>Ga0208888_100028_pt1 | contig 151813 bp, 133 predicted proteins | sample LakWasM115_HOW13_2_FD_183929 | JGI IMG/M metagenome (GOLD analysis project Ga0208888, IMG submission 183929) | Freshwater sediment methanotrophic microbial communities from Lake Washington under simulated oxygen tension - Sediment Metagenome... | ecosystem: Environmental > Aquatic > Freshwater...
AATATTTGTGGCACTGCCGGCTATATAAAAACCGCGTTTAACGGATTGCAGTATGCCTTCATCCTTCAACATCTTTATTTTATCATTAGGTCGACTGTATTCCTTTAACAAAGCTACCAGCATCTGATGCGTAATCAGTTGCCCTCGGTATTCTGATAATTGTTGCTTAATATCCATGCCCACTATAATTAATTATGTAAAATTATCATCTAATAATCGAAATATATCCGATTATATATGTTCAAAAATACATATTTATTTTATATTATGTAAAAATAAATACAGATAATCGAAAAAAATCCGATTGTATGGTTTATTTTTTACATATTATACTGATAATTGTATTTCGTGCTGGGTCTAACCGTCGAGACTTCTTATTCCTTCCCTTCCCTTCCCTTCCCTTCGGCAGGCTCAGGGTAAACTCGGCTCAGGGTAGGCTCAGCTCAGGGTAAACTCGGCTCAGCCCTTCGACAAGCTCAGGGTGACAGTAGAGTTATTGATTGGGTTTGGTGGTAGAGAGGCCCTTCGACCCTTCGACTGCGCTCAGTGCAGGCTTAGCTCAGCCCTTCGACAAGCTCAGGGTGACAGTAGAGTTATTGATTGGGTTTTGTGTTTAGCAGGGAATTACAAATTTTATAATCGGAAAGCTTTTATGCCCTTAAAAGATATTAATGATATATTTGTTGTAGTAATTTATACTACACACTTAATTGAATTAAAGACTAAAAATAATCGATGCCAAAAACAAGACTATTCATAAGTAGTGTACAAGCAGAATTTGTTGAGGAGAGACAAATGCTCTTCGAATACATTTTGTCCGATCCTTTGTTGGGTAGGTTTTTCGACCCTTTTTTGTTTGAACGGTTACCCGCCATTGACCAACGAACTGCTGCAATGTATCTCAATGAAGTACAGCAATGCTCTATTTATTTAGGCTTGTTGGGCACGCAATATGGTTTTGAAGATGCTACTGGTATTTCTCCCACAGAACAGGAGTTTGACCATGCGACCTTGCACCACAAAACCAGATTAATTTTCTTAACCAATCACAACAGTCAAGAGCGGCATCCCAAACAAAACGCTTTTATCCAAAAAGCACAACAAGTACTCATCCGAAAACGATTTACAACGATTGATGAATTAAAAGCTTCGGTTTATGCCGCATTAGTAAATTACCTTATCGAAAAAGAACTCATCCGCACCGGTCCTTTTGATGCCACAACACATCCATTAGCTTCCTTAGAAGCTATAGACGAAAACAGAGTACGAGAATTTGTGCAGGTAGCCCGAGCCAAAAGAGGGTTTAAATTACCGGATACAGCTCCAATAAAAGAGGTATTGGCACATCTGAACCTGGTAAAAGAAGATAAAATAACCAATGCAGCCTTGCTCCTTTTTGGCAAAGAACCGCAGCGTTTCTTTATCAATTCCGAAGTGCGTTGTGTTCATTTTCACGGCACTATTGTCGAAAAGCCTATTCCATCCTACAAAGTATTTAAAGGCGATGTGTTTGAATTGGTAGATCAAGCCGTAGATTTCGTGTTATCAAAATTGGATTATTCCGTTGGAACACGTGCAGAGAATATTGAAATTCCAGGAAAGTACGAAATCCCAAAAGAAATAGTAGTCGAAGCCATTGTAAATGCTATTGCCCACAGAGATTATACTAACAATGGCAGTGTGCAAGTCATGTTATTTAACGACCGACTAGAAGTGGTAAATCCAGGAGCGTTACCTTTGGGCTGGACCATAGAAAAATTGAAAGGGTTACACTCTTCCGTTCCGGCCAATCCGCTTTTAGCAGAACCCATGTACTTGAAAGGGTATATAGAACAATTAGGAACCGGAACGGCCGACATCATGCGCATCGCAAAAGAAAACAACCTCCAAGCACCTGATTTTGAACAATCGGATGACTTCAAAGCAGTACTCTACCGACCAAGTACCGTAGGAGTTCAGACCATGTACCCCCCAAGTACCCCCCAAGTACCCCCTAAGTACCCCTCAACTTCTGTGGAGGTTCTCAATTTAATAAGAGTCCTTAACAATGAGTTGAGTAGAGCAGAAATTCAGGAAATACTTGGATTAAAAGATCCAAAAAATTTCCGTGAAAACTATTTAGAGCCAGCACTTGCAGCAGGAATAGTTAAAATGAAATACCCGGATAGTCCAAATCATCCTAAACAAAGGTATTTGTTGACAGAAAAAGGTAATGACATTAAGAAACAATCGTAATGAAAAGTTTGTCCATTAGTAGATGTAAAAAAATGTCTGCAATGTGGAAGCGATTTGATATTGAGAAAAGGAAAATTCGGGGATTTTTAAGCTGCATCCATTACCCAAAATGTCTAAATATGATAAGGTTTAAATGATGCTGTTTATTCCTTACAGTAAATCAACCAAAATAGTGTAATTTGAATATGTTTGTAGATCTTCTTACAAATGAATTAAATTACCATCTTAATACTACAACCATGAAATACATCACGCTCCTACTCTGTTTTATTACAGCTACCGGTTATGCTCAAAATGTTAGCACCGCATTGAACCTCAACAAATCGGAAGATTTGAGAAGTGATTATCCGGTGAGCGAAGTAACCACCCATGTTACATTTTATAACACCAATGGGACCATCGAGAAAAAAAAATACGTAGCCACCTTAAACGCGCAAAACAGGGTTATTTCTGAACAGCGTTTTAATGAAGAGGGTACACTTACAGAGCGACTAACCTGGCAATACGATTCGACCGGTGTTAAAAACATGGGGAGAAAGCTTGAAAGATGGCATAAATTGTTGGGATACACTTGCGAAACCTCTTTTCACGAATATGATGCAAAGGGATATTTGGTAAAGACTGTTGAAAAAGATAAAAATCAGCAAATTTTTAGAATAACCATGATGAAAAATGATGAACAAGGCAATACCGTTGAATTAATAACTACCGACGGTAAAGGAAATCCTTATGGTATGGAACAAGTTGCCTACGACTACCCTAATAATACCATGACAACCCAATATTATAATAACAATGGTGAAATGATTTCTGAAACCTTAGGGAAAATAAACTACACCAATAACGATGATTCCGATATTCAAAAAAATAAACAAGGAGATGTCATCCAATCTTCAGATTATGCGTATGAGTATAAATACGACAAAAAGGGGAATTGGACGTTTAAGACGGTTTATAAAATAAAGAACGGCCAACGCATAAAAAAATCGGAGTTCAGTAGAAAAATTAAATATGCCGATTAAACGAAAGCTTCCCCCTACACGCCCCACAAAACCAAACTTTTTCCAAATCTACCTGTTTAATCGTGCCTTGGGCGGCTTGCATCATACAGTGTTTGTCATGAGTACAATGCGGTAAGCCTAAGTTATGCCCTATTTCGTGCAGGGCTACTTTCTCCAAACGTTCCAAACATTTAGCCCCACTAACCTTGCGATGCAAACGAAAGGTGGAAACCACACAAGTAGTGCCCGGTCGATAACCCAAACCAAAAATACCGTATTCAGGTTGGGCGGCGCTTTTGCGATGTGCGATGTCTTGGGTGGTAACCAGCAATAGGTTTTGCGGACTGTTAAATTGATGGAGTATCTTACTCGCTTCATAGCGGGTTTGGCTGGCAGCTAACAAATCGGGCGTCAACGGAACGGCAGGTTTGACCACGCATTGATACCCGTAAAAACGATGAACCGATTGTTGGAGAAAAGTCAAATACTCCGGCGATACTTCACCCAAAGGCTGGATATATATAACCGATTGGGGTTTCGGTTTAGTTGCATTATAAACCGTTATTACAGTGGCAACAGCCAATACAAGTAAAGCAAGCAGCAGTAGTTTTCTTCGAGCCATTATTAAATAATTTCCACCCATACAACACAAACTGTGCCGTTAAATAGTGGGTTGGCGTTGTTATTTGGCTTAGCTTTTAGCTTACACTCCGTTCGCTGCGCTCGGGTCGATACAATTGATAACTACAAAAATTAGCGTTTTAATAGTTATAAATCACTCGAAGTGACGAGATAAGTACATTATGCTTGAATAGGATACATCTTTATAACTTTTGGAGTAGTACAAACTCGTTCCCTTTTGTTTATTACTGTAAAAATCAATGTAAGCATCAATCAATCAATCAATCAATCTTTTTCTAAACCACAAATCTTCGAAACTCAAATTGAGTGTCAATACATGATAATTTTCGCGTACCAAAGTATTGGACACTATCCCTTTACTTCCAAAGGAATACGAGAAATTCATATAAGTGTTATAACTTTTACTAATGGGTATTCCTATTCCGGTTGTTATAGAACTATTTGATATTTTATTGCCATTTACCCTTAAATTTCCATCATCATAGTTTAACCCAAATCGGTATCTGAACTTACTCTTTTGTTTTAAAAGATTGTTGTTTCTTTTGTAGTATTCCATACCAAAACCAATAACATTAGAATCTGTATATTCTCCTATGTTATCCTCTATTCCTGTTGAACTCCAAAATGTTCTTTTATAATCCGCTAAAAAAGAAAAGTTACCGTTATTGAGTTTAAAACCAACTGTAAAATCAAAAGGGGTTTTATAGTCTTTTATTTCTATACCATCCAGTTCATCTATGGTGGTTGCTATGTTATCTACTATTCTATTGACAACCCTATCTTTAGAGCCGTTTAAAATGGAGGGGAAATTAAGCGTTAAACCCGTAGTCAATTTTGGGGTAAGTTGTGATTGCAAACCTAGTTCAAACTTAAATCCCTTGTAATAATTTACATCTTGCAATGACAATAACTCATCATCTAACAATAATGTTTCTGTTTGTTCGATAGAACCAAAAAAATATTTGGCTGAGAGTCCTAAGGAAAACCTTTCATTTATTAACCTTCCGTAACTAACATTAAAACTGTTTAAACCGCCTTTCCCGTTTATATTACTATAGGTTCCAATATTTGACCCCTCAATATCAGTCACGATACCTTGAAAAAAATAGCCAACTTCTGTAAAGGGCAACAATGAAATTGAAACACCGGATTTTTTACCAACTGGGAAAGCAAAACTTAAATTTGAAAAGTTATAAATGGTTTGTTTGGTATCAGTATCACTTCTGTTACCATAAGTATTGAACTCTGTTTTAAGTCCCATATCAAAAAAAAAAGACCCCCTGTTAATTCTTGCCAATGAAGCCGAATTTAATCCATTTATTTCATACTCAGAAAACATCGCTACTCCTGCTTTACCTAAAGAATTCGTGACTCCTGTATTAGCATCATTAAACTTTCCGAATCCAAATAAAGAATAAGGAGACCAAGTTGAATTAGTATACTGAGCTATCGAAACTGAACTACAAGAAAAAAACAGTACTATTAAAAATCTAATTCTCATAATTCAAATAGGTTAAAATTAACTTTGTTTTATCATCAGTGTTTTTGTTGCTGTTAAAGATCATTCTGTTGGTTGATGTATTGTAATCAAAAGGAACAATTATGAGTCCGTAATTTTTATAAAGCGGAGCGTTTAAAGCTGTTTTCAAAAAACTACTGATTGGCACTTCGAGATACTTTTCATTGATCCCCGGCTCATCTTGCTTTACATATCCAACAGCCTGAGAATAGCCATCATCCAAAGTCCTTACAATGTCATTGTTTTGGTCAACCACAAAAACTTGAACAGAATCAGCGGTATATAAATTCCTGGTATAACTAGTGGCTTTTAAAGGTATTTTTAAATTAGCTTTATAGATAAGTCCTGCCCGATTTAAATTGGCTATACTTTCTTGAAAATAAGGAAAGGAAAATTTAGTAAAGATGCCAACTCCAGAATTAACATAAGTAAAAGGAACGGCACTAGTGGGTAAAAACTCAGTTTCGTTATTGATAAAATTGGGAAATACAGTATTGGTCCTATCACTGTATATTTGAGTGAAATATTTGTTTACTCCCCCAAAATTATTGTACACAAAATCATAATACTTAGCCTCTCCCGGTTCATCGGGTATTGTATAATAAAAACGGATATACGAATTTACAGCATTGAAACCTACAATTGAAGCATTTTCAGCATCAGAAGATGATATTTTAATGCCTTTGAAAATTAATTTTAAGTCTTCTAAATTTGAAATATCACCATCCCTTATTTTATTGAAAAGATTCAAACCGAAATTATAATTTAAAGTAGTCTTTATACTGTCCTTTAAATTAACTCTCGGATAAAAACTTCTTTGCCCTATGAGATTTGTGGTTTGGATATTTGTCGTATTATAAAAATTGTATTGTTCGCTTCTAAACCGAATCGTTTTAGCCAATTCTTCAATCTTTATAGTTTTTTGCTGTAATGTGTCATTGTAAAAATACTTACTGTAAGGAAGGTTCAAAACCACACTGTCAAATACAGCTTCATCATCTATTTCGTACTCATCTGGAGCATAATCTACATACCCTGAGGCTACAATAACTCCAAAAACGGGATCATTATACTTCCCTACTAAAATTTTACCGTTCACATCAGTTATAATACTATCTAACTTAATAGTCGACATTTTAAAACTAATGGTATCAATAACTGATAATTCAAGATTACTATTTACAAAATCTCCGGAAGGTGAAAAAAAATCTGTTTCTTCTTTTACACAAGAAGACAGAATTATACCGATTAACATTAAATAAAAGAATTGCTTCATTACTTTTTTTTCAGCAATAGTATATCTTCAATACAAAACATTAAAAATTTATATACCAATGGCTAAAATGAATCTACCAAACATGAAAAAAAATCAACAACGAATAAAGTCCTGGTCTTTTTGGCTTAATAGATTAAATAACATCGTTCATAGAACAAATAACAGGAAGAGTATATTCTTTTTTACTTTTAAAAAACTCGAAAGTATGTTTGCCTGACAATGAAAATACTTAAATGAAAAAAATAGTAACAGTGTTTATGATTAGTTTTTGTTACTCTTACGCACAAGACACAAATAGATTTATCAGTTACGAGAAATCATATCAAAACCACAGTGATAAGCTTTCTGTTAATACTGACGAGATAAAGGTATGTTTTGCTTTGCCGGAGATTGATTTAGGATTGTCTTTAAAGCAAAGAAATCTAAATTTTTCTCCATACTTTCCCTATAGTGACGAAGATATTAGCAAACTCTATGCTGTTGATTTCTCTTTCAAAAAGAATCTTATTAAAAAAAATGATTGGAGTTTACAGCTTGAGTTATCACCGCAAATAAGGTCAAACTTTAAATCTGCGCTGCATTGGAATGATTTTTTATGGAATGGAGGCATCAGTGTAACCAAAAAATTCAACGATAATTCAAACTTCAATTTTGCAATAAAATACGGTACACTATTAGGCAAACCTAAGCCTTACGTTGAACTAAGCTATACACAAAAAGTAGGTGATAAATTCAATCTGGTATTAGGTTTTCCTGAAACAAGCCTCAATTACAAAATCAATGAATCACATTCTATTGGTCTGAAATCCTATTATGATAGTTACTATACTACAGTAAGCGACGAAACCTATTCACGAGTCGTTTTTAACCAAATTTTGTTTTATGAGTCACTATTTTTCTCCGGTATCAACACAGACCTAACTTACTTATATAAATTTTCAAACAATAGTGTAATAAACTTTAGTATAGGTAAAAGTTTTAACAACAAATTGGAATTAAACGAAAACAATAACTATTGGAACAAAATAAGTTTCAACAACATCTTTAATGTATCAATGGGCTTCAAGTATAATTTAAACTAAAAATAAAATGACTAAACAGGAAAAAGAGAGTTTTTATAAAAACAGTGTTAAATGTTTTTTGTACACTGCAGTATGCGTACTGTTGCTTAGTTGCAACAAAGATGATGATAACGATGAAGATCTTGGCAATTGGATTACCAGTTCCACTTTTGATGGTGTAGCCCGAAGTAGAGCTACAAGTTTTGTGATTCAAGATAAAGGTTATGTAGGCTGTGGTTATGATGGAGATAACTACCTGAATGACTTTTGGGAGTATGATATAAACGGAGGTTATTGGGTACAAAGAGCCGATTTTCCGGGAGTAGAAAGAAGTTTAGCAACCGGATTCTCAATTGGCAATTATGGTTTTATAGGAACCGGTTATGACGGAGAAAACGAACTCAAAGATTTTTATAAATATGATGCAACCGCTAATACTTGGTCTCAAATTGCAAACTTTGGGCAGGACAAGATTCGTAGATCAGCAATTGGTTTCAGTTCTGATGCTTATGGATATGTAGGCTGTGGATACGATGGGACTAATGATAAAAAAGATTTTTGGAGATACGACCCATCTACGGATACTTGGACAGAACTTTTTGGATTTGGTGGTAATAAAAGAAGAGATGCGGTTTCCTTTAAAATTAACAACACTATATATTTCGGCACCGGAACATCTAACGGTTTAAGTCTTACCGACTTTTGGTCATTTGACCCAACTGATGAAAGTTGGACAAAGCTCAATGACATCACTGATACAGACGATAATAGTTTTGATAACGATTATACCATCGCTCGTGGGAACGCTGTAGGCTTTACACTTGGAAATTACGGTTACATTTGTACAGGAAATCCCAATGTAACAACTTGGGAGTACAATCCGACAACTGACCGATGGACTAAAAAAACAACCTTTGAAGGAAATAATCGATTAGACGCTTGTGCTATCTCTAACGGACAAAGGGCTTTTGTTGTATTGGGAAGATCAGGAAATCTATATTTTGATGACATGTATGAATTCAAACCTTTTGATGAACAAGTGGATAATGATTAAAAAGTATAAAATTTTATATTACTTTGTGTTAGTGATTATTTTTCAAGTCTTCTCATCCTGTAAAACAACTGAACCTAAATTTAATGGTACAGTTTATAAACTTTCTAACGATAATTATGGTTATGAAATTAATTATAACAATAAAACAGTGGTAAAGCAAGAAGTAATCCCCGCTATAACAGGAAATAGGCCCTTTAGTGATAGTTTGTCGGCACTTAAAGTTATGGATTTGGTACTTGAGAAGTTAAACACCGGAAACAATCCAACCATTAGTATAAAGGATTTAAAAGCATTAAAAATTATCAAATAATCAAATTGAAAGAAGCGCTAAAAATAGATTTCAATTCTAAAAACCAAACCAAAATAATACTACATATTTTGGTTTGGTTTATGTTCTTTTCAGTCCCGTTATACAATATGGTATTCGGTAATGAGAAACAAATAGTGAATTTTATACTTATAATACTGGTTTTTATCCTATCATTTTATACAAACTTTGGTCTATTAGTGCCAAGATTCTTGATTACCAAAAAATTTACATTTTACTTTTTGTGCTTATTACTCCTATTTTTAATTCACTGTGTTCTTTTCTTAAATATAGAGCCATACATGCCCAAAATTAAAGGGAATAATATTCCGCCGCCGCCGGATTTCAAATCAAAATACGATATGAGAGTGTTGCCCGCAGTGATGTCTTTTATTCTGATGGTATCGGTGAGTTCCTTTTTAAAAATTTATGAATATTGGAATGAAAATTTCAAAAGGCAAAAAGAAATTGAAAATGAAAATCGGACTTCAGAACTTAACTTTTTAAAGTCGCAATTGAATCCTCACTTTTTTTTCAATTCACTTAACACGATTTATTCTCTTTCCATATCAAAATCGAAAAAAACACCTGAGGCAATTTTGAATTTGTCTGAATTGATGAGATACATGCTGTTAGACAGAAAAGAAAATGCCATTGATATGAAGGTCAAGCTAAAAGAGGAGATTAATTATATATCTAACTATATAGAATTACAAAAGTTAAGGATAACCCCAAATAATAAAATAGATTTTAAAGTAAATGGTCCGATTGATACAGTAGAGATTTATCCGCTTTTATTCATTTCATTCATAGAAAATGCTTTTAAATACGGCATACATCCTATTGACGAATCAACAATTAAGATTGAATTTATAATAACTGACAATTCTTTGCTGTTTGAAGTGACTAATGACTTACATTTTCAAAAAACATCCTATGATTCATTCGGATTAGGTAATAAAAATTCAATCAGAAGATTAAACTTATATTATCCTGGTAATGTGATTAAAATTCATAATGATCAAAAATATTCGGTATCCCTTTTAATTAACTTGAATGAAAATTAAAGCCATCATAATAGACGATGAACCTCTGGCCATAGATGTTCTTAAAAAATTTTCCGAAACTATTGATTATATTAGTATTGAAGGAACTTTTACCAATCCTTTAGATGCTGTAAAATACCTAACAGAAAATGCTGTTGATCTTGTTTTTTTAGATATTGAAATGCCCATCATAAATGGGGTTGATTTGGTAGAATCATTAAACCATAAACCCAATATTATATTCACTACCGCGTTCCCCCAATATGCTGTTGAAGGATTTAATCTTGATGCCATTGATTATTTACTAAAACCCATATCCTACAAGCGTTTTTTGAAGGCAATCAACAAATTGTCAAATAACACCAATCCAATCGAAGAAAGTTTATCAAACACAAATTACAAACCGGCAATCAACGCCAACGAGAATAAATTTATTTTCGTAAAATCTGATTATGAAAATCTAAAAATCAATGTGCACGAAATCAAATTTATTGAAGGATTAAAAGATTACCTCAAAATCAACTTGTCAAATGATAAATTTGTGCTAACTCTATCCAATTTTGCTACGCTCTTAGACAAGATTTCTAACGATGATTTTATTAGAGTTCATAACTCATATGTAGTTAATCTGAACTTTATAAAATCCATTCAAAAAAACAGAATCATTATTGGTGACAAAAGAATTCCAATAAGTGAAACTTACAAAAAAGACTTTTTTGAAAAAATCAAACTTCAATAAAAAATACTTTATTTAATACATCTATAAAAACCACCTTGGTATAGAGTGAAAGATTGACTTTGTATAAGTTATTTTGCTCTAATTAAACGCTAACTTAAGTTTGTGTAAGAGATACAGTTACACAAATTTTTTTTAATAATCCAACTGAAATAATAACTACAATTTAATGTTCTTGTAAAATGCTTGCTGCCATTTTACCAGGTAGCGTATTATACGCCATTTTTCAATTGAAGCCTTCAATTAAATTAAGGCAAAAGTATTATTCATACCCCTTTAAAATGACAAAATTCTTAACAACAAGTAGCAAGAGAACCATAGAGTTAGCAAACGGTAAAATAACAAGTAATATATAAAGTTTTGAAACCAAGAATCCTCATTATTGATCAATATCATGTCTCCAGCTCAAAACTCAAAAAAATACTATTGCAGAATAATTTTGAGGTATGCATAGAAAACGATAGACTAAACGGACTACAACGAGTTAAAAATGGTTATTACAATTTATGCATCATTGATTCTAATACAATCATGACCGGTGATTTTTTGATAGTCGAAAAAATAAGACAAATTGATAGTCAAATACCTATTTTCTTTTTCAGTTTTGAAAAATCAAAAAAAGCAATGCTACAAGCTTATAGTGCAGGTATAGATGATTATTTCACTAAACCTTTTGATCTGGAAATTACATTGATCAAAATAAATAATATCATAAAGAAAACATCGAGATACATTAATGAAAATTATGATTTCGAAGTGGGGAAATTCTATTTTAATTACAAATTCAGAACGCTGAATTTTCAAAACAACAGCAAAGTAACCTTAACCCCTAAAGAAAGTGAATTATTAAGGCTGTTAGCCAGTAATATTAACGATTACGTTAGTAAGAGTTTTGCACTTCGACTGATTTGGGAAAAAGAGGACTATTTCACCGCCAAAAGTATGGATGTTTATATCTGGCGGTTAAGAAATCATTTAAAACAAGACTCTAACATAAAATTAGAAAATATTTACAGTAGTGGGTTCAGACTTACTAACAATAACCTATAAAATAAAATAAATGAAAACAATAACCACTATCATTGTCTTTGCTGTATTTCAATTCAACAGTGCACAAGAATTTCAGGGAACGGCTACCTACTTCTCAAAAACCTCCGTTGAAGACATAACAGCAGGTATTGAGGGTAACAATGAAATCCCTCAGGAAATGCAAAAAATGATGAAGGAAAGAATGAAAAAAATGTTTGAAAAAACATTTACGCTAACCTTCAATAAAAATGAATCAATCTACACTGAGGAACAACAACTCGAAACCAACGATAATCCGGGAGATAGAATGATGTCTTCGGTAATGGGAACCTTTGGAAAGCACTATAAAAACATAAAAGACAAACTATATATTTCTAATAAAGAGTTTTTTGGGAAAGAGTTCCTCATAAAAGATACGCTGCCAAATCTTAAATGGAAAATCGGAACTGAAACTAAAAAAATTGGTGACTATAACTGCTACAAAGCAACTACAACAATAACGATTAGCGCCACTGATGTAAGAAATATAAAATTACCGACTCCAAATAACAAACAAGCGAATAGAAGCGTATCAGAGGGCAATCAAACCCCAAAGGAAACAACTATAACAGCATGGTATTGTTTAGACATTCCAATAAGCCAAGGACCGGACAACTATTGGGGACTACCGGGTCTTATTTTAGAAATCAATGACGGGAAGACGACCATTTTATGTACAAAACTAGTACTGAACAATAGTGAAAAGCTAGATATTGTTCCGGCTAGAAATGGTAAAAGCGTAACTCAAAAAGAGTTTGATGAAATTGTAATTAAAAAAAGAAATGAAATGAGTGAAATGGGAGACTTCAGACCGCCTGGACCAAGAGGAGCCGATTCCTTTGGCAGATAAGAAATGTTCACCTAAAATATATTTTAATCAGTAGTATAATGAAGCATAAAACCTTTCTCGTTATTTTCTTATTGTTAACAATCAGTATGGTTTCACAAAATACCCGCATTGAAGGAACTGTAAAAGATTCAACAGGCATAGCTATAGAAATGGCCAATGTTATTGTATTGAATAAAAACACCAAGACTATGGAAGGGTATGCCATAACGGATAGCAAAGGAAAATTTTCAGTTACTGTAAAAATAAACAACAACTACACCCTGAAAGCAACTTATTTGGGATTCCAGCCTTTTGAAAAAGAAATTAATGTAGAAGATAAAAACATCATTGTACCGATTATTTTAAAAGAAGGTATTCAATTAGACATTGTAGAAATTGTGAGAGAAATGCCCGTAACTATTAGCGGGGACACTATCTCTTACAAAGCCGACGCCTTTAAAAACGGAACCGAAAGAAAACTGGAAGATGTGCTAAAGAAGTTACCCGGTGTTGAGATCAATAAAGATGGTGAAATTGAAGTTGAAGGAAAAAAAGTGCAAAAAGTAATGATTGAGGGTAAAGATTTCTTTGATGGTGATACCAAAATAGCTACAAAAAACATTCCGGCTGATGCATTAGATAAAATACAAGTTTTACGTAATTATAATGAAGTATTAAACCTAAAAGGACTTGGCAATGATGAAGAAAATATTGCCTTAAATATAAAACTGAAAGAGGGTAAAAAGAATTTCTGGTTTGGTGATTTAAGTGCGGGTATTGGAATCAATAATGATGAATTGCGCTCTGTAATCAATCCAAAACTATTTTATTACAGTCCAAAATACAGCATTAACATTATAACCAATTGGAATGATATAGGTGAAATGCCATTAACAGCTCAAGATTATTTTAAGTTTACCGGTGGATTTAAAAACTTAATGAAAAAAGGAGGCACTGGTTTTAACATTACATCCAACGATTTGGGAATCTTAGGATTACAAAACAATCAAGCGGCCAAAATAGAAACGTCTTTTGGCGCTGCAAATTTTAGCTATAACCCTTCAAAAGCCTTAACAATTAGTGGTTTTGGAATTTTTATGGGTAGTAAAACCAACTTAATCACAAACACAACCTCAAACAGGACTGACAACTTGCCTGATGGAACTGTACAAAATATAACAGAAATTGCGCAGGAAAATACCAATCAAGACAGCAAACAAATAATGGCTAAGCTAAGTTCCAGTTATGTCCCATCGGAAAAACTACATGTTGACTACGATATTTTGGCCAAGTACTCTAACCAAACTGAAAATAGTACTAGCTACTCAAGCATACTCTCTGATATTTATACAGAAAAAGAACAAAATCCATTTTCAATCAATCAAAATCTCAACTACTATTACACGCTAAACAATAAAAACGTCATTGCTGTAGAATTACAACATCTTTATCAGGAGGAAGACCCATTCTATAATGCTGATTTAGAAAATCAACCTTTTGTTTTAAACGGGTATAACGAGTCACAAAATAGAAACATCATTAATCAGAACAGATTCACCAAAACCAACAAGGTAGATGCTAAATTTGACTACTACTACACCCTCAATGCTAAAAGCAACATAAACCTAACATTGGGCAACACCTATTCTAACCAAAACTTTAATTCATCTATTTTTCAAACTTTAGATAATGGTTTCCAAAATGATTTAACGGCAGACGAAAATAACAATACTGTTAAATACCAGTTTAACGATGCTTTTTTGGGAATACATTACAGATTTTTATTAGGTAAATTTATCGTTACTCCGGGATTCAGTTTTCATAATTACAGTATGAAAGATGAACAACTTAACTCCCAAAACAAAGTTTCCTTCACTCGGTTTTTACCCGGAATTAATGCCTTATGGCAGATTAAAAAGGCTGAAACACTATCCTATGATTATGCTCTTACTAACAACTTTACCGATGTCAATAAACTTGCAGAAGGATACGTTTTTTCTAATTACAATAGCTTATTCCGTGGCAATCGAAATTTAGAAAATGCGACTTCACAAGTTCATTCCATTCGCTATTTTAAATACAATATGTTTAACTATGAAAATATATTTGCTAATCTAAGCTACACCAAACAAATTGAGGCAGTTAAAAACAAAACATTACTAACAGGGGTAAATCAAACCTCAACTGCTGTAAACATTAACTCCAATTTCGCTGAAGAGACAATCTCAGGCTCTATTAATTATGGGCGATCATTTTCAAAATATTACAAAGGTAATCTTGGCATAAGGGTTAATTGGAATAAGTTCAATAACATTCGCGTTTACCCGGATAATGATAGCAATCCGCAAAATGATCCAACCGAAATCCAAACCACCGAATCGGTCAGCCAAAATTATACTTTAGGCTTTTCAACCACCTTTAAAAAATATCCAAATCTGGGATTAACCTATAATTATACTGTAAACAATAACTTTTCAGACACCATATTTACCGATAGTCCAACCATTAATTTAGAGTACTTTTTTCTTAATGCTTTTTCTTTTACGGCAGAGTATAGTTTATACCACAATTACAATAAATCAAAAACCATTGACAGCGAATATGATTTCTTATCGGCCAGCATAATTTATCAAAAAAAGCAGAGTAAATGGGAATGGAAATTATCGGCTACAAACCTTTTAAACACCAAATCACTTAACACTAATAGCTTTAGTCAATTGGGAGGTACGAGTAGTTTTTCAGCCTACACGGTTCAATCCAGAATAGTACTCTTAAGCTTAAAATACAACCTATAATTTCTATTTAACTGAACATCAAGAAAGAGTGGTTTAATCTCATTGATGATGAGTTATATAAAAATTATGGAAGTTCATGGACAAAAAAACCATGTCGGTATAATAAATTTTAAATCAATCCAAAGCTACAATAACTTAGCAATTCAATCCTTTGCAACAACATATCATATCTAACAGCTTTTCTATTTTATCTATTACAAATTATAGTAATAAGAACACACTATATTTTAAAAAGTATACAATATAGATTGGCATTTTCTAAACACTACTAAAATGAAAAAAATACTTTTATCACTGGTTTTAATTTTTGGTTATTCATGTTTTTCTCAAAGTGGAATGCCTCCCGGCGGAACGCCACCGGGAGGTTTACCGTCCGAGGGAATGCCTACCGAATTCAAAAAACCGCTGTCTACTGATGAGATGCTTGCAAAAATGACAACCGAGCTAAAACTCAATGAACTACAACAACTTCAAGTAAGGGAGATTTTAAAAACCTTCGAAAAAGAAAACACTTTTGACCCAACAAAAATCAAGCCCGGAGAAAGACCCGATTTTCAAGCTATTAAAGAAAAGATTGAATCAAAAAAGAAACTTCTTACGGCCAAACTATCAAAAGTGCTAACAGTAGAACAATTAAAGAAATTTCATGACGAAAGTGATACCTGGAAACCTGAAGAATAGCAATGATGATTTTAATTTCTGTGAATTTAATATCCCGCATTGTATAGAATTCAATAGTATATAAATATCAATAAAAGTAAGATGAAAAAATTAATTATTGTCAATACTCTGGTTTTGTTACTCTTTTCCTGTGATAGCGGAGGGACTTTCAATAATAATAATCCCAATATCCCTAATTATTCATTTAACCTCGAAATTGATATGAGCTTACCCGGAAATAGCAACTTGCAATTCGCTAGTAATCACATCATAAACTATAGTGTTGGTGCCAGGGGTATTGTTGTTTTCAATACCGGTAATAATTTTGTTGCTTTCGATTTAGCTTGTCCCAATATCCCTTTTGCTAATTGTGAATCACCAATGGATATTGATGGCATAGAAGCTATTTGTGACTGCGATGATACTACATACAACCTTTTTTCCGGTCAAAGTGCAGGACAAGAATATGCGTTAAAACAATATCGTACATCAGTTGAAGGCAATATTGTTATAGTTTATAATTAATCCCAAGAATCAATACAAATACCACACTATATTCTAAGCCAAAATCCTTTTTTTAAGTTAGATTTTTTTCATGGGGTGACCTCATTATGTATTGTAAAATCATAATGAGGTTTTTTATTTTAACATGGATTATTACTGACTGATTATCATTATTTTAAAAAGATTGACAAACACTATCAAAAACTTATCGAACACTTTTAATTGCGTTTAGGAATTGTAGATAATTAACCTTGATTGATAGACCAAAAATAAAGACCAGTATATTATAATTTCATTTTTTTAATAATGTAAATACTTTTGAATCAATACCCAAGCATTTAAAAACAATCTGATATATGAAAAGTAAAAGTACATTATTGGTCTTAATTCATTTTATTTGTTTTATCACCTATAGCCAAAACAAAACAGGTAAAGTAGTTTTCGGAGAAAAAATCGAAAACTTCAACTCATCACGCAATAAGATTAGATGTGTTACCACTGAGTATGAAAAATTCTTAGCAAAAAAATATCCCAATCGTTCAAACGCAAAACAATTCGAGAAATGGATAGCCCCTAAAATTGAGGAAATCAAGAAAAACAAATCCAGTAACCGAGAGACAAATGCAGTGATAACTATTCCAATTGTAGTCCACATTATTCATAACGGTGATGCCATTGGAACCGGTGAGAATATTTCCGACGAGCAAATACAATCACAAATAACGATACTTAATCAAGATTTTCGCAAAATGATTAATACGCCGGGATACAATACCAATAGTGTTGGAGCAGATATCGAAGTTGAGTTTTGTTTTGCGCAACAAGATCCCGATGGAAACGCAACTAACGGTATAAATAGAGTAAATTTAAATACTGAAAGCTGGGGAGAAACAGCGGTAGAAAACACTTTAAAACCCCAAACGCAATGGGATCCGACAAGATATTTTAATATTTGGGTTTGTAAATTCGGAGGTGATTTAGACGGAGTACTCGGATATGCTCAATTTCCTGATAGCTCAGGCTTGGGCGGGATTAATACCACTAACGGAAATGCCAATACGGATGGTGTAATCATAGGGTACCAATTTTTTGGATCTTCCGATATCTATCCAAACGGAACTTATGAAGCGCCTTACGACAAAGGCAGAACTGCAACTCATGAAATTGGACATTGCTTTGGATTAAGACACATTTGGGGCGACAATACTAGCTGTACTGTTAACACTACAGACAGTAACAAAGATTATTGTCCTGATACTCCGGCCGCAAACACTGCGCATTACGGCTGTGAAACAGGTTCCAATACTTGTACCGCTGCTGCAGGAAATGATATGGTAGAGAACTATATGGATTATAGTGACGATAGCTGTATGAACATCTTTACCCAAGACCAAAAAACCAGAATTTTAGCCGTATTACAAAACTCTCCCAGAAGAGCCTCTTTGGCCACTTCAAATGGGTGTACAGCTCCCGAGGTATATGATATTGATGGGTCCTTAAAAATTGAATCTTTAAACACTGCTTGTCAAACTTCATTCGCTCCGGTAATAAAACTTGAGAATAAGGGCAACAATGCTATCACATCAGCTGTGCTGACTTACAATGTAGATAATGGCACCAATGAAGTTTATAATTGGAGTGGAAATTTAGCTACTAATCAATCTGCTACCATCACACTGAATACAATTTCGCCGGTGGCAGGTGAACATACTTTTAATGTTGCCATTCAATCCGTTAATAATACATCTGATCAAAACACTTTTAATAATAACAAATCTCAGGCTTTTAGCATGACGTCAAGTTATAACACAACACAAGTGATTCTAAACTTACAAAGAGACTTTTATGGCTCTGAAACAACTTGGTCAATTACAAATCAATCCGGAACTACAATTGCATCCGGAGGTCCATATACAGACACTTCAAGTTTACCGGCAGTATTTACACAAAATATAACTATTACTAACGGCTGTTACACATTTACAATTAATGATTCTTATGGAGATGGCATATGTTGTAACTATGGAAGCGGTTACTATAACTTAAAAACTGCTGACAACACTATTATTACAAGTGGAACAGAGTTTACAGACACTGTATCAAAAACATTTATAATCAATACTTCCCTTAGTGCTGAAGATTTTATTGTTAAAGATGCCATAACCATTTACCCTAACCCGGTTAACGATAATTTGACTATTCAAGTCTACAATACTGAACTACCAAGTTCATACACCATTTATAATGCACTTGGACAAGTAATTTCAAGAAAAAAAATAAATTCAATTGAAGATTTAAAAATTCATACTGAAAGTTTATCAAACGGAATCTATGTTATAACAATTGAAGATCAAAATAAAAACAGAACCATAAAAAAATTCATTAAAAATTAATGTATACTCTTATTATTTTAACATGAAATAATATTTTTTGTTGATTGGTAAACTGGGGTTACATAAAGTACCCCAGTTTTGTTTTAATATATAATGTGTTATTAAAATATAAGGATCTTTTACAACTTATAAATTAGCATTTAAACTATTTCTTCACTTTCTACATTATACTTCTAGTCGAAATCAAGAAAAACTACCGTAACAGTTACCTACTCTATGGTTGCAATCCGGAAAAAGGTTTGTCTTATTTCTTCGGTATCAAAAGCAGCTCTAGATAACCAAGTATTAGTTGCCTAAATGCAATTAAGATTGTAAGGCAATTCAATTACTACTACTCCCGTCAGTTCGAGTGGTTTTCACGGAACGTAGTGTAGGGAAAATTGACCCGAGGCTTCAGCCGAATTGAGCGAAGCACACGAGGCGAAGCCGACTGCCGAAGGAAATCGACCCGAGCGCAGCGAACTGAGCGTAAGCTAAAACCTTTGTTCATGACAAGTCTTCTCGATAAAATTTTACAAAGCAAAAACTAGCGTTTTCACATAGCAAAATCACTCAAAGTAAAACAACAAGGACATTATACTCAAATAGGACTCTAAACGACTACTCCAGTCAGTTAACTGGTTTTAACGCAACGAAGTAAAAGCTTGGCAAGGCAAAACAAAAAAATGTAGGGCAAGGCGTAAGTATAAACGATAAATGAATACCTTTAACCCTTTAAATCGGATCCATGCGAATAAAAATACTCCTTAGCCTTTGGTTATTATTACAAGTTATTAGTGTGCAATCCCAACCGTTTCATTGGGCTACTGCTGCCACAGGAATCGGTTATGAATATGGGATAAAAACAACAAAAGATGCCTCCGGGAACACTTACATCTTAGGCCATTCCATCGGAGATACTGCAGGCGCATCAAGCGGGAATTCCTTCGAGTTCAATGGTGTATCTTATCCTACCAACGGACGCGGCGATGCTTTTTTTGCCAAACTCGACACCAACAAACAATTGGTCTGGATGAAAACAATCGGTGGCAATGATACCATTTATTATGATGAAGCAACTGACATCCACATAGACCCCTTTGGCGATATTTATATTACATTCACAGCCAAAGGATTCAACATTAGCTACAACAGTCAAATCTTAAGCGGTGTTGGCTCCATTGGCCAATATGGTGGCGAAGGTGTATTGCTCAAAGTGAATACCAACGGCGATTATTTATGGCACGATTCAGGCACTGTCGCCAGCACCTTTGAAGAAATAACCACCGATGCCACAGGAAACGTCTACCTAACCGGATCGTATGACTCATCAATTACATTGGGTGGAACTATTACCCTAACCAATCCTTCTACCTTTACTACGCAAGATTTGCTGGTAGCCAAATACCAACCTAATGGTACTATCCTATGGGCCAAAAAAGCAGGTGGGATGCCTCATAATACCTTTGCCTACGGCGTTGATTTGAAAGTTAACCCGCAAACCAACGAACTTATTGTCCTGGCCAAAGGGGAAGGACAAGTGTATTTTGATAACGTGCCCATGCCTTTCAATGGTTCTGTAGACAAAGGAATTTTACTGGTATCCTATAACTTAAACGGTAACCTAAACTGGATACGACGCATATTGGATCAAGACAACTACGGATATCATTCGGCTACCGCTTTAGACATCAGCCCATCAGGGATCATTGGGGTCACCGGTTATACGCCCGGTAGTGAACCGTATGGACTGGTTGGTTTTTACACCGGTAACGGAACCATTATTACCGAACATATTTACCCTTCTTCCTACAGTTTGCGAATGGCATCCATTACTTTTAATGAGTTTAATGAGGCATACGTAACCGGACAATTTAACGGACAAATTACCGTGGGCATCAATCCCGGTACAGCAACCTTATCGGGCTACAAAGGTTTTGTGGCCAAGATGGATATTTTACAACAAGTCAAATGGATAACCGAAGTTGGAGGAGCCAATACGCATGTTAGTAACGTAGAGTACCATAATGGCAAACTAACCTATGCCACCCGAATCGATGGTACTTTCACATATAACTCAGGGGCAAATAGTATTACCAACAACTCCGGAGATGCTTTATTTGGGGAGCTGACCGATTACAACCTCTCGGCCAACCGCTGCAATATTACCGGTACCGTGTTTGAAGACCTGGATACCAATTGTATTCAAAACACCAATGACATCGTTCAAAATGCTGTAATCGTTAAGGCAACAGACGCTAATGGGGTCAATCGCTTTTCGATAAGCGATACCAACGGACACTATGATATTCCGGTCGAGATAGGCGCCTACACCGTGAGCATACTACCCAATCCGGTACAAAATGCTCTAATCCACCAAAACTGTTATACCCAACAAAATGTAACCCTAACCACCATGGGGCAAGATGCGGATAACGTTAATTTTCCGGTAGAACTGGATTATTGTCCGCTGCTGAGTGTTGACATAGCCAGCGATCGACGCAGAAGGTGTTTTGACAGCAATACTTATGTCAGCTACCGCAATTCGGGCTTAGCCATTGCGCAAAATGTTGCCATCACAGTCGACCTTCCGGAATTTGTAACTTTCATCTCGGCCAACCATCCGCACACCGTAAACCCTCAAGGGCACTATGTTTTTAACGTAGGTACATTGGCACCCAACCAATCGGGTGTCATCCATATAGTAGACCATACCGAATGTATTGAAGGCATAACCGGACGGTCTCAGTGTACCAAAGCTTGGATTACCCCGACTAATGATTGTGCCGCTACCCTCGACCCGAATTATGCCAATTGGGACAAATCGTTAATCAGAGTATCAGGAACTTGTAACAATAATGCAGAAGTCCAATTCACCATTACAAATGCCGCGCTACCCGGTTTAGGCAACATGGGAACCCCAAGAAATTATCGAATTTATGCAGATAACGGTTTGGCCATTACCGAAACATTCCAACTCAACGGAGGAGAAAGCACCATAGTAAATTATCCGGCTAACGGTCAAACCATACGACTCGAAGTAGACCAACATCCTTTATACTCCGGTAGCAGTTTTGCCCAAGAAACAATCGAAGGCTGCGGTAGTACCAATGGAATATTCAGCACCGGATTTGTAAATGCAATGCCAATGGATGATGAAGAGATTAGCATAGAAACAGACTGCTTGAAAATCATCGACAGCTACGATCCCAATGATAAATTGGTCAGCCCAACGGGCATCACCGAAAATCATTACGTGAGAGCCGGTACCGAATTAGACTACATGATACGGTTCCAAAATACAGGCACGGATACAGCCTATAAAGTGGTCATCAAAGACACCCTATCGCCTTATCTCGATCCGGCTACCATCCAATGGGGCGTAAGTTCACATCCCTACACCATCAACATTACCGGTACAGAGACACCGGTTTTAGAATTTACGTTCAACAACATCAACCTCCCCCACAGCAGCGTAAACGAGCCGGGATCACATGGTTTCGTAAAGTTCAAAGCGGCAACTTTCAATGCGCTCGAAAATGGTATAGTGGTAAACAATGATGCCAACATCTACTTCGATTATAACCTGCCCATTACCACCAATACCGTACAAATTACGATATCCGATTTTGTACTTCCGCTAAGCCAAGAGGCCTTTAACGTACAACATCTTAAAGTGTACCCTAACCCAACCTCAGGGCTATTGGTAATTGAATCGGATACTTTAACAAAGGTGGAAGTTTACAATATCAGCGGAAGTTTGATGGAAACGACCACGCAACACCAAATCAATTTAAGCCATTATGCGAAAGGAATTTATTTGGTAAAAATTACTACTCCTGAAGGAACTGCGCTAAAAAAAATAGTGTTAAAATAACAACTGTACCTCGCAAACTAATGAAGAGAATGAACCCAATGTATTAAAAACCGCTGTGGCTTGTGGGGGCGAATGCTGACACTATTACCCCATAGTAACTTATTTATTTTGCTATTTTTGTAAGCAACGCTTTATGAATTAATTACACCCCTTCACTCAATACGGTAACAAAAAACAACTGTGATAAAAAGACAATCCCTGCTTATACTTTTAATAACCTGGCTATTAACCCACAGTAGCATGGCGCAAGCCCCTGTAATCCAATGGCAACAATCCTATGGAGGAAACGGTAATGACTATGCTAACGACATCCAACCCACTCCGGACGGCGGCTACATTATGGTGGGCAGCAGTACCTCCAACAACGGCAACCTTACTGCCAATCAAGGCAATGCCGATTGCTGGGTAGTAAAACTCAATGCAACCGGAACCCTGCAGTGGCAAAAATCACTAGGAGGCAGTGCTAACGAAGTAGCGCGCAGCGTAGCCAACACTGCAGATGGCGGTTTCATTATAGCCGGAAGCACCGGATCAAATAACGGCGATGTAACCGGAAACCATGGCGGACTCAACGACTATTGGGTGGTAAAACTCAATGCCTCGGGCAACATCCAATGGCAAAAAACATTCGGTGGTTCAAACAATGATGAAGCTGAAGTAATTCAAGCTACTGCCGATGGTGGTTACATCATAGCAGGCGCCAGCAATTCTAACAATGGTAACATATCCGGTAACCACGGTAACTACGACGCTTGGATAATAAAAATAGATGGGACCGGTAACCTGCTATGGCAAAAATCCTTAGGCGGTACCGGTACCGACGAAGCCGAAGCCTTTATGACTACTGCCGATGGTGGCTTTATCATGGCAGCCCTCAGCAGTTCTACTAATGGCGACGTAATTGGCAACCAAGGGAACTTTGATTATTGGATAGTAAAACTCGATGCAACGGGCAATATCCAATGGCAACAATCCTACGGAGGATCCGGTGGTGACGAACCAACCTGCATCCAAACTACCGCCGATGGTGGCTATATAGTGGGCGGAACCACTGCTTCTACTAATGGCAACGTGACCGGCAATAACGGACTCTATGATTATTGGGTCGTAAAGTTAAACAGCAGTGGTAACTTACAGTGGCAAACCGCACTGGGCGGCTCAAGTATGGAAATTGCTTACGGCATACAACCCACTCCGGACGGTGGCTATATAATAGCAGGAAACAGTGGCTCTACCAATGGCCAAGTTACGGGTAATCACGGAGGGTATGATGGCTGGGTGGCAAAACTCAATGCCAACGGTATTTTACAATGGCAAAAATCAATAGGAAGCACCGCTGCCGACGGTATGGCTGCCCTACTCAATGCCAACGATAACGGCTATATTGTAGTGGGTTACAACAGTGCCGCCAATGGTGATGTTACCGCCAACCAAGGAGGCGCCGATTGTTGGGTTGTAAAATTATCCCGTGACGCTTTAAGCAACGCTTCCTTTAAAAATCAGGCGATTACCCTCAGTCAAAATCCGGTAAACGAGCTGCTGCAATGGCAAACCTCGGGAGGCAATCCGATTATTAAAATCAAAATAACCGACTCCAATGGCAAAACCGTGTTGGAACAATACAACAATACCAACACGCTGAACATTGCCATGCTGGCCAATGGAATGTACATCTTGGAAGCCTATGCTGAAAATGAAAAAATGACCGCCAAGTTTATTAAAAAATAACACCGCTACCACCTAAAAAAAACATGGACACCGAAAAATATTACACCCTCGCCAAAACGGCCTTGATAATCCCCTTTATAGCCGGGTTACTTACTTTAGCCGAACAATTTTTACCGCTCCAAAAAATGGAAACAGTGGTCGAGTACAAACACACCAGCCGCAGCGCCAAACTGGGCAACACCACCTACTCCATCGATTTTGTTAACAACAACGACCAATTCACCGAAGCCATTTACAACCAAGTAAACGAAGGTGACGAGGTTACTTTACAGGTGCTCTATTTTACCAAAGAAGTCCAAACCATCCAATTGCCTAACGGACAAGTGCTGAAAAACGATACGGCTGAAATTTATTTCTTAATCGGTTTTACCCTCGCCTTTTTGGGGTTTAGTATCTATTTTTGGCGTAAAAAATACTATACGGTAAAACAATACCGCTACATTGCCATCCTTTGTTTGATGGGACTTTTTAGCCTAATCCGAATAATCAACTTAAATACCTAAGCTATGAAACTAAGCAAAAAAGAATGGTTAGTGGTACTAACCCTAATCATCATCTGTTTCACCATAGACCCCGTTTATGCAGGACCCGGCGGCACGGTAGCCAAAGCCTTTTTCAGAACTTGGTGGGGCAAATTAATTTTGATACTGCTCACGGTGATCTTCCTACCGCTTATCATATATATGCGATTGATTGAATACAGAAAAGCCAGAGAGATAAAAAAAATACTGTCGCAGCTGAGCAAAGAACACAAAACCTTTCATTGGTTGCAATTGCAAAAAGAGTTTCACAACATCATCAGAAGGGTATATCAGGCTTGGCAAGAAGAAGACTTGAGTCAGGTAAAACAATACGTTAACCATTGGTACTGGCAAAACCAACAGGAAGTGTATTTAGACCGATGGAAAAAGGAAAATCTCCAAAATATTTCCCGTCTCAAAGACATTACCAAAGTGAGACCGTTGTATTTGGAAATCAGCGAAGAGCCCAACTTTGAAAACTCGCGCATCGCCATAGCTATAACCGTAGTAGCCGAAGATTACCTCATCGACCGCGAGACCCAAAAAGTAGTGGAAGGCAAAAAAGGCTATGACGAATTAGACTATGTATGGTTCTTAGAATACAGCGAAGGGCAATGGTTGCTCGACGACATCCAAGAAGGCAGCATGGCGCTGGAAATAGCCAAAATGCCGAATGAAGTGCCGGAGTACTTGGTGGCAAAAGCTTAACATCACCAACCTGGACTCAAAGGCCTACCGCTTAAATAGTAGGCTTTCAATTGTTTATAATGGCAATCCAAAAAAAAATGAAAATCATCCTCTTAACCCCTATGGATATTGAGCAAGAAAAAGCCCTCAATGCTTTGGCTCGAATGCCCAACTTGCAAAATGACTACGAAGTAATCGTATCCGGTATCGGCCGAGAAAGCACTGCTAAAGCCCTGATGCAGTTACCCAAACATGATGTTTGCGTTTTACTCGGATTTGCCGCCATAGTAGGCAAAGAAAGTAACTTATCCGCCCATCTGCAATTCGGGAAGCCCATCGAAATAACCCAAGCCACGCTATACGGCTACGAAGGAGGCCTATTTGAAAATGGCAAACCTTTGTACACCGAACCTAAAACCAAACAGGCCACACTTGCCTCACTTACCTCCGATAAATTCGTCCGAACTACCGATTTGGCGGAACAAACCGTAATCAATATGGAGGACTATACCTTCATGTACTTAAAAAAACCACAAGACTTTATCCTGCGTATCATCTCGGATTTCCTGCCGCACGAAACGGAAATTGACTTTTTTGAAGAGGTGAAAAGCATTGACTTTTTGGAGGCAATTATGGCGATTGAGGAAAGCTTTGTTTGAAAAAAACTTGTACAATACCCGTTAGTTCGAGTGTTTTTTGTGGAACGCAGTGGAATAAAAAAATGTATCGAGAACCGTTGTGTTGATAGGGCTACTCGATACAATTCTAAAACTCAAAAGCTACCGCTTTTAACTTTTAAAATCACTCGAAGTGACGTAACGAGGAAGTTCTAATTAAATAAGGGTTGCCAGTACTACTACTCCCGTCAGTTCGAGTGGTTTTCACGGAACACAGTGGAGGGAAAATTGTATTGAGAACCGCTGTGTTAACAAAACCTTCTCGATACAATTCTAAAACTCAAAAGCTACCGCTTTTAACTTTTAAAATCACTCGAAGTGACGTAACGAGGACGTTGTGCTTAAATAGGGTTTGTTAGTACTGCTATTTTCGTCAGTTCGAGTGTTTTTTTGTGGAACGCAATAGAATAAAAAAATGACACGAGGCGAAGCCGAATTGAGCGAAGCTAATCGAGAACCGTTGTGTTATCAATACTTCTTGACGTATTTAAAAAAAGCCCCATTATCCTTAATCCTAATTCACAATTCATAATTCACAATTCATAATTCATCATTCCTCCCTCCTTACCAAAGGAATACTTTACCAAAACATACCCTGTTTAGCAATGATGGTCGCAACAAGCCAATTAATTGCTATAAATGCAACAAAAAAGGCAATATGCAACATTTCCCATACTTACCAGCCTGTAATACTTAATTGCAGTAGGGATTCCATAAAAATACGCCCTGAAATATTTTTGGTTTTTTCTGACAACTATTTATACTATATTTGGTCATTCCAACCTAGTAAAACAATATGAAAAAACTCTTTATCGCACTGGCTTTCACGGCCGCAACTTCCCTAAGTGCCCAAACCGATTACGCCGCCGTTTATAATGGTAAAGCCTTTGTACAAAAAGGTATTCAGTTATACGAAGAAGAAAAATACGAGGCCGCTATGGCCGAATTCCAAAAGGTAGATGCCTTAGATCCGGAATACGGTACCGCGCAATACGAAATGGCTTTAACACTCTCTGCCCAAGAAAAGAAAACAGAATTAAAAGCACATTTCGAAAAGCTGTACAAAACCAAGTGGATGAAAAAACTCCCTACACTCTACACCTTGTACGGCAGCTATCTAAGCGATGCTGAAAAATATAATGAAGCCGAAAAAATATTCAAAGAAGGCTTGCAATTCATTCCCAACAACACCAACCACCAATACAACTTGGCCGTTTTGTATTACCGCGCCAAAAAAGTACAAGCGTGTGTCGATATTTTAAAAAACATCATAGCCAATAATCCCAACAGCGCCTCATCGCATTATTTGTTAGGTTCCGTGGCTTTAGAGAATGGAAAAATTGCAGAAGGCAGCATGACGCTACTCTCCTACCTAATGATTTCGCCTACCGGAAAGTTTGCCAAAAATGCCGTGTTCAAACTCAACGCCAAAATGGGCGAAAACTACATGGAGAAAAGCAAAATAGTGTTTTCCAAATCGGGCGATAACTTTGAAGAGTTGGAAACCATCCTACGCAACCAATTACCTTTGCGCAGCGCCTATAAAATCCAAGCCAAAATAGACGATGTAGTAACACGCCAAGTACAAGCCGTGTTAGAATACACCCAAATGCACAAAATGGGCGACGGTTTTTTTGAAACCACTTACTTGCCTTGGTTGAAATCGGTGGCCGACAGCAAACAAATCGAAGGCTTCAGCTACTACATCTTAATGGGCTTGGAAGAAGAATTGGGAAAAAGTTTATTAGCACAGAAAAAGAAAATATTGCAATTCAGCGATGAATTCATCGCCAAAGACTTCTGGAGTGTTTTTGCCCGCAGAAAAATGAACTTATTCGGAGAAGACAAAGAGGTGATCATTTATGTCAATGATGGCGTTCCTAACCTAATCGGAAGTGAGGTAAACGGCAAGAAAGAAGGCAAATTCAAACTCTTAAACGAATTTGAAAATCTCGACGGCGAACTGCAATTTGCCAACGACGAGTTGAACGGCTTGCAAAAATACTACAACGAAGAAGGCAAAATATACGAAGAGAAAAACTATGCCAACGGCAAACGCAACGGCAAACGCACCGTGTATTACCCTAGCGGCAGTTTGAGTTTAGAAGAAAACTACAAAGACGATGTACTCGACGGCAAATCAACGTCTTACCACATAGCCGGCGGCATCAACTGCGACGGAACGTTTACCAATGGAGAAATCAATGGCACGCTAACTTGCTATTATCCTACAGGTACTAAAAAAACCGAAAGTTCGTACGCCAACGGAAAATTGGAAGGCGTATACAACAGCTACAACAAAGCGGGCGACTTAGCCTCGACAGAAACTTATAAAAACGGTGAGCTGGAAGGCAAATACACCAAATTTTACGGACCAAATGCCATACAAGAAGAAGCAGAATACAAAACCGGAAAAGTGGTAGGTTCTTTCAAAAAATACCATACTAACGGGAAGCTGGAAGAGGAATTTGTATACACCAACGGCAAAGTAAGTGCTTCAGCGGAATACTATGCGACCGGCGTAAAATCGGGGGAATCAACCTATAACGAGAAAGGCGAGCTAATGGCTACCACCTACTTTAATCCTTCCGGAGAAAAGTATTATGACGAAGTGTTCAATTCGAAAGAAATCAAACTCATCCGCCAATACAGCCGCGACAATGGTAAACCTACCGAAATCAACTTAGCCCGAAAATCATTCGAAATCAAAACCCTCGACGGCAAAGTAGTCGCTACCGGTGCTTTCGAAAAAGGCAGAAGAAACGGCCAATGGAAATTCCAAACGGCTTCAGGTAAACCGGAAACGGAAACGGCTTTCATTAAAGGCGAAAGAGAAGGCATCACTAAAAATTACAGTAAAAACGGCTTACTCAATTCCATCAGCTACTACGCAAAAGATACGTTACAAGGGCGCAATGAGGTATACAACGACCGTGGTTTGAGAAGAATTTACAACTACCGCAACGGCAATCTAAACGGACCGTACAAAGTGTTTTATTCTGATGGCAGTGTGTTAAACGACGGTTTCTACGATGAAGACGAATTGGAAGGCGAACGCCGTACTTTCTCGCAATCAGGCCAATTGATGATGGTAGACAACATGTACCGCAACATCACTTTATCAACAGACTATTATAACGAAAAAGGCGAAATAGCCACTTCAATAGCCTACGACCACAAATCGGGGACCGTAAACCACAGCATGAACAACGGTGCCTACACTTCGGTATTCGAAATTAAAAACGGCTACCTCGACGGCAAATACAACCGCAAAGACAAGTTCAACAAGCCTATGGTTGAAGGGGAATACAAATGCGGTGCAGCGGTAAACCTGTACAAAGAATACGGCCCGAACGACACCATCCTATTGGAACAAACATACTACAACGGCTTAATCAATGGGGTCTCTAAAAACTACGACTTAACAGGACACTTAAAAATTACTTCGGAATACAACTTTGGGGTGGAAAACGGCAAAACCATTCGCTACTACCACAACAAATCGAAAATGTATGAGTACAACCAACAAAACGACGTCAAAGAAGGCGACTTCACCTATTACAATCTAAAAGGAGAACCATTAATGACGATCTTCTTCCTGGATGATGCACCGCAATACTATCTTAAAAAATCGAAAACAGGCGAGTTGAGCGAGAAAGTGATGATAGTAAACGAAACCGGAACACTTACCTCTAACTATCCGAACGGAAAGGTAGCTTTGCAAATTACGTTCAATAAAGGCAACAAAGAAGGTGAGTTTTTCATCAACAACGACCAAGGCAAACCCGAATACAAAGCGTTTTACAAAGACGATGTGGTACACAACGACCGTATCGAATACTACGCCAATGGTAACATCTACCTGAAAGAACACTTTGTAAGCAATGATTACGAAGGCCTGCAGGAATACTTTAAAGAAGATGGAAAACCTTGGATTAAAGCCGAGTACAAAAACGACGAATTACACGGTAAAACACAAATCTTTACCAACGGTGTGTTAACCTTAACTAAAAAATATGACTCAGACTATTTGGTGGACGTTATCAAATAAAGCGATACTAACCGGGGCTGCCGTACTGAGTTCGGTGGCCTTATTCGCCCAAAACAATTTCGAAACGTACAAAAAACAATACCCCGATTACAACGAATTGATTGTCAACAATGCCACTTCCTACTCCATCAGCATAGTAGATAAGAAGCTAAAGGTGATTCAAGACAACCAATACGAATCGATGATCCTTTCCGACAACGGCATCCAAAATAACAAAGAGAGTTTTTCGTATTCCGATTTTGTCAAACTGCTTTCCTACGATGCCTATACCGTGGTTTCTAACGGCGGCAAAGAAAAGAAAATCAAAGTCACCCAAGCCTTGGAGAAACAATCCCGAGGCGGCTCGGTATTTCACGACGATGTAAAAACCAAACAATTGTCGTTCCCTAACTTAGAAGCCGGCGCCAAAAAAGTATACGAATACTCCACCGAGTTCACCGATCCGAATTTGCTGCACAAGTTCATCTTCGGCGAAGTACTGCCGGTGAAAAATTCGAGACTGGAAATCAAAGTCGATAAAAATGTCAACATCGGCTTTAAATTGTTTAACGACCCGAACCATTTGATTGCGTTTAACAAAATCGAAAAGAAAGACTATACGCTTTATCAATGGACCTTAACCGACGGCAAACCCTTCAAGTTTGAAGGCAACGCACCGAGCATTTTGTACAGTGTGCCGCATCTTATTTTTTACATAGAAGATTATACTGCCGACAAAAACAAAGTGACACTCTTAGGCGATATCCAACGCATGTACACCTACTACAGCAGTTTTGTAGAAAACCTAAACACTAAGGAAGATGCTGCGTTAAAAGAAATCTCGCAAAACATCACGGCCAACAAAACCTCGGAAGAGGAAAAAGTAAAAGCCATTTTTTACTGGGTAAAAGACAACATCAAATACATTGCCTTCGAAAACGGTTACGAAGGATTTATTCCGCGTGAAGCTGCTTTAGTCAACGAACGCAAGTTTGGCGATTGCAAAGACATGGCCAGTATCATTTCGGCTATGGCGAAATACGCAGGCATTACCAATGTATATTTGGCTTGGATTGGTACACGCAACATTCCGTATTCCTTCAGCGAAGTGGCTACGCCTTCTACTACCGATCACATGATAGCGGTGTATAAAAAAGGCTCGGAATATATTTTCCTGGATGCCACCGACCAAGAAACGGCTTACGGCTTGCCTTCTGCCTTTATCCAAGACAAAGAAGCGCTGTTGTACAACGGCAGCCAATACCAAATTGTAAAAGTGCCGATTACCGCACCGGTCAAAAATCAAATTAGAGATGCAGTGGTGATCAACATCCAAAACGAAAAAATCTCCGGCTCGGGTTGGCTGCAAATCTCCGGATACAACCGCACTAACACCCTAGGGCAATTGGGCGATGCCGCCAACAAAACCCGTTTTGAAATGATCAAAAGCTTGGTTTTAAAAGGCAATAACAAGTTTACCTTAAACGATTATTGCGAGGGCAACTTGAAAGACCGCGACAAACCCTATGAAGTGGGTTACGATTTTAATATCGAAAATTATATCGTAAAAGTAGACAAGGAATTATACCTGAATTTGACCTTCGACAAATACTACGAAAAATCAAACTTGGAAAAAGACCGCGAAGCCAACTACGACTTCGATTTCCTCAACCAATTCGTATCCTCAGTTACTTGCCTTATTCCCAAAGAATATACGGTAAAATACGTTCCGAAGAATTTTGAGATAGACAACGAACTCCTCAAAGCACAATTCACTTACCAATTACTGGGCAACACCGTGGAAATGAAAGCCACTTTGGAAACCAAAAAAATCATGTTGGAGAAAAAAGATTTTGCGCTGTGGAACGAAACGGTTAAAAAATTAAAATCGGCTTACGGGGAAACCATCATCTTACAAGAAAAATAAACTACGAAAAAAACAAACCATGAACTATACCAATCTTTCAAAGCTTACAGCCATAGTAGCCCTATTGTTTACTGTGTCAGTCAACGCACAAGATTTCACCTTCCAAAACTACCATTGGGAAGATAAAAACACCGTAATCGATATTCCGGCACAGTATAAAGACGAAAAAGAAGTAGTCTTATCGCGCGTGGTCAAAATCGAATTGGCCACCAAAGGCAAGGGCGCAGCACAATACTACATGGTTCACGAAAGAACCTACATCAACTCCAATGATGCCGTTGAACGCAACAACAAAGTGTACATTCCGTTTAAAATGAACGAAAGCGTAATCGAAACCAAAGTACGCGTCATCCAACAAAACGGTAAGGTAACCTTGTTTGACAAAAAAGACATCAAAGAAGAAGTAGATGAAGAAAAACAACTCAAATACAACTACTTCGCCATTACCGGCTTAGAGAAAGGCAGTGTAATCGAAAAAATATTCATGCTGGAAGAATTCCCGGAATTAGACGGAAAAACCATGCGCATGCAATCGAGCGTACCTATTGTAAGCAACGAATTTCAATTGATTTATCCGCGCCATTTGAAATTCAAAACCAAATCGTCTAACGGCTTACCTGAAGCTGTTGAAGAAACCGCTGCCGATACTTTGAAAAAAACACTAACTGTAAAAGACAACAATATTGCCGCTTTGGAAGACGATGAAAAGTACTCCAACCGCGATGTATACTTAAAATTGTTCCGCTACAAATTGGATGAAAACTTTTACACCGGTACCAAAAACATCAATAGTTACGCCAAATTTACTTCAAACTTTTACGATCGCATCAATCCGACACTCGACAAGAAAGACTTGAAAACAATAACCGATTTTTGCAGTCAGGTACCTAAAACAAACGACCTGCAAGCGCAAATTTGGAATATCGAAAACAAAATCAAAAAAACCATCTCTTTCAATTTGTACGCCGAAAGTGCCGAAAGTATCGCCGCCATTTTAAAAAACAAACAAGCCAACAAAATCGACTTGCTCAAGTTGTATTCGGCTGTGTTCCGCGAATTTAAAATTGAAAATAAATTGGTGCTCACCTCTAACCGATTCGAAATCCCGTTTGAAAAAGATTTTGAAAGCTACGAGAATCTCGACGAAGCCTTGTTTTACTTCCCGGCCATCAAAAAGTACCTGACACCCAGCGAAATCGAATACCGCATACCGTTGTTCCCCGACAATTTAGGGAACAATAACGGTTTATTCATCAGTGAAAAAATCTTCGGTGGAGTAAGTATGGGCGTAAGCGAAATCAATTTTATCGAATTACCGGGCGTGGAAATTACTACCGATTATATGGTAATTACAGCCGATTTCACGGAAGATTTAGAAAATCCAAAAATCACAACCGATATCGATTTTGGCGGTTATACTGCAATGAGTTTTCAGCCAATTAAAGACTTTACGTCGGCAGAACAATACCAAACCATTTTAAAAAGCATAGCCGAAAACTACACCATAAACACGGAATACACTTCGCTGAAAACAGAAAATGACGGCGTAGAAAACATCGGTAAAAAACCGTTTGTAATGAAGCTGACGTTTGATGGCAAAGATTTACTCCAAAATGCCGGAGGGAATTATTTGTTTTCTGTCGGTAAACTCATAGGTTCACAAATGGAATTGTACCAAGAAAACAAAAGAACGTTACCGGTAGAAATAGACCATCCGCACGCCTACCAAAGAACCTTAAAAATCATCTTGCCTAAAGGTGTAACGGCTAAAAATTTAGAGAAGTTCAATATGAATTTCAAAACCGACCTTAACAATAAAACCGAAGCCGGATTTGTGAGCAGTTATACCGAAAAAGAGGGTGTAATTACCGTAACCAACACCGAATTTTACAATGTGGTGAATTATCCTTTAGAGAAATTCAACGAGTATAAAGACGTGATTAATGCGGCCGCCGATTTCAATAAAATTGTCATCATGTTGACCAAAAGTTAATGACCATCCGAACCCAAATACAAACCTCTTCCTTAACCCGAAGAGGTTTTTTTATGCCGATATGACAATTGTCATTTTTAATAGGAAATGCTAATACTACCTTTGGTTTTGAAAAATTGCATTATGACGGTTTCATTAGTCCAAAAATATAACGTTCCGGGTCCGAGATATACCAGTTATCCGACAGTTCCGTATTGGGATGAAAGCTCCTTTTCTTCAGAAAAATGGCGCAAAACCTTACTCCAAAGTTTTACCGAAAGCAATGCTTCCGAAGGGATTAGTTTATACATTCACTTGCCATTTTGCGAGAGTTTGTGCACTTTTTGCGGTTGCCACAAGCGCATTACGAAACGCCACGAAGTAGAAAATCCGTACATAGAAGCCGTATTGAAAGAATGGCAATTGTACTGCGATACTTTTCCCGAAAAACCCATCATTAAAGAAATTCACTTGGGTGGTGGAACACCGACATTTTTTGCTCCCGAAAACTTAGAACAACTCATCAACGGTATTTTAGCCAAAGCGGAAAAGGCCAAAGAACACGAGTTCAGTTTTGAAGGTCATCCGAACAATACCACCAAAGCACATTTGCAAAAATTATACGACTTGGGGTTCCGCAGGGTTAGTTTTGGCGTTCAGGATTACTCCGAAAAAGTGCAAACCGCCATTCATCGCCTGCAACCTTTTCACAATGTAGCCAAAGTTACTTTTTGGGCCAGAGAAATTGGCTATACATCAGTGTCGCATGACTTGGTATTCGGCTTGCCGTTTCAAACGTTAGACAACGTAATCGACACCATTGAAAAGACCAATTCGTTGGCCCCGGACAGAATTGCTTTTTACAGTTATGCGCACGTGCCTTGGATAAAAGGCAATGGCCAACGCGGTTTTAAAGATGAAGACGTTCCGAAAGACGACGAAAAACGCAAACTCTACGAAGTGGGTAAAGCACTGTTGGCCGAGCGTGGCTATCACGAAATCGGGATGGACCACTTTGCCCTTAAAGAGGACAGTATGTACCAATCCTTTCAAGAAGGAAAATTACACCGCAATTTTATGGGCTATACCGCCTCAAAAACACGCTTGATGATTGGTTTGGGCGTTTCTTCTATAAGCGACAGTTGGTATGGTTTTGCGCAAAACGAGAAAGAACTCGAAACTTACTACGATAGCATAAACCGCAATGAATTGCCCGTGTTCAGAGGTCATATCTTAACAGAGGAAGATTTGATTATTCGCCAACACATTCTAAATTTAATGTGTCAATTCAAAACCACTTGGCATTACAACGAAGGAAACTTTAAAGAATTGCACGAAGTACTCGACAGCTTACTGGAAATGAGTCATGATGAACTTTTGGTCATCAAACCAAATAGTTTGACCGTAACGGAAAAAGGAAAACCGTTTGTGCGCAACATTTGTATGGCATTCGACTTGCGACTCAAACGCAAAACACCGCAAAATCAGTTATTCTCCATGACGGTTTGATTCTTAAAAACGATCTGTCAATACCAACGAACTATTCCGTTAACACCCTAATTTGCACCATTTAACTGTAAAATTAGGTACGAATAAATTTATTTTTTTCAATTTAAAAAAACATTTCACCTTAATTATTTAACCGTTTAAATAATTATTTGTACCTTTTAACTTATTTAAAAATCCTTTCATCTAATTTTAACAGTATTGCTGACAGATTCATTTATTTTTGAGCGGTACTTAAACCTAAAATTTGTATGAAAAAATTGTTGCAGATACTACTGATAGAAGATGATACTATAGAGGTAATGAAATTTGTGAAGGTGACAGAGAACACGGGTTTAAAACATCAAATCATAGAAACTCGTAATGGCGAAGACGCTCTTAAGTTTTTAAACAACACCAAACAATTACCTGATATTATTGTATTGGATTTGAATATGCCCAAAATCAATGGGATTGAGTTCTTAAACACTTTGAAAAAAAGCAAGCATTTAAAGCACATTCCGGCCATTGTTTTAACCACATCCAACAATCCGAAAGACATAGTAGAATGCTATAAAATTGGTATAGCCGGCTACATTATAAAGCCATTAAAGTATGAAGATTATGTGGTTCGCGTGGAGAGAATATTAGATTATTGGAGCTATAACGAACTCATTAAACCATAGGCCATGTACGGAATTGTTAATAAAGCGATTGAAGATTTAGTAACTACTAATTATGGAGAAGAACAGTGGAAGCTGGTATTGAAAAAAAGCGGTATCGAAGAAAGTTTCTTTATCAGTAATGAATCTTATGACGATGCCATTACCTTCACCTTGGCCAAAACCATAGCAGAGGAAATGCACATTCCTTTGGAAGACGTTTTGATTTCCTTTGGGAAATGGTGGGTTTTGAAAACCACCAAAGACAAATATTCGGGATTAATTGAAGCCGGCGGGAATAACCTGAGAGAGTTTTTAATTAATCTGCCTGTTTTTCACAACAGAGTGATTTTGATGTATCCGAAACTAACACCTCCGGAATTCAAAATCAGCAATTTGAAAGAAAACAGTCTGCACTTGCATTACATCTCTAAAAGAGAAGGCTTGCAAGAATTTGTGAGAGGTTTGATCATGGGCTTAGGTGAATTGTTTAAAACCGAAACCCAAATTGAACTCATTGCCTCCAGAAATGACGGCAACAAGCATGAAGTTTTTAAAATTGAATGGATTTAGTTTAGTATATGCACCAAAAGAATTTTACATTTAACGAAGCTTTCTTTAATAAAATATTCCCGTTTTATATTTTATTAAATGAAAGCCTGCATATCAAATGCTTTGGAAAAAGTATTGCTAAACTGGTACCCGAGTTACACCAAAAACCGGCGTTTTCGGATATCTTCAAAATTATCCGTCCGTATGTTGAAGAAATCAGTACGGAAAGTTTTAATAAAAGTCTGGAGCAATTGGTTATTATTTCAGCCAAAGAGCCTTCAGAAATTACCCTCAGAGGTCAATTTGAACCTATGGAAGACGGCTATATTTTTCTGGGTTCACCTTGGTTTGTCTCCATCAATGATGTGATAGACAATAACCTAACCTTAAATGATTTTGCCTTTCACGACCCGTTGTTAGACATCTTACACATTTCTAAAAACCAGGAAATCAATTATAAAGAACTCAAAGAGCTTTTAGAGACGGTAAACCAACAAAGAAATGCTTTAAAAAGAGATAAAGAAGAACTCAATAAATTATCACTCGTAGCCAGTGCCAATAAAAACGGAGTCGTTTTATTCTCTCCCAATGGTACTATTTTATGGTGTAATAATGCGTATTTAGATATCGTATCATTAGACAAAGAAGCCATCATAGGCCAATTTGTACTTGATTTCGGACCTTGTAAAATTACAGACAAAGCCAAAATCAATGAAGTACTCGAGGGCTTTAGACAAGGACAAATATTTGAAGGAGAAAAGGCCAATTTAACCATCAACAACAAAACCCACTGGTACAAAACCACCAAACAACCGGTGCGCAACGAAGCCAATGAAATCATCTATTACTTCGCCATTATTGAAGACGTTACCTTAGAAAAAGAACAAGAAGAAAAATTAAGATTACTTTCTTCCATAGCCGAAAAAAACACAGCAGCTGTTATCATTTGCGACAACAAAGGACGAATTGAATGGATCAACCAAAGTTTTACTGAGATCACCGAATATACCTTAGAAGAAGTAATAGGTAAACAAATTAAAGATGTATTAGAAGGTCCGGAAACTGATAAAAAAACGGTGCAATTCTTGGCAGACCAAATGGAAAAAGGACTACCGTTTAATTGTGACATCATCAACTACAAAAAATCAAAAAACAAATACTGGTCAAATGTTCAAGGTCGTTCACTAAATGACGAAAATGGGAATGTATTGAAGTATTTTACCATACAACAAGATATCTCTAAGGAAAAAGCCTTTAACCAAGAAATTATCGAATCTGAAAACCGATTGTATTCCTTAATTATCAACTTACAATCCGGAATTCTTTTGGAAGACGTGAATCGAAAAATACTCATTGTCAACAAGAAGTTTTGCGAGTTGTTTGGCATCCCGGTCGATCCCGAACTATTAACCGGCTTGGATTGTGAAGAATCAGCAGAACAATCTAAAATTTTATTCAAAAATCCGGATGCCTTCTTGGCCAGAATTGACGAAATATTAGCGCAAAAGACAACCGTTATTGCCGAAAATATTGAAATGGCAGACGGTAGAATAGTAGAGCGTAGCTTTATCCCTATTTACCACGGGAATAAATACGACGGTCACTTGTGGAGTTATGAAGATGTAACCATCAAAAAGAAATACGAACAAAGCTTAGAAGCCGAACGCGAAAAATACAGTAACATTATTGCCAACATGAACATGGGCTTGTTGGAAGTTGATTTGAACGATCGCATTCAATTCATCAACCAATCATTTTGTGAGCTTAGCGGCTACACTCCTGATGAACTGATTGGGAAAAGAGCCTCCGAAATCTTCTTGGATAAAGAAAACAAAGAAATTCTCAATTCCAAAGTGGCGGTTCGAAAAGACGGCATTTCCGATTCTTATCAAATCAAAGCTAAGATGAAAACCAATGAAGAAAAATATTGGCTCATCAGCGGCGCGCCCAACTATAACCTTAACGGTGAATTGGTAGGAAGTATCGGAATCCATCTAGATATTACAGAACTCAAAAAATTGGAAATTCAAAAAGAAGAATTGCTCAAAAATTTAGAGCGCCAAAATGAAAGTTTGAACGAGTATGCCCAAATTGTATCACACGATTTAAAATCGCCTTTGCGAAGTATTCACACCTTGGTAACTTGGATTAAAGGCGAAAAAGAAAATGTACTGAACGCACAAACTCAGCAATATATCAGTCTGATAGAAGAAAAAGTAGAGAAAATGGATTACCTCATTGAAGGGATTCTCACCTTCTCTAAAATCGACTCTTATGAAGACGCTAACGAGTTGGTTGATTTGAATGAAATCATTGAAAACATCATCAAAATTATTGATATTCCGCCGCACATTGAAGTGACCATTGCCAAAAAGTTGCCGGTAAAAAACACCAATCGCTTTCGCATGCAACAGTTGTTTCAAAATTTAATCAGTAACGCTATTATCCACAATGACAAAGAAAAAGGAGAAGTAGTAATTGACTTTACAGAAGACGAGAATTGCTATACGTTTTCGGTACAAGATAACGGTCCGGGGATTCCGAAAAAATTCAGAAATAAGATTTTCCAGTTGTTCGAATCGTATTCGTCCGACAACAAATCAACCGGAATCGGATTGTCTATTGTGAAAAAGATTGTAGAAAAGTACAACGGTAAAATTTGGATTGAGAGTGAAAAAGAGATTGGCACCACGTTTTACATCAAAATGCCTAAAGAACATGGAACAACCTAATATAGAGTATTTCGAAAAGTTGTCGAATAATAATGTGAGTTTCAAGCAAAAATTAATCGATATTGTAAAATACGAATTTCCGTTAGAACTTTCAGATTACGAAAGCCTTATCAAAAACGACAAGTTAAAAGAAGCATCGGAAATCGTTCATAAGTTAAAACATAAAATCGGTGTTTTGGGGATGACCAACAGTTATGTACTGGCGGAAACCTTTGAACACAGCCTGAGAGATGGCGGCACCGAGAATCAGGCCGAATTTGAATCGGTCTTACGAACCGTTAAAGCATTTATTGACCAATTATGACTACAAAGATGAAAAAGTGTATAATCATTGACGACGAATTAATGTCGAGAACAGTAATGACTGAGCTCATCAGCACCAAACCGGAACTTCATTTAGTAGGCGATTTTCCCGATGCAATTGAAGCCTTGAAATACTTAAATCACAATGAAGTTGATTTGATATTTTTGGACATTCATTTGCCTAATTTTAATGGGTTTGATTTTATCAACACCATCAATCAAACCATTAATGTTATTTTGGTAACCTCCGATAAAAATTTCGCTATAGAGGCTTTTGAATACAATTGTATAGTAGATTATTTGGTAAAGCCTATAACGCCGGAACGTTTTGACAAAGCCATGGCGCGTTTGAAAGAATTTGAAGGCAATCAAAAGAAAAAGAAAACCAGTCAAACAAAAGAAGACGATATTGAAAGCTCCAATGCTTCCGAGTTTTACATTAACAACAGTAAGCGTTTGATTAAAATTGATGTTAATACGATACTGTATTTCAGAGCCAACGGTGACTATGTTTTTATTAAAACCGAAAGCAATAGTTACACCATTCATAACACACTAAGGAAAATTGAAAATAAACTTCCTAAAGATTCCTTTTTTAAAGTCCATCGTTCCTACATCATCAATACTAAAAAAATTGTTGATATAGAAGACAACAGTGTGTTAATAGGCAAAGATGTTATTCCGATAAGCCGCAGAAACAAATCGGAATTGATGAAGCGCGTTCATTTGTTGTAACACCAATCTAACAGTTTATAGAGTAACCCATTCGGTCAAACATCCGGATGGGTTATTTGTTTATATATCCATTGCACTTGTAAAAAACCACTTTTAGACAAACGGTTTTGAAATTGTTAAAAAAATGCATTTTATCGATTTTTTATGCATTATATAGACATTTTCACCGTTCGTCTAAGTTAAAAAACCACTCATCTAAAGACCGAGTATTGTTATCTAATTTTTGAAAATTCAGTTTATAATCTTACAATCTTTGTATCAGAATAATGTCCAAATCTATCATAAACAAAACCCCCGAATTATGAAAACTATTACCCTAATCAACAAAAAGTTAACCAACTTACAATGGTTGTTATTAGTAGTATTGTGTTTGGCAATTACTAATACAGAAGCTAAAACCAAAGCTTCAAATCAACAGAAAATAACCGTAGTAGAAAGACACCGCGTTTGGATTAACGTTACCGACAATGCAAACGGAGCTTTTTCACAAACCTTATTTGGTTACAGAACCGGCGCTACCGATGGATTTGATCAAGGATTAGACGGTGCTTATTTTAATGATGGTGTTGTAGCGCTAACTTCATTAATAGGAAATGACCGTTATGCCATCCAATTCAGAGGATTAAATTACAGTCCGAATGATGTGATTGCCTTAAGTTTCAAATGTGATTATGAGGGAAGCTTCACTTTTGCCTTTGATCATGCCGACGGATTCTTTTTAAACAGCAATCAACCTATCTATATCTTAGATACTGAAACCAATGTGTACACTAACATCAAAACGTCTAATTACACCTTTAACTGTCAAGTAGGCATGTTCAATGATCGTTTTAAATTGGTTTTCTATAATCCTTGTCAAACTTCAAGCTTAGGCAATACAGACCACCAATTTACTACCAATAATATCTCTGTTTATCAAGACCAAGGAGATATGTTAGTGCAATCTAACTATGCACAATTAAAAACGGTAGCTGTATATAATTTGAACGGACAAATGATATACCAAAACAACAATGTAAACGATGTTAGATTAAATATCTCCGGTTTAAATACCAACTACCAAGCCTTATTGATCAAAGCGGTTACTGCAGATGGTATTCCGATGACGAAAAAATTTCTGGCTAGCCGATAAGTGAATTGATCAAAATCACACAATTATACAAACCCAATCAACGATATATTTAAAACGTTGAGCGGGTTTTTTTATGAACTCACCGAATTCTGAAAACAGCAATTCAAACTATAACTAATTTTACAACAATACCCAAAAAACCCTACCCTAAATCACAATGAATACTGATTACTATAATCCTTTAGGATTAATTTTAGACGGATACTTATACATCAATAATAAAAATGCGTTAACCCGATTAGAATGCAACCAAGTCAGAAATGTTTATTTAAGAAAAGAAAAAATACTTTCTAACAATTATAAACTATTCATAGCCGGTTTGATAATTATTACAGTTTTGCAACTGTATGGCAAACAGTTTTCAGCAGAATATAGAATAGCAGGTTATCTTGGTGCAGTTTTATTAGTTATTACAGCTTTAAGAACAAAAAAGTATAATTATAAAATCATTATAACAACCAAAAATCAAGATATTATCAAAACAAATATTCAACCAGAATATAGAAAAGACGCAAAAGATCTAACACGCCAAATTAAAACAATCATCAAATCCAATCAACCACTTCTTAAAGCAATTTAAGAATTTACCGAAATGTTAATAGTATGTTCAAAAGAAAAAATCAATGATTTTTTCAAACTCAAAATCGATAGTGATCAAAAAACAATGTTGTTTTTGGAAGATATAGCACTGATTAGAATTTATGATAAAACAGGCTTCTTAAGGAAATTTTTAAATGTGTTTTTTGCTAGAAAATATTTGCTGGTGATTTTTTTAAATAATTGCAAACAGGTTGAATTAACTTTTAATGAGAGTAAGCTTAACGAAGTAATCTCGTTTAAAAGAAGTATAGAAATTATAAGCAAATAACTAAAAATGCAAGAAAAAATTTTAGTGTTTGACAGTTCTGTTGGCTACGCCAAATACTTTGAAAAAATTTACAGCAGCAAATACGAAGTGGCGTCGGCCTTTGATTTTAATGACATGAGAAAATTAGACCTGTTTAATTATGACAGTATCATTTTTATCATTAATGAAATAGAGGAATTAAAGTTGTTTTCAAAAATACATTCGTCATACAAAGGCATACGATTGTTTTTGGGTGTAACACAAAACAAAATAGCAGCAAGTGTTTATGAGATGAATTTAAAAGATATTTACAACATAAACATTGAATTAAACAAAACAGATATGATAGCCTATATCGATAGTAAATTGATACAAGAAGTAGCATAACCATATATACCTCATACTATTTTCCAATATTGGGCAATGGAAGATAGTGTTCATGTTTTTTGGTAGAAAACCGCCTTTAACCGGGCGGTTTCTTTTTTTTCTACTTCTAAACGATATAAAAATCTTAAAGGCTACTTGATGCTATAAAAAAACCACGCTTATCGGCGTGGTTTTTACATCAATTAACTCAATTACTATTTATTCAAAAGGGCGTATAATTCGTCTTTAAGGGACAATAATTTGGTTTTCAATTCGTGTAAAAAATTATCATTGGCTACTTCAGAACCCATGTTAATTCTGTGAATCTGATGTTCCGTTTCGTGATATTCATCAAATAACTTTCTGAAATGAGCATCTGACACTTTTAGTTCGTGTATTTTTTCCTGGTATTGAGGAAACTCGTGTAATAAATCGTGTTTTTCCATGTGTTTAGTTTATAAGTGGTTTGAAAAGGGTTATTTAATTTAATGACAGTTAGCGTTGGCTTGCACAAACAGATTCAAATTGCTCGGAGAAATGTAAGCAATATCCAATCCCATCCCGCGCAACACAAACAACAAGCCTATCACAACGGTAACAATCGGAACCACTCTTTGTAGTTGGCTTCTGAACGGCATAGATAATAATGAACTCACGTAAACTACGGCACTCATCATCGGAATTGTGCCTAATCCGTATAAAATCATATAGGCAATGCCCAATGTAACATTTTGCATAGCAATGGCACCGAATAAGGCCGCGTAAACCAATCCGCAAGGCAGCAAACCGTTAAAAAGACCGATTGTGAAAAACGCATCCGGTGTTTTGCGTTTGAACTGTGCGCCTAAACTGCTTTTAATTCGGCTAATCAAACGGTAAACGGGTTTAGAAAAGTTATAATTAGCCAATATTTTTTCCGGAACTACTGCAAGAACTATCATCCCAACGCCAACCGCAATAGACAATTGTTGTTGAATACCGGCCATATAAAATCCTCTACCCAACAAGCCGAAAGCCAATCCTAAAATACCATAAGAAGTTAATCTCCCCAAATGATAAATCAGCACTTGAAGGGCTTTTTTAGACGGGTTTTTATGATCTACCGGCAACATCATAGCAATCGGTCCGCACATACCTATGCAGTGCAAACTGGAGATTAAACCGAATATGATAGCCGTGTATAGCATTTTAATATTTGATATTTGATATTTGATATTTGATATTTGATATTTGATATTAGAAATAAATTTCTTCTTTGTTCAAATACGTTTTACCTTCGTATTCCCAGGAAACAGTAATACCCCATAGACCGCCAACCAGATTGTTTTTAGGTATGAGCAAATCGGAACCGGACAATGAGATGAGGGTCTCAAAATCCAGTTTTTGGTTGGACGGTCTGTATAGGGATACTTTTCCTTTTATAAGTTTTGGGTCTAAAGAATCCGGGAAGCTAACTACCAAACCTTCCTCGGTTTTAGTGATAGCCACTTTTACGTTTAAGCTATTGGCATTTTGAATACTCTCAATATTGCCTTGAACCAGTTTCTCTTTTTTATAATATTCTTGAGTCACCAATTCGTTGTCGTACTTGTCATCGGATTGCACTTTGATTACAAAATACAGTATAAAGCTCATGAACAACACAAAAGCTATAACAATTCCTTTTCCCCAATTGATTTTCATAATCATTCGTTTTAGTTAAAATTTCGTGGTCCTAAGAAGTTGGTCGTAGCGGTTTCAATGACTTTACCGTTATTATAAACCTCAATTTTTAAGACTACTTTTTCTTCTTTCAAATCGCTCTCCTTGATTTTTACAAAGAAAGTTCCTTTGGTTGCGCCTTGTTTTGGCACTTTGGCGAACGGGCTACCGACTAATTTGATTTCGCCTTTTGGTTCTACTAATTTGAAAGTTACATTATCAAATTCGCGTTCCGTTTTATTAATGATATCGTAATTATAAATGTTACTGATTACATTATTGCCTTCACGCTGAAACAATTGTCCCGGCATGTGCAATATGGTCGCTTCTACATCATTTCTTAAGAACAACATTCCGATAAACACGCCAATCAAAATTGATAAAACCGCTATGTAACCTTTCATTCTGGTGGTTAATTTGAAAGGTTCTTTTTTCACAATCTCGTCTTCACTGGCATAGCGAATCAAGCCTTTCGGCAAACCTACTTTTTCCATAATAGAATCGCATTCGTCTATACAAGCCGTACAGTTAATGCATTCCAATTGGGTTCCGTTTCGAATGTCAATTCCGGTTGGACAAACGTGTACACATACTTTACAATCAATACAATCGCCTTTCCCTAAGGCTTTACGATCTTCGTTTTTGTTGAATTTGGCTCTACCGGTTTCTCCTTCTCCACGAACGTGATCGTAAGCAACATTGATGGTTTTATTGTCTAACAACACCCCTTGCATTCTACCGTAAGGACAAGCAATAATACAAACCTGTTCTCTAAACCACGCATAGATAAAATAGAAAACCGCAGTAAAAATCAACAAGGCAATTAGCGTGCTTGCATTTTTAGCCGGACCTTCTTGAATAAATCTGATCAACTCATCACTTCCAATTAAGTACGCCAAAAAGACATTCGCAATGATAAAAGAGATGATAAAAAAGACAATCCATTTGGTGACTCTTTTTCTGATTTTCTCACCATCCCAAGCCTGATTTCTCAAACGGATTTGTTGCGCTCTGTCGCCGTCAATCCAGAATTCAATTCGGCGAAACACCATTTCCATAAAGATGGTTTGCGGACAAAACCAACCACAGAATATGCGTCCGAAAGCAACCGTAAACAATGCTAAACCTACAACACCGATAATCATTGAGATTACAAACAAGTGGAAATCTTGCGGCCAAAACGGAAAACTGAAAATATTAAAACGTCTTTCTAAGACATTAAACATTAAAAATTGGTTGCCGTTTATTTTTATGAAAGGAGCAGAAAATAAGAAAGCTAATAGAACATAACTCAATATTTTACGCTTATCATAAAAAGGTCCCGAAGGTTTTTTCGGGTGAATGAACACTCTTTTCCCCTTGGCATCAATAGTTGCGATACTGTCTCTAAAACTATCATCTGGAAGATTTGTTGCCATTTTGCAGTTGCATTAAATTGCTAATTCGTATGATTTAGAAAGGTTTTGAGTCATAACCCAAAACCTTTCTTTTGATTCTTATTTTGCCGCTACAGCGGTAGTATCAGTAGCTGCCGGTGCAGCTTCTTCTACCCATTTTTCTCCTTCAGGAGCTTTACCTCCTGCCGGTTTGGTTCCTTGTAAGCTCAACACATAACTGGCTACTTTTTGTACTTCGGTAGTTCCGAGTGTTTTTGCCCAACCTACCATGGTTGGATTATTTTTACTTCCTTCGGCTATCAACTTGAATACATTTTTGATACCGCCACCGTTAATCCAATATTCATCGGTTAAGTTAGGCCCTACTATACCACCTCCATCAGGTTTGTGACAAGCAGCACAAGCATTGGTGAAAATTTCTTTCCCTTTGGCTAAACTTTCCGCATCGGTTAACAAAGTTACTTTATCGAAGGTAATTTCTTCTTTAGGCGAATTGGCTTTGTTTTTTTCAATTTCCAACTGAGCTGCAGCTACTTCCTGATCAAACTCTTGTCCTTGATTGTAATCGCCTACTATGTGGAATCGCACCAAATAAATGACACCGAAAATAATCGTTGCATAGAACAAATTCACCCACCAAGGCGGTAAAACGTTGTCCAACTCTTTGATACCGTCATAATCATGTTCTAACATCACATCGGCTTCTTGCTCGATAGATTTAGAACGTGTCATAGATTTCATCAGGTTTTGCACCCATTTGCTTTCGGTGAAAGAAACAGATTGCACTTCTTCCAATTGTTTTCTTTGCTCTTCAGTCAGCATGTGGTAAGTTACCTTATCCACAGCACTAATTACTACTTCAATGGCTACCAACAAAAACAGGAAAACCACTAAGAACAAGGCAACCATGGGATGCTTAATAAAAGCCGGACGATCGCCTGAGTCAATAAAATATTCCAAAGCCGCCATAACGATGGCAAAAATCAGAGGAACTCTTACGTATGATGGAAATAATTTTTTCATTTTTTTACTATTTAAAGGTCATTATTTAGTCTTCTAAAGGAAGATCACTCACTTTTTTGATGGTTTCCTTACTGTAAGTCATCGCCCAAACGGTGAACAAAACGAAAGCGGTAAAGAAAATAGTCAGTGAGATTATCGGGTAGATTTCTACGCCGGCAATCGTTTCCAAATTGTGTTTGACAAACTTTAACATGACTGTTATTATTTAGATTTAACTTGGGTATCGGTTCCTAATCGTTGCAAATAAGCAATCAAGGCTACAATTTCTCTGTCTTTTAACGGAGCAGCTGTATCATTTCCAAAAGCTTTTTTGATATCAGGATTCGTTAACAATTTGGCTTCAATTTTAGAAGACTGAGCATCAATTGACTTCATAGCGTCGGCAATTTCCTGATCGGTATATGGTACTCCTAATGTTACCATTGTTCTCATCTTATCTTGGATAGTAGAGTTATCAATAGTGTTTTTAATCAACCATTGGTATCTCGGCATTACAGATCCCGGAGAAATACTTTGCGGATCGTACATGTGGTTAAAGTGCCAAATGTCATCTCTACCTCCGTTGAACGGTCTTCCCGGAACGCCTTCGCGTGCTAAATCCGGACCGGTACGTTTAGAACCCCAAAGGAATGGGTGATCGTAAACAAATTCACCTGATTTAGAATATTCGCCGTAACGCTCAACCTCTGAACGGAAAGGTCTTACCAATTGAGAGTGACAACTCACACAACCTTCACGGATGTATAAATCTCTACCTTGTAATTCCAATGGTGTATATGGTTTCACCGCTGCTATGGTTGGAATATTAGATTTCACCAAAATGGTTGGTAAAATTTGAACAGCACCACCAATTAAAATGGCTACGGTAGTGTACAACATAAATTGCACCGGTTTTCTTTCCAACCAAGAGTGCCATTTTTCACCTTTTAAACGATTCGGACTAATCACTGCTAAAGCAGGAGCTTCTGCAGCATCGTCTTCAATAGCAGCCCCTTGTTTGATGGTTTTAACAATGTTGTAAACCAATACCAAAACCCCAACCAAATATAAAGTACCACCAATAGCACGCATCCAGTACATTGGGATGATTTGGGTTACTGTTTCTAAGAAGTTACCGTATTGTAACGTACCGTCCGGTTTGAATTGTTTCCACATAGAAGCCTGAGTAAATCCGGCCACATACATTGGAAGAGCGTATAAAATGATTCCTAAAGTACCTATCCAGAAGTGGAAGTTGGCTAATTTTTCAGAATATAGTTTAGATTTAGTCATTCTTGGGATCAACCAGTAAATCATACCGAAAGACAAGAATCCGTTCCAAGCCAAGGCACCAACGTGTACGTGAGCAATAATCCAGTCGGTAAAGTGCGCAATAGCGTTTACGTTTTTCAAAGACAACATTGGTCCTTCAAAAGTCGCCATACCATAACCGGTAATCGCTACTACATAGAATTTCAATACAGCATCGGTACGTACTTTATCCCAAACCCCGCGTAGGGTTAACAAACCATTAATCATACCACCCCAAGACGGTGCAATCAACATCACAGAGAAAACAACCCCTAAGTTTTGAGCCCAGTCCGGCAAAGCAGAATACAATAAGTGGTGAGGTCCGGCCCAGATGTAAATGAAAATTAAAGACCAGAAGTGGATAATAGATAGTCTATAAGAGTATACAGGTCTGTTAGCAGCTTTAGGCACAAAGTAATACATCATTCCTAAGAACGGAGTGGTCAAGAAGAATGCCACCGCATTGTGACCGTACCACCATTGCACCAAAGCATCTTGTACACCGGCGTAAACAGAATATGATTTCATACCGGAAAAAGAAACCGGCAATTCTAAACTGTTGAAAATATGAAGTACCGCTACCGTTACAAAAGTGGCAATATAGAACCAGATAGCAACATAAATATGACGCTCTCTTCTTTTGATAATGGTTCCAATCATATTGATCCCAAATACCACCCAAATTAAAGCGATGGCAATATCAATTGGCCATTCTAACTCGGCATATTCTTTAGAAGTAGTGTAACCTAAAGGCAGTGTAACTGCTGCGGCTACAATAATTAATTGCCATCCCCAAAAGTGCAGTTTACTTAAAAAATCACTGAACATTCTGGCTTTGAGCAAGCGTTGCATAGAGTAATACACTCCGGCAAACATGGCATTACCCACAAACGCGAAAATTACCGCATTGGTGTGTAGCGGTCTGAGTCGTCCAAAACTTAAGAAGGAAATTCCACTGGTCACATTGGGAAATAAAAACATAAATGCTAATATTAACCCAACTAACATACCTACTACACCAAAAACGATACTGGCGTAAATGAAGTTCCTTACAATTTTGTTGTCATACTGAAATTGTTGCATTTCCATAATTATAATTGTTTTTCTTCGGTTATATTAATTTGATTTTTGTTAGTTTCCTTTACTAGCTCGTCGTCAAATAGCATTCTGACGGATGGCGTATAATCGTCGTCATATTGTCCGCCTCTTACCGCTTTTATAAAAGCGTAGAGAAAGAAAACAGCTACTACAATACTTATCGAGATTAACATATAAATGACACTCATACCTCTAATTTGTGTTAGACAAAGTTACCTTTAGCCTATGGGTTAAAATATGACATTTGTCATACTTCGATTATTATTTCTTTGCAGCGAAAAGATTGCTCATTACCGTTACAAAACTTACAATAGTTATAGTGCTCAATGGCATGATGATAGCCGCCACTATAGGCAATAAATTTCCGGTTACTGCATAACTCAAACCGACTACATTATACAATAATGACAAGCCGAAACTCATATAAATGGTCAGCATCGCATTTTTAGCATACTTTAAAAAGAACGCTATCTTGTGGAACTGACTCGCATCTAAAATCCCGTCGCAGGCCGGTGAAAACACATTTACATTTTCTGAGATTGAAATCCCAACATTACTTTGTGCCAAAGCTCCGGCATCATTTAACCCATCGCCTATCATCATTACGTTTTTACCTTGTTGTTGTAAGGCATCGATATAAGACAACTTTTGTTCCGGTTTTTGATTGAAAACCAACTGCGTTCCGGTCGGCAACATCTTTTCTAAAATCCGACGCTCTCCGTCATTATCACCCGACAATACCACCAATTGGTACTTTTTAGCCAATGCCTCAAACAATTGCTCCAAGCCTTGTCGGTATTGGTTATTGAAGACGTAGCTTCCTTTATAAACACCGCTAATTTCAACATGCACTTTTGTTTTTTTATGGGTATTCTCGCTCATGTGTTGCAAGAATTGAGAAGAACCTAATTTTACCGTTCCGGCCTCTAATTCGGCAAAAACACCTTTTCCGATCACTTCTTCAAAATGTTTGACTTCCAGCTTTTCTTGAGGTGGAATAAAATCGTATAATCGTCGACTCAAGGGATGATTTGAACCTCTGAGGGCATTTTTTAAGAGTCGCAATTCGAACTCATTTAAAGCTTCACCCTCATAAGTGATGGCTGTTTTTTTATTGGTGGTAATCGTTCCGGTTTTATCAAAAACGATGGTATCTACTTTGGCCAATTGTTCAATAACGATGGCATTTTTGAGGTATAATTTTCGGTTCCCCATAATGCGCAACACATTGCCTAAAGTAAATGGCGCTGTTAAAGCCAACGCACACGGACAAGCCACAATTAGGATAGCGGTAAATACATTAAAGGCGGTGGAAACATCAATGAATATCCAATAAATAAAAGCCACCACAGACAGTAATAATAAAGCCGGTGTAAAATAATGACTGATTTTATCGGTGATGGATTTGTGTTTTTGAGCCACTCTTTTTTGGAAGACATCATTGCTCCATAATTGGGTCAGATAACTTTGAGAAACGGAGAATAAGACTTCCATTTCGATGACTTTCCCCAATTGCTTTCCGCCGGCAAAAATTTTATCGCCCGATTTTTTTTCAATCGGCACCGCTTCACCGGTTACAAAACTGTAGTCTACAGAAGCTTTTTCGGATATCAAAATCCCGTCAACCGGAATCAACTCTTGGTTTCTAATCAGCAATCTGTCTCCTTTTTTAATATCGTAAACCTGCACAGCTTCTTCCGAACCATCGGGCAATACTTTGGTAATAGCAATAGGAAAATAAGACTTATAATCGCGTTCAAAAGATAAGAAATCGTAGGTTTTTTGTTGGAATAATTTCCCTAATAACATAAAGAAAATCAAGCCACACATACTGTCGAAAAAGCCCTGACCGTAATCGAAAGCGATATCAACTGTACTGCGGATAAACATCACTACAATGCCTAAGGCAATCGGAATCTCAATATTGAGCAATCCTTGTTTCATGCTTTTCCAAGCAGCTACATAATAACCCGAGGCCGAGTAAACAAAAGCCGGTAAAGACAAAGCAAAAATCAACCATCGAAAAAAGCCTTTGTACTGCTCTATCCAAAATTCGCCTACCTCAAAATACTCCGGAAACGACAACAACATGATATTGCCGAAACAGAAAAACGCTACTCCTAATTTATAAATTAAGGTGCGATCGACTATTTTTTTGCCTTCGGTATAATTATCTAAACTAATGTAAGGTTCATAACCAATAGCACAAAGCAATCCAACAATCTCTTTGAGGTTGGTTTTTTCAGGATGATAGGTAATGCGGACTTTCTTGTTGGGGAAATTAACTTGAGAGGCTATTATTCCCGGCTGAAGCCTTTGTAAATTCTCCAAAATCCAAATACACGAGCTACAGTGTATATGAGGAATGTACAATGAAACAATGGCTGTTGTACTTTCTTGGAAATCGAGGAGTTTAGTAACAATTTCTTCATTGGCTAAAAAATCATATTTGCCCTTAATATCTGGTGGTGTAGCGCCCGGCGCTGCCTGAAAATCGTAATAACAAGACAAATCATTCTGACTGAATATTTCATAAACCGTTTTACAACCGTTACAACAAAAATGTCTGTCGTCAAATAAGATTTCGTCTTTTTTTACAATCTCATTACCACAATGGAAACACTGTGATGGATTCATACTTTTTTAATTTGCTCATTTTACCTGTAACAAAGGTCACTTAAGTATGAAAATTAAAATATGATATTTGTCATACTTTAAATATATTTGTAGTAACCAATAAAGAATACCATGAGTAAATGTGAACAATGTATCGTTAGACAATTCAGTTCGCTAAAAGCCCTAAGCAAGGATGAGTTGCTGCGAATGGCCGATTGCAAAACCTCTTACACCATTAAAAAGGGAGAAGTTATATTTGAAGAAGGCGAAACAACTCACGGTATTTATTGTGTTAAAGACGGCGTTTGCAAAATGACCAAACTTAGCGCCAATGGTAAAGACCAAATTGTCAAATTGGTCAAACCGGGCGAATTATTAGGACAGCGTTCCATGATTAGCGAAGAACCGACCAACCTAAGTGCAGTTGCTTTAGAAGATATGGAAGTGTGCTTTATCCCGAAAACAGAAATCATGCAGTTCTTCAATCAAAACAATAACTTCTCCATGAATGTAATGAAAACCATTTGTGGAGATTTGAAAGAAGCAGACGACCACATGGTTTCTATGGCACAAAAAAGCGTTAAAGAGCGGTTAGCGGAAACCTTAATATACTTGGAAGAAAACTTCGGAAAAACAGAAGATGGTTGCTTGAAATTACAACTCTCTCGTGAAGAATTAGCCGGTATGATCGGAACAGCCACGGAAAGTTGTATAAGATTACTATCTGAACTCAACAAAGCCGGACTGATAGAACTCGACGGCAAACGCATCAAAATAACAGACAGAAACAAACTACGCCGCTTGGCCGATTAAAAAAACCACCTGATTCCGAAGAAAGAGGTGGCAAAGTTGATAAGATAACAGGGTTAGTTATGGTATCAACAAGATTGTTTTTTGAGTTGTTTGTTATTTTAAATGTAATAATAACTTATATGCCAATGGTCAAATTGTCGATGTGTGACCAAAAAATCTGTTTAAACCCAATCTTGTCTTTTGCTTTATGGATGTGAATCCGATTAGTGCGGTAATTTGTCTTTGACTAAACCGTACAAAAAAGTACCGAAAACTGCTCCGAACAAGACAAGTCCAACACTCCAAAATCCGGCGCCTAACAGTATGAATATAGGTCCGGGGCAAGCACCAACCATAGCCCAGCCCAATCCGAAAAGGATGCCGCCTATCCAATAACGCATGTTTCCTTTTTCTTTGTCTTGGATGACAATAGGATTACCATCAATGTCTTTCAATTGTTTTCGTTTGATAATTTGTATACCAACCAATCCAGTGAGGATTGCTACCGTAATTATCCCATACATATGAAACGATTGAAATTGGAACATTTCATAAATTCGATACCAAGAAACGGCTTCGGCCTTTGTTAACACTATTCCGAAAATAAAACCTACTATTATATATCTCAATAAATTCATAGCTTAGAAAATTAAGGGTAAAATAAAATGTGCCATCAACAATCCACCGATAAAGAAACCAATAACCGCTTTTAGAGAAGGTAACTGCAAATTGCTCAAACCAGATATGGCATGACCGGAAGTACAGCCACCAGCATAGCGAGATCCGAAACCAATCAGAACGCCACCCAGCAGTAAGATAAAAATTATTTTAGGCGATTGTAAAGCTGCTGTACCAAAAACAGATTCAGGCAGTAACTTTCCGTTTGGTGCTTCAATATTTAAAGTGGCTAATTGCTCAACCGTTTTCGGATTCAAAGTTACATTCGAAGCATCACTCATAAAGTGTACAGCTACAAAACCACCTATCATAGCGCCGGCTACTACAGCTAAATTCCAACGTTGTGACTTCCAATCCCAATCGAAAAAAGGGACTTTTTTACCTATGCCGGTCATGGCACAAAGCGATCTTAAATTGGAGGACATTCCGAAAACTTTACCAAAATAATTGAGTATCAGCATCACCATTCCAATCAAAAAACCGGAAATGGCCCAATGCCAAGTTTGACTGATAAATTCCATATTAGCTCATTTTTACGCAAAAATAGAAATATAAATGTCGGAAAGATGAAATTTTATCGAAATGAAGTACTTTTGAAATCAAATTCGACTTTGATATGAAAAATTTCAGCATTGAAATAAAGTGGACCTTGCGCTTTATATTGTTGGTTTTGGCTTGGGCTATTGGTGAAAAATTTATGGGACTGCACGACCAACACATTAATCAATACGCTGTTTACACGAATCTCTTCGGGATTCCGGCTTTGTTATTTTACTTCTTGGCTTTGGCAGAAAAGAAGAAGTACTTCTTCAACAATCAAATGACCTGGTCACAAGGCTTTATAAGTGGCGTTGTTTTATCTTTTTTTATAGCGATACTAATGCCGATAGCACAATTGGTGATTTACAAAAGTATCACACCTCATTTTTTTGAAACTATAATCGAATACAAAACTAAAAGTCCGTTACTAACCCGTCATATCACTGCAGAAGACGCTCTAGCCTACTTCAACTTGAAAAGTTTTATGATACAGAGTGTATTCAGTGCTTTGTCGATGGGCACTATTTCGGGTGCAATTGCCGCTTTCTTTTTGCGAACCAAAAAATAATTGCACGGTTCTTGCAAACGGTCTTAAAAACATTTTTATTATGAAACGATTGTATAAAATTTCATCGCTGTTGGCCATTGTGGTTTTGTTTGCTTCTTGTATCAGTACCAAATCAACACTAAAGAATGTAGACGATAACGCTCCTATTCCGGTGCTTACCAAAAACAATACGTTTGTGTTGACGGAATACAGTAAAGATAAAAAATACGGTTACGACCCTGATTATCCGATCAATGTTTTTTTCAAAAATGCCAAAGATGAAAACCTCAATGCCGAACGATTCTTAAATGCTTTAGCCGGTCCGAACGGTGAAAAAATTACGTTTACTAAAATTGAAAGTTGTTGTCCGTTTCCCTCCAAAAGAAGCGAAATGGGAGCCGGATTTTTAGACGTCTACGAATTGCACTGGGAAGGCCAAACAAGTCCCGTAAAATTGTATTTAAACATTTACGAACGAGGGTATTTATTGGTTCCTGTAGGCCTGAGTATCAAAAAATAAGTCAGAAAATTATCTGCTCAGAGTAAGCAAATTATTCATAACTTAGCGGTTTTTAAAACCTCTATTTTATGAATATTAATACCCTTCCACAAATCAAAAATACTGATAGTGGAAATTTCTTTGTGCTAGCCGGTCCATGTGCCATTGAAGGCGAAGAAATGGCATTGCGAATTGCCGAAAAATTAGTTGCAATTACCGATAAGTTAGCCATCCCTTATGTTTTTAAAGGCTCGTTTAAAAAAGCCAATCGCTCCCGAATTGACAGTTTCTCCGGTATAGGAGATGAAAAAGCTTTAAAAATACTTAGAAAAGTTTCCGAAACATTTCACATTCCAACAGTAACCGACATCCACACCAATGAAGATGCCGACAGAGCTGCTCAATATGTAGATGTATTGCAAATCCCTGCCTTTTTGGTCAGACAAACCGATTTGGTAGTGGCTGCAGCCAAAACCGGGAAAACAGTTAACTTGAAAAAAGGACAATTCATGAGTCCGGAAAGCATGAAACATGCGGTACAAAAAGTCTTAGATTGTCACAACGAAAACGTAATGGTAACCGATAGAGGAACCATGTTTGGCTATCAAGATATGATAGTGGATTTCAGAGGTATTCCAACCATGCAACAATATGCTACTACAGTTTTAGATGTAACGCATTCCCTTCAACAACCCAATCAAACCGCCGGTGTAACCGGAGGACGACCGGACATGATAGAAACTATCGCTAAAGCCGGAATTGCTGTAGGAGTTGACGGGATTTTTATCGAAACCCATTTTGATCCTGCCAATGCAAAAAGCGATGGCGCTAACATGTTACACTTAGACTATTTTGAAAACCTAATGACACGTTTGGTGGCTATCCGAAAAACCATTAACTCTTTCTAATTTAATTACCCAAAGCCTTGAAAAATTTATTTTTAATTTCATTACTGACATTCTGTGCCTTATCGCAACCAGTATCAGCGCAAGACCAACAAGTAAATCCAAGTAAATATACCGCTCACAACAAAGGAAAAATGTACATTTTCTGGGGTGGAAACCGTGAAAGCTTCTCAAAATCTGATATTCATTTCAAAGGAGAGAATTACAATTTTACCCTAAACGATGTTTCCGCCAATGATAAACCCAAAGGATGGCACATCGATTACTTTAATCCGGCAAGAATGACCATTCCTCAAACGAATTTACGAATTGGCTATTTTATTTCCGATCACTACAACATCTCTATCGGTGTTGACCACATGAAATATGTGATGAACCAGAATCAAACTGTTACCATCAACGGAACCATCAATGAGGGAGGCCCTTTTGACGGTACTTATAACAATGACCCAATAGTCCTTACCGAAAATTTCTTGACTTTCGAACACACCGATGGGCTAAATTATATCAATACCGAATTCAGTCGTGTTGACGATATTTCTAAATTATTTAAAATAAACAATACCGATATCTTTCAAATCAACGTCACAGAAGGTGTTGGCGCCGGAATCTTATACCCGAAAACAAATGCCATGCTAATGGGAAAAGAACGTCATGACGATTTTCACATTGCCGGGTATGGTGTTTCTGCCAAAGTAGGATTGAATTTTACTTTCTTCAAACACTTCTTTTTGCAGACTGAATTTAAAGGTGGTTACATTGACATGAATGACATCAGAACTACGCATAGCAGTGCAGACCGCGCTTCCCAACATTTCTTCTTTTTACAGAGAATTGTGACCATAGGAGGCATTTTTAAAGTCTGATTCCCTTTCCCGCTATTACCCTCGACCAAATACCACCCATTATGAAAAAAATTACAATTTTAGTATTGACCTCATTGATGTCAATTTGTGGCTACTCACAAATGGCTTTGGAAGGATTCGAATCAACAACCGGTCCGGCTGCACTTCCTTCTACGACCTGGACTTTAGGAACGGGAAACTGGGCCGTTTTTGACAACGGAGTAGGAACCGTTCAGCGATGGGGAATCAACTCAACTGTGGTTACACCTCCAACACCTCCGATTGTTTATCAAGGCACTAACGCGGCCTATGTAAATCGTGAAAACATCGGGCAGAACAATACTTCCGAGGATTACTTGGCAACTCCATTGGTAACCATTCCTACGAATGGTCAGCTTCGTTTTTACACTCGAAGCTTTACCACGGGTAATCAAGGAACGCTTTATCAAATTAAGGTTGCTCCCGCTACCGCTTCACAAACCAATCCTGCAGCGTATACTTTAGTACAGCAATGGGACGAAACAACTTTAACGGCTACCTACAATATTTACGAAGAAAAGGTAGTGAGTCTTGCGGCTTATGCCGGACAACAAGTGTATGTGTCGTTTGTAAAAGTTTATACACAACCACTCGGTGTTTTGGACGGAGACCGTTGGTTGGTTGATAATGTTAGTATAGTTGAACAATGTTTAGACCCAACAAATTTGGGGGCTAATGCAATTACACAAACCTCTGCTAACTTAACTTGGACCAACACCAGTGGGGCTAACTCATGGGAGATTGAAGTATTGCCTTTTGCCAATACCCCAACCGGAACCGGAGTAGTGTACAACGGATTTCCGCCTTATACGGCTACTGCTACGGCAACAGGTGTAGCCTTTACACCAACTACCAACTACAAATATTACGTTCGTGCTTTGTGTGCCAACGGAGCCAGCAGTCAATGGGTAGGACCATTTGCGTTTTCTACTTCTTCACCGGGTTTGACTTGTGCTTCACCAATCGTTGTTACAACGCTTCCTTATAGTACTACGGATAATACCGGAAACTATGGTGATACTACCGATGTGGCTCAGCCGGCAGCTTGTGCCGGAACGGCAACCAATTATATGACTGGTAATGACGTGTTTTATTCGTTTACTCCAACAACTACCGGAGCTATCAGTGTTACAATGACTCCTACCGGGAACTGGTCTGGTATTTTTGTTTACCAGGGATGTGCCAACGTAGGTGTTAACTGTGTTGCCGGTGTGGCTAATACTGGGGGAGGAGTAAGATCTATTCCAAGTATCCCAGTTGTTGCAGGGCAAGAATACATTATTGTAATTTCAACTAATGCGGCACCACAAACCATTGGATATACGCTCGTTATTCAAACGGTTAACTGTGCTATGCCAACAACTTTATCTGCTTCTGGAATTAGTCAAACTTCTGCTAACTTGAGTTGGGCTAACCCAGGTGGAGCTACTTCATGGGAAGTTGCTGTACAAACCGCTGGATCTCCAATTCCTGCTGGAGCAGGTGTACAAACCAATGTGAATACTAATTATCCTGCTGCTGGTTTAACCGTAAATACGGCATACCAATATTATGTAAGAGCGGACTGCGGAAACGGTACTTTCAGTGCTTGGGCAGGGCCATTCTTGTTTAATACTTTATGTGCTCCTTTCAATGTGCCTTTCCAAGAAGGATTCAATAGTACTTCTACTACTGAAAACTGTTGGACTGTTCTTAATGTTAATGGTGATACTGATTTATGGAATATGAATTACGCCACCACCCCATTTGAAGGTAACCAATGTGCTGCTATTACGACAGATTTTAATAATGGAGCTAATAATGATTGGTTGATTTCTCCGCAAATCATTTTAACAGGTAACCAAAGGTTGAAATTTCACTACAGGGTTCAATCAACCGGTGAACCAAATGATTTCAGAGTAATGTTGTCAACCAACGGAACCAGCCCTGCTGATTTTACAACCACATTGCTTCCACTAGCGACCTATAGTAATACAACTTATGTTCAAAGTATAGTAAGTTTAGCTGGTTATACAGGCCCTGTAAACATTGCATGGCATGTGCCGCAAGGAGGTTTAGACGGATGGAGATTGTTTATAGACAACGTAATTATAGAAGATTTACCATCTTGTCCTGAGCCAACTGCTTTAACCTCAAGTAATGTACTTTCAACATCTGCGACAGTTTCATGGGTTAACGGAAATACTGAAACTGCTTGGGAAGTAATTGCTTTACCATGTGGTTCTCCTGCTCCTACAGCTGCATCAGTTGGAGTAAATGTAACCACTTCGGGGACACACACTTTGACAGGTTTAACCCCAACTACATGTTATGATGTTTATGTTAGAGCGGTATGTGCGGCTAACGATATCAGTCCTTGGACCGGTCCAACTACCTTTACTACTCAAGTGGCTCCTCCTGTTTGTGGTGGTCCTTACGTAGATGCCGGTGGTGCTAATGCGAATTATCCAAACAGTTCAGATTCAACAGTAACTATTTGTCCTACACCTGGCAATGTAGTCACTGTTACATTTACCTCCTTTAACACAGAGACTAACTGGGATGCTCTATATGTTTTTGACGGAAACTCTATCAATGCGCCACAAATTGCCAGTACAAATCCGGCAGGCAACGTTCCAGGTGGATTGGCAGGAGGTTTCTGGGGTACTACAATTCCTGGGCCGTTCACTTCATCAAGTACTGACGGATGTTTAACTTTCAGATTTAGAAGTGATACTTCTGTTAACAATCCAGGATGGGTTGCTAATGTTACTTGTGATCCTGCACCAAATTGTGCTAAACCAACTGTATTAACAGCTACTCAAATTACAACAACTTCCGCTCTTTTGGGCTGGACAGAAGCTAGTGCTGATGTAACCCAATGGGAAGTGATTATTTTGCCTGCAGGTTCTCCTGTGCCGTTACCAAGTGCAACCGGAACTATAGTTTCAACCAATGGTGCACTATTTAGCGGATTAAACCCTGGTACACAATATACTTTCTATGTTAGATCAATTTGTCCTACTTCAGGAACCAGTTTATGGTCTAACGGATTTAACTTTAATACGTTGTTAGCTAATGATGAATGTAATACGGCAATTTTTGCTCCTGTAAATTCTTCTTCCGTTTGTCAACAAGTTACTCCGGGATCATTAGCCGGTGCAACAGCTTCTGGTGCGCCTGCAATCGCCCCATGTATTGGTACTCCTGATGATGATGTTTGGTATCAATTTATAGCTTCAAATCCATTTTTAACAGTATCGTTACAAAATATAGTCGGATCAACTACCAATTTAAATTTTGCCGTTTACTCAGGAAGCTGTGGAACATTAGCTCAGTTGTTTTGTAGTGCTGCAAATACTACGAGTGGAGTAGTAAATGGTTTAACTATTGGACAAACTTACTTTGTTCGTGTGTATTCAAATGCTAACACTCCACAAACGACAACTTTCAATTTATGTATTTCAACCCCAGCTAGTTGTATATCTGGTCAAGCGGCGTGTCAAAACTTGAGCTATCAAAACACTACCGGCGTTGCCAATCAAGGAACTATTGGTTGTTTGGGAAGCTCACCAAACCCTGCTTATTACACAATTAATGTAGCTACGTCTGGTCCTATAAATTTATTATTAACGCAGTCAACCACTCAAGGTGGAACACCTAATTTAGATGTGGATTATGCTGCTTGGGGGCCTTTTACAAATCAAGCTGCTGCTTGTGCTGCTATTGGAAATCCTCCAACTTTGGCTCCGGGAATTGGAGTTCCGGTAACACTACAAACTGGTTGTAGTTTTTCTGCTGCTCCAACTGAAAATTTAAATATTGCCAATGCAGTTGCAGGACAAGTATATGTTATTTTAATTACTAATTTTTCCAATCAACCAGGTTTTATCAGTTTAACACAAACCAATGTTGGCGCTCAAGGAGCAGGTGTTTATGATTGTTGTCCGGACGCGTTTTTTACTTATACCCCGGCTTCTTATTGTAAGTCACCAGGAGCCCCTAACCCAGTTCCTACAATCAATCCAGGTTCGCTTGCAGGTGTGTTTTCCTTATCGCCGGCTTCACCAACAGGTTTAGTATTTGCTAATACTGCTACCGGTGAGATTGATTTAGCGGCAAGTGCTCCAGGAAACTATTTGGTTTTAAATACTGTTGCTGCAACGGCATCATGTATTGAAAGACAAAGAACTTATAACATCAGTATTGTGGCACCAAGTTCGGCTACAATTTCTTATGGAGCTCCATCATATTGTAAAAACATTAACACTCCTCAAGCGGTTACTGTAAACGGAACAACAGGCGGTACTTTCTCTGCTACTCCTAATGGAGGTTTAAATATCAATGCCAACACAGGAGCCATTGATCCAAGCACCAGTGCGCCGGGCGTTTATAATGTAACTTATTCGTTACCAGGTTCTACGGTTTGTGCCAATGCAAATCCAACTACTCAAGTAGAGATTTTACCTTTACCGAATGTAGTTCAACCTGCTTCAGTTCAAGCTTGTGATTCTTACACATTAACTACTTTGACTGTTGGTAATTATTTTACACAATCTCAATTAGGAGGATCAACCACGCCAATTGATATAACTACTCCGTTAACTTCATCTCAAACAGTATATGTTTATGCTATAGATGGTAACGGTTGTTATAACGAAAAGTCATTCAATGTAACCATTAATTCAGTTCCTACACCAACTTTCACAGCAACACAATCTGACTGTGCAACAGCAACAGGAACAATTACAGTTAATTCTCCAACTTCACAAGCGGGTACTACTCCGACTGACTTGTTCATATCTGAAGTGACTGACGAGAGCACAGGTTCTTTAACTTACATTGAAATCTTTAACGGAACCGGAGCTCCTAAAAACTTAGCCAACTATAAATTAAGAATTTATACTACGGTAACCGGAAATCCTTCTTGTGATTTGACTTTGTCAGGAACATTAAACAACAATGCAACACACGTTGTCGCTGTTGGAAGTAATGTTAACCAAGGAGGAGTAACACCAAATCAGGTTTTCGCTTCTTGCGGTGGGGTTAATGATAATGATAATATTAGATTAACAACTTCAGCAAATGCATTAGTTGATATTTGGGGAAGAACTGATGGTGTTTCTTTCACACCTGGTAATCAGGCTGGTTACACTTACAGAAGAAATACCAATGCTGTAGCTCCTAGTACTACTTGGAATTCTGCAGATTGGACTGCCATTGATCCGCAAGATTATACTAACGTAGGTTCTTATGTTAATTTTGTGAATAACTACGAGTATAGTATTGATGGTGGTACAACTTATCAATCATCTTCTGCTTTCACTGCTGTTGCCCCTGGCACACATGTTTTAGTAGTTAGAGATATTGCTACAGGATGTACTTCACAACCTATAGATGTATTTGTAGCACCTACTAACCCAATTCCGGCAGTAACCACTTTTGATTACGGAACAGGTACTTTCTGTCAAGACGCAGCAAACCCTTCACCTAACACAAGTGCAACCGGATTTACAACAGGTGGAACTTTCTCAGAAGTTAATACAACAGGTTTAGTTATCGATTCTGTAACAGGTCAGATAAATTTAGCGGCTTCTACAGTTGGTTCACATACGGTTAGATATGAAGTGGCCTTTAATCCGGTAACTTGTCAAAGTGCAGGGTCAACTGATGTTACCATTCAAATTATTCAAGTAATTAATCCAATTGTAGGATTCACTTACAGTACAGCATCAATTTGTCAAAATGCGCAACCATCTACGTTAACACCAACATTAGATGCCGGATTCAGCACTTTTGCTCAATTCTCTGTAACGCCTTCAACGGGATTGTCAATCAATACTACAACAGGAGTTATTAACTTGGCAGCTTCAACGGCAGGTATTTATCAAATTGTTGTTGATGTAACTGCTGACGCAGCTACTTGTAGAGTTCCAGCAACATCAGCTACCTTTACTTTAGAAATCAAACCAGTGATTACACCGGTAGTTTCTTTCAGTTACAACACGCCGGTATGTGCTTCTGATTCAGTTAATTTACAATCTCCTATTCTTGGAACAGGATTTACCTTGGGAGGTGTTTTCTCTTCTTCCGCAGGATTATCTCTAAATGCTAGTACCGGAGTTGTTACCGTAGATGCTAGTACTCCAAGTACTTCAGCTTACACAGTTTCTTATCATATTGATGCTGATGCTTCTACTTGTCAGTTAGTAGGAGACAGCCAAGCTACAATTACAATTATTCCGGAGGTTGCGATTGAAGTAACAGGAGGTTGTGAAGGTGTAAGCTATGTGTTGACTGCATCTCCTGTTGACGGGTCATTTAACCCGCAAACAGTTACTTACTCTTGGCAGAATAGCTTAGGTATTGAAGTTGGAACTACACAAAGTATTACCGTTACGGAATTAGATACTTACACAGTTATTGTTAATGATAATGGATGTAATAGTGAGTCTGCTGCATTCCCGGTTGATGCCATAACTTGTGTTGTCCAAAAAGGTATTTCTGTTAATAATGATGGTTTAAATGATACTTTCGACTTGAGAGGTTTCAATGTTAAAAAGTTAACTATCTTCAACAGAAACGGAATGAAAGTATACAGTCGTGCTAATTATACTAATCAATGGGGAGGACAATCTGATGATGGTGACGATCTTCCTGATGGAACGTATTACTTTGTTATTGACAGAAATAATGCAGAGACCAAAACAGGTTGGATTTACATTAACAGAGCACAATAGGACATTATAAATTGGCATACAAAATAAAACAAAACAAAATGAAGAAAATATATTTCATTGCACTACTAGCTTTTGGTTTAACTGAGTTAAACGCACAGCAAGATCCTCATTACACTCAGTACATGTACAACATGAGTGTAATGAATCCGGCCTACGCCGGTTCGAAAGAAGCTGTTTCGGGCGGTGTTCTCTATCGCAAACAATGGGTTGAGATAGAAGACGCTCCAACCACCGGAACCTTCTTTATCCACAGTCCTGTTGGAAGAAACGTTGGTTTAGGACTTTCTGTTATTTCAGATAAAATCGGACCAGTTGAAGAAAATAACTTTTATGCGGACTTCTCCTATACTTTAAATTTAGGAGGAGAACACCGCTTGGCATTCGGATTAAAAGCCGGGTTCACGATGCATAAAATAGACTTCAACACTATTTATCCAACCTTACCGGATTTAGGAGATGATGTTTTTGGATCAGGTAATCCTAACGAGACTTTCTTAAACATTGGTTCGGGATTGTTCTATTACACTGATAAATACTATGTGGCTTTCTCTGTGCCAAACATGCTTAAGTCTAAATATTTAGATTTTGACGGAAGAGAATACGGAACAGAAGAACTTCATTATTTCTTAACAGGAGGTTACGTATTTGATATAAATCCGAATTTAAAATTCAAGCCTTTTGCTATGATTAAATCATCGCTTAATGCTCCTACCTCAGTAGATTTATCAACCAATTTTTTACTTTACGATAAGTTAGAATTAGGTGCAACTTACAGATTGGAAGACTCTTTCGGAGCTATGGTCAATTTTGCAGTAACACCGTCTTTGAGAATCGGATATGCTTACGACCACATTGTTTCCGATTTGAATGTGGTAACTCCGGCATCTCACGAGGTGATGTTGTTATTTGATTTGAATTTCCCGAAAAAAGTATCACGTTCACCAAGATATTTCTAACCTATAAAGAATCTTAAAAATGAAAAATCTATATATATCCTTAAGTTTTGTAGCCCTAAGTTTTTCTCTTTCGGCTCAAAATAAAGATACCAAAGCCGCCGATAAGTTATTTGCCAGATTCGAATACGTGGATGCTGCCAAGGCTTATCAGAAATTGGTAGAGAATGGTAAAGGCGATGCTTATGTTTACAAGCAATTGGCTGATGCTAACTACAATATGTTTAACTCAACGGAAGCCGTAAAATGGTATGCCAAAGCCACTGAAAGTGATCAGGATGCTGAAACCTACTATCGTTACGCCCAAATGTTGAAAGCCAACGGTAAATACGAAGAAGCCAACAAGCAAATGCAAAAGTTTGCTGCTGCTGCTCCTAGTGACAACCGTGCTAAAGCGTTCAAGGAAAATCCTAACTATATTCCAAGATTATTGGATAAAACCAAATTGTACAATGTAAATGCTTCTGATATCAGTAGTGATAAATCGGACTTTGCAGCCGTATTGTATGATAACAGTTTATACTTTGCCAGTGCCCGCAATGGTGCTCGTAAAAATTACGGTTGGACGGATGAACCTTTCTTAGATATTTACAAAGCGGATTACAATGCCGACGGAACTATTACTAATGCGGCAACGGTAACCGAATTGAACTCTAAATGGCACGACGGACCTATCACAATCAGTGCTGATGGGAATACGGCTTACTTTGCCAGCGAGAGTTACAAAGAAAAAGAGTTCGAGAAAGACAAAAAGAATAATGCTCGTTTCAGCCAAATTTATTTGTTCAAGGCTACTAAAGCCGGAAGTTCTTGGGGTGATATCACCGAGTTGCCGTTCAACGACAAAACGTTTTCCAACAGTAATCCAAGTTTAAGCCGCGACGGTAAAACGTTATACTTCTCCTCTAACAGACCCGGAAGTGTTGGTGGTGTTGATATCTGGAAAGTAGCCATTAATGAAGATGGGACTTACGGAGAACCTCAAAACTTAGGGAACAAAGTGAATACAGAAGGCAACGAAAGTTTCCCTTTTATTGCTGATGACAACAAAACGTTATATTTCGCCTCAAGCGGAAAACAAGGTTTTGGTGGTTTAGACGTGTATCAAATCGACTTATCTAACGGTTCAGAAGCCGTTAACTTAGGCAAACCGGTGAACACAGAAAAAGACGATTTTGCTTTTACTTTTAACGAGGCTAAAAAAGTTGGTTTCTTATCGTCTAACAGAGGCGGAAACGACGATATTTTCGCTGTTAGTCCAATTTGTGGTGTAGATGTTATGATTGTGGTTACCGACGCTAAAACAGGCGCTATTTTAGCCAATGCCAGCGTATCTATTTTAGACGACAAGAAAAACGTAATCGCTACGGAAATGTCTAACGCTAATGGAGAAGTAAAATACCGTGTAGAGTGTGATCGTCCTTATGTCGTTCAAGCTTCTAAAGACGGTTACGAAGGCAATTCATTTGCTGTTACTTCAAGTAAAGGACCATCTGCTAAAGTGGATGCTGCCTTACAACCTATCGATGTAATTGTTACGGAAACTGAAATTATTTTAAAACCGATTTATTTTGAATACGACAAAAGCAACATCACTCAAGAAGGTGCATTTGAGTTAGATAAATTAGTTCAGGTAATGAAGAATAACGACAAAATGGTCATCTTAGCCAAGTCGCATACCGATAACAGAGGTACTGATAAATACAACTTACGATTATCAGACAGAAGAGCTAAAGCGACAGCACAATACATTATCTCTAAAGGCATCGATCCTAGTCGTATTTCGGCTAAAGGAATGGGAGAGTTAGAGCCTAAAGTAGATTGTGGCGCTGATTGTACTGAAGAGCAACACGCTCAAAACAGACGCTCAGAATTCTTGATTGTGAAGTAATACACTATCCATTATAAAAAAAGCCCATGCAATACTGTTTGGGCTTTTTTATTTCTTTCTATTTGTGGTGATTAATGATTTTATTTCTTTCCCAGCTGTCTTATCAAAGTTTGCGGTGGCCAATTATTGGTTTCATTTTGAACACAGAATGCACTTTGTTTTAGTAAAGATGAAATATGATTTACCAATTTTCATACTAACTAGTCTAAACTGATTGGCAAATATAAATACGATAGAACTGTGCAACGTTACTTTAGGCGAAAAGGCTGACGCATTATTAAACTTACATCAATAGTTCAAAGAAGTTTTCCTTTTGTTAAGTGTAGACACTCTAAACCTTATTTATTTAAATTTAACCGCTAATCCTTTTGTAATTGTTAAGTAATAGAAAAACAATATGCATAATCCCGCTAGGGTTGATCTTGTCAATATGAATAGACAAATCCAATAATCCCGCTAGGGATGTTATCTCGGTAAGGATACACAACTAATCCCAAAATCCCTTTAGGGATGAAATAATCAATGCTCAACGCACAATGGAATATAACCCTACTGATTTATAAAAGTCAAAACACAACAAGTATTAATTCTTTCGTAGTCGCTACGCTTGTGTACAGTGAAAACTCCAAAAGAAGCCTTTGCTATTGTAGCATAAAGCAAGAATACGGACAGCGTAAATGCCCAAAAGTCTAGTTCATATAAAATAAAAAACCACTCCTTTTGAGAGTGGTCTTTTGCAATATAAAGTTTTGGTTAGGTTATTCTTTAATAAAACGTTTGGTGTTAGTAGCGTTTCCGCTGGTGATTTCAATTAAATAAGCACCGGCTTTTAACGAACCTACATAAACCGCATTGTTTTCGATTTTGCCTTTAGCCAATTCTTGTCCCATTAAGTTGAATACTCTATAAGTTGCGGCTTCTTCTAAATTAGCAATGTTTAGTATATCACCTTTTACAGGGTTTGGATATACATTGAACGCTAAAGTAGCAACGTTAGCATCTTCAGGTCTGGCGGTAGCAGTAATGTTTACCGTATAATCTTCTACTTCACCATCTGCAAAAGTTTCACAAGAAGTAGGTGATGCATTGTATTTCATAGAAACACGCATTCTGGTAGTCCCTAATAATGCTGTAGTTGGTACTGTAAAACTTCTGGCAATTGGAGTTGTTTTGGTGCGAGTTACATTCACCACTTGTTCTCCCGAATCCAAGAAATCGCCATCTTTATTATAGTCAATCCAAACTCTGTAAGCTTCATTATAAACTGTTGCAGTCCACGTAGGCGTAATAGTAATAGTGTTGCTGGTTCCGCGAACTAAATTGGTTGTTAAAGCAGTAAAGTCTCCATAACCACCATTATTACCTGATAAGTTATTGATAGTTCCTAATTGTACACGATTGATGTATTCGTCAGCGGTATTATTTCCGCGAGAAGTACAATAAGTCACAGAATTCACTAAAGTAGTTACGTTAACTGTGTTGCTAGCCACAGAAGCATTTCCGGCAGCATCTTTGGCAATTACGTAGAAAGTATAAGCAGTAGAAGCCGTTAAACCTGTAACAGCATAAGTAGTGGCAGCAGTAGACGCTAAGAAAGTGCCGTTGCGATACACATCATAAGACGTTACCCCTACATTGTCAGTAGCACCTGTCCAAGATAAGTTTGTAGAAGAGGAAGTGGTTCCTGAAGCACTTAAAGTTGGTGCTGTTGGTGCTGTTGTATCAGGAGCTAAAGTCGTTACGTTTACAGTATTACTAGCCGGAGAAACATTTCCGGCAGCATCTTTAGCAATTACATAAAAACTGTAAGCTGTTGAAGCGGTTAATCCATTAGCTACAAAAGAAGCTGAAGCGGTTGAAGCTCTGAAAACACCATTTTGGTATACATCATAACCGCTTACTCCAATGTTATCGGTAGCGCCACTCCATGACAAGTTGGTTGAAGTAGTAGTAGTTCCCGAAGCACTTAAAGTAGCAGCAGTTGGAGCAGTTGTGTCCGGAGCCGAGTTGGTAATGGTAAAGTTAGCGTTAGAAACATCAAAGAAGATGTGGTTGGTTCCTTTTACCATGATACGGTTGGTTGTTCCGGCTAAATTCGGTATAGTTACCGCTTGTGTGCCATCGTTAGGTGTAGCAGCCGCTAAAGTATAAGGATAAGTTAATCCGCCATCTGTAGATAATAAGATGTCAACATTAGCACAGTTAACTCCGTTAGCTGTAGTTCCGGCTACATTCCATGTTACAGTTTGAGAGCTATTTCCGGCATAAGTTACAGCCGTATTTGGTGCACTTACAGTGAATGGTCCGGCTGTAGCGTTTACCGTTACTATCATATCATCACTGTTATTGGCAGAACCACCGGCTCTGTTATCTCTAACTGTCAAGCGGAAATTCATGGTTCTGGCTACAGAAGGCAAAGCTTCAACGGTAATTTCTGTGCCGGCTGTAGTAGTAGCTCCTGCTAAAACCGATTGAAGACGAGGGAAATATCTAACCGGTAAAGAAGATGAGTTGTAAGAACGGAAAGTTGGACCACTGGTTCTGGTTGCGCTGGCCGCTGAACTGGTTCCTGTTGCTGTACTGGCAGCGTTGTCAAATTGCTCCCAGTTGTAAGTTAAGGCATCGCCATTGGCATCTGAACCGGAACCGGTTAACACAAACGGTGTGCTTTTAGGAATTGTATAGTCCAAACCGGCATTGGCAGTAGGGACTGAATTTCCGGTAGCCGTGTTGGTTTGACAAGTTTTAGCTTTAATGTTATTGGTTACTTGCTGGATACTGATAGCATGGAAATAAGCATCAGAGTGTGGTTGTACGTCTTGAGCTGTAATTCCGGCATAACCCATAATGGTTGAACCACTTCCGGGCTCCATATTGGCTCCGGTGCCTTCATTACTCATAGAGAAAGTGTGGTTTGCTCCAAATTGGTGGCCTAATTCGTGTGCTACATAATCGATATCGAAATTATCTCCTGATGGAATGCCATCGGCCGGCGAAGTGTATCCGCTACCTTTTGAACCATTCACACAAACACATCCGATACAGCCTGCATTTCCACCACCACCGGTTGCGCCAAATAAATGACCTACGTCGTAGTTGGCTTCTCCGATAACACTGGTTAATGTAGATTGTAATTGTGCATTCCATTGGGACATACTTGCAGCAGCAGCGTAAGGATCAGTAGAAGCACTGGTGTAAATAACCAAATCTGTATTGGCAATAATTACCATTCTTACTCCGAAATCTTTTTCAAAAACACCGTTACATCTGGTAATAGAGTTGTTGATAGCAGCCAAAGCCAAGGCTTTAGTCCCGCCAAAATACGCTGTATATTCACCTGTACAAGACATGGCCAAACGGAAAGTTCTCAAAGTACTGTCGTCTGCGTTTGGTCTTAAAGTGCTTGGGTCTACTTGCGGTACTACATCGTCAATTACAGAACATTCAAAAGCCGATAAAGAACGGGCTTTGTCTGATTTTCTATAAACTGTATAAGTAGTTAAATCTTGTGAAATCGGCTCAATAAAAACCGCAGCCTTATCGGCATTCAATGTCATCGCTTTAAATCCTAACGGCGATACACTGAAATAAGAAGTAGCAGTCGGATTGTCAATACCAATCCCGATGTAAGACTTAATTTCAGGGTAACGGGCTGCTAAAGCCGGATCCAATACCGGATTTTCATAAACATTAAAACTTTCTAATACGCCGTTTTCATTCGGAATTGACAAGGTTATCCCATTGCGTCTTGCTACACCGAAACGCTGTGGCGCATTCGACAAAACCGTTCTGAGCTGGTCTAAATTCAAAGTGAAAAGATTTTTTTCCGGCAATACCATTCTGCTTTCCAGCGGAATCATATCACTCTTTTTCGTTGTGGTGTTCCAAAGCGATCTCCCGGATTGAGAAAAAGCTATGCTGCTGAAGGTCAGTAGCGCAACAGTGAGTAATTTGTATTTCATAAATATTCAATTTGGTTAAATAGTAGGTCAAAATTATAACTATTTTTTACACGACAAGGGATAAAATCACAAAACTGCTAACAAATCGATAAAGCGTAAGATTAGTTGTTAAGAATAAGATAGAAAAATACTTAAAATGAAGAATAATTCGAAAAAAGTTACCGTTACTTTCCATCACAATTTTGAAAAAAAGTATTTTTAGAAAAATTTTCAGATGAACTTAAGTTATTGGGAACTTAAACATTGGTTTGCCCAAGTCGATTTTACCATAGTTGGCAGCGGCATAGTAGGCTTGCATTGTGCATTAGCCTTGCGAGAGCGTTTTCCTCACAGTAAGATTTTAATCCTAGAAAAGGGAATTTTACCACAAGGCGCAAGTACTAAAAATGCCGGTTTTGCTTGTTTCGGTAGTCTTTCGGAGATTTTAGACGATTTGAAATCACACAGCGAAGAAGAAGTGATACAGTTGATTCAAAAGCGCTGGAGCGGATTACAATTGTTGCGCAAAAACTTAGGTGATGAAGCCATCGATTTTAAACCTTATGGTGGCTATGAGCTTTTTTTGAAATCAGATGAGCCTTCGTATAACGACTGTTTGCAACGACTTCCTTTCATCAACGACATCTTAAAACCTATCTTTAGAAACGAAGTGTTTTCCAAAGAAGTGGATCGTTTCGATTTTAGCGGCATACAAGAATACCTTATTTTTAATCCGTACGAAGCCCAAATTGATACCGGTAAAATGATGCAAGCTTTATTAAAGAAAGCCATTGCCAACGATATTTTGATCCTGAATCAAGTCGAAGTAACCGCATTCCAAGAAAAAAGTGATGGTGTTATGGTAACGGCTAACGATTTTAGTTTTGCAACCCGCAACTTATTGTTTGCTACTAACGGTTTTGCAGCCGAATTAACCAATAATCAGGTAAAACCGGCCAGAGCTCAGGTTTTAATCACCAATCCGATACCCGATTTGGATATCAAAGGAACGTTTCATCTGGAACAGGGCTATTATTATTTCAGAAATATCGATAACCGAATTTTGTTAGGCGGTGGTAGAAACCTCGATTTTGAAGGAGAAACGACAACCGAGTTCGCGCAAACCGAATTAATTCAGCAACGTTTGGAGGCTTTGTTAAAAGAAGTAATTTTGCCAAAGACCGAGTACACTATTGCCCATCGCTGGAGCGGCATTATGGGAATGGGTTCCAGTAAGCGACCTATCGTTGAACAATTGTCTACACATGTTTATTGCGGTGTGCGTTTGGGCGGTATGGGCGTAGCTATTGGAAGTTTAATAGGTCAGGAATTGGCCGATTTAGTCAAATAAAGTATGATAAAAAAGATATTACGTTGGGTCAAAAAAGCCACACTTTGGTTTTTTGCAATATCCATTTTACTGGTTATAATATTCAAATGGGTGCCAATCCCGTATACGCCTTTGATGGCTATTCGTGCCTTGGAAAACAAATGGGAAGGCAAAGATGCGGTGTTGAGTCACGATTGGGTACCGTTAGAAGAGATTTCGCCCAATCTGCAAAAAGCGGTGATTGCCAGTGAAGACGGTAATTTTTTAAACCACCATGGTTTCGATTTTCAAGCGATGCAAAAAGCGTTTAAAAACAACCAAAAAGGAAAGCGCATTAAAGGAGGAAGTACCATTTCGCAACAAACGGCTAAGAATGTTTTTCTTTGGCAAGGGCGAAGCTATCTCCGTAAAGGATTGGAAGCCTATTTTACAGTGTTAATCGAACTCATTTGGGGGAAAGAACGCATCATGGAAGTATACCTTAACAGCATCGAAATGGGGAAAGGTGTTTACGGCGCTGAAGAAGCATCCAAACATTGGTACCGAAAATCAGCTGTGAATTTAACCAAAAGGGAAGCCGCCGGAATTGCCGCTATTTTGCCTAATCCACTAAAATACAAAGCCACCAATTCGTCTTCGTATATTGAAAGAAGGAAAGACAAAATCCTACGCAATATGAGGCATGTAGGGAAATTAGAATATTAAAAAAAACCGTCTCGTAAATAGAGACGGTTTTTTATTTTGGAGAAAACTGCTAATAAAAAAGCGGTTTGTATTGTTGCCAATGCTTGTAAATCAAGATAACATTAAAGGCTAAAATGGCTACTGCCACCGGCAGTCCTGAAATTCCCAAAAACAGGTGGAATAACAAAATGTTGATGGAAATAGGTGCTAATAAAATCAAAGCAAAAGCAATCCATTTTTTCAACAACAACATCATTCCGATAATCATTTCCAAAACACCCAATACCGGGAAAATATACCCTGTGGCATTTAAAGAACTCATAAAATCACCGGCAGAACCGGTTGGAGCTTCCATTGGAATGAAGGTAAATAATTTGTTGGCGCCAAAAACCAATAGCGCTAAACCTAAAACTATTCTAATAATGGTGGTAAACATGGAATTCATAGGCAGCTAGTTTAATTAGTAATATGGTAAAAATAGCATTAAAAAATTAAAACTATGATATTGAAAAAGTTAAATTATTAACATATTGTCTTTTTTAAGTTTGATCTGTGATGGGTTTTATCGGTATTGTAACTTTTTTTAAAGACCATAAACTAATAAGGAAAAACCAAAAACATTGATTATGCAAGCACACGAAATTGATTACCATATTTATGGAGAAGAAATGCAATACGTAGAAATTGAACTCGATCCGCAAGAAATAGTGATCGCCGAAGCCGGAAGTTTTATGATGATGGATAACGGCATCAATATGGAAACTATTTTTGGCGATGGCTCCCAACAACAATCCGGTTTGTTCGACAAATTATTATCGGCAGGAAAGCGTGTACTGACCGGAGAAAGTCTTTTTATGACAGCGTATATCAATCAAAATAATACCAAAAGCAAGGCTTGTTTTGCCTCGCCTTATCCCGGAAAAATTATTCCTATAGATTTATCGCAATTCAACGGCAAGTTTATTTGCCAAAAAGACGCTTTCCTCTGCGCTGCCAAAGGGGTTTCCGTTGGGATTGAATTTTCCAGAAAGTTAGGTCGCGGATTATTCGGTGGCGAAGGTTTCATCATGCAAAAAATTGAAGGCGATGGCATGGCTTTCGTTCACAGCGGCGGTACTTTGGCCAAAAGAGAATTGGCTCCAGGCGAAATCTTGAAAGTTGATACCGGCTGTATAGTCGGGTTTACCAAAGACGTGGATTACGATATCGAATTCATAGGAGGCATTAAAAATTCCTTATTCGGCGGCGAAGGTTTGTTTTACGCTACTTTGCGCGGTCCCGGAACGGTTTATGTGCAATCGTTGCCGTTTAGCCGTTTGGCAGACAGGATCATAGCTTCTGCACCAAAAGCCGGCGGAAGCGGCAGAGAAGAAGGTAGTTTGTTGGGTGGATTAGGCCGAATGTTAGATGGCGATAACCGATTTTAAACAAAAACGTCCCGAATTTTCGGGACGTTTTTTTATATCATAAAGTTGAGGCCTAATACTATATTGCGACCCATATTCGGAATGCCGTCAGCTTTTAACCTGGACAGATGGGAAACATAGCGTTTGTCGAAAATATTGTTACCATTCAAATTCAGGTTGAAATGGGTTTTGCCAATATTTATCTTTCCGCCCAAACTTAAGTTTACCAAAGTGTAATCGTTGGTTTTGGTTTCAAAAGCACTGTAATTGTTTTGGTCAAAAACACTTTCGATGTTTACTGTGGCAAATCCTGCTGTCCACCAGTTTTTAATATTAAATTCTCCACGGAAAGTAGTATTCCAGCGGTTTGCCGGAATTAAAGGCAAAGCATCGCCGTTGTCTTTTTCGCCGATAACGGTTTCAAAACTGCTGTACAAATGCAACCAATCTAACGGATGCGGATGAAAATGTATACCCGCTTCACCGCCATACAATCGGGCATTGGCCTGAACATAATCGTAAACATTATTCCCGTCAATCACACCGCCATTCGGACTAATATAGATGTAATCGTTGATGTGATTGTAAAAACCATTGGCAAACAATTCAAAATGCGAGCTTTTGTATTCCAAATTCAAATCGGTTTGTACGTTTTGCTCATTTTTTAAATCGGCATTTCCAATTTCGTAGCGATTGCTGCCTTCGTGCACACCGTTGGAGGTAAGTTCGGCTAAATTCGGCGCTCGAAATCCGGAAGCTATGTTCAAACGCATCGTTACATTTTCGGCGAAATTAGTTTTGTAACCCAACGAGGCATTGAAGCTGTTAAAATTTCTCTTTAGGGCTTCAAAATAACCTTCTTCGCCTACAAGGCCGTGGTTTTCCGTGGATATTTTTCGGTTGTCAAAACGCAAACCGGCTTGAATTACATTGCTTTTCCATTCGTAATTGGTTGTCCCGAAAACACCAAAATCATTCGTCAAGGCATTCGGAATTAATAATTCTTCGCCAAAATTGCGATTGGTTTGGTTCATTCCTTGTACGCCTACAATGGTTTCGAGTTTACCCAACTTAGGCAAATAATATTTCACATCGTAATTAAATGTAGCCAATTCCATGTGTAAAACCGCAACATTGCTGTCTTCAAATTCGCTGCGGTCGTTAAAAATATAACCCAAATCGGCATCGAGTTTAGAAGTTTTAAAATAAAAGGTATTGTGCAAACTTAGAATATGATTGTCTACGCCTTGACGCGGATAAAGCACATCTCTTCCTTTAGATTGTTCGGCACCCGAGGCAAAGCCGAACTGAGCGGAGCTAATCCCTTCTTCCGGTATACCTAAGTTCAGCTTGTTAAAGTTGTAGCGCAATACACTCGAAAAAACAGAACTATTGTACCCAATGCCGGCTTTCAAATCGGTTTCGTTAAAACGAGTATTGGTAACCCTGTCGCCATCGGCAATTTGGTAATCGGCATGAGAGTTGTAGCTCCCGCGAACCAAAAATTTCCAGTGTTCACCCGACGTTTTCAATCCCAAACTACTATTGCTGCCCAAGGTGTTGGAAAATAACCTTTGACTGAAATCACCGCTCCAATCGCCGCTATTGGCAAATTTTTCGGGATTGAAATACAAAACGCCTCCCAATGCATCGGATCCGTAAAGTAAGGAAGCCGGACCTTTAATTACTTCTACACTTTCTACACCGGCATCGTTTAAACCTAAGCCGTGTTCTTCCCCAAATTGTTGGTTTTCCAAGCGAACGCCTTGTGTGTATACTAAAACACGGTTGCCACTTAACCCACGGATAACAGGTTTTCCGATGGACGTACCGGTCGATACCTGTGAAACACCGGGAATGGTCGCCAAGCCTTCAATTAAAGTAGCAGCGCCTTTTTGTTGTAAGCTTTTGATGTTTTGGTGTTCGACTTTCATCACATTCTGCGATTGTATTTTGTTGAATGCCGTTGATACAATCACTTCATCCATATGAGTAATACTTGGTGCAAGTGAAATATTTACTGTAGTTTCCGATGTGATAACGCTTACGGATAGTATTTTGCGTTCGAAACCAACCAAAGAAAAGCTGATTTTAAAGTTTCCTTGCGGAATCGTATTTAAGGTGAAATTTCCGGTTTCGTTAGTGACTGTTTCTTTATGGATTTCGGGCAATGAAACGATAACGTTGGCTAATGGTTTTTGGTCGGCATCGGTTACGGTACCGATAATTTTATTTTGGGCTGTAGCCACGAAAGATATCCCTAAGGCTAGGATAAAATATATTGATTTCATATAAATTGATTTATTGTAATTACGTAACAGACCAAAGCGATTTTGGTCTTTAAAAGCTATTTATACAATAAATTGCGGTGGCGCCCGAAGGGCAAAGAGTGATCCTCGAAACCCTTGGGTAATGGCTTTGGAATAAGAGAAAGTATAAGAAGTTACAACTTCTTTTTGTAGAAATTCGAAAGATTTTATCGCGTTTGGCGTGTAGCTGCTGAACGCAAATTCACAAACGAAACATTTTTCCAAACCGTCGTGACCATGTGTCAATTCGGTTTTGTGGTCGTGGTAAATATGATGGCACTTTTTTTCGGAGAATTGCTTGACCAAATGCTCCATGGAGTGAATAGATTGAAAGAATATTGCGAACAATATCATCAATCCCATCCAAGTATTGGTATAGCGTAATTTTTCCTTCATTGCTGCAAAAGTAAGGTAAGACCAAATAAAACCGGCCTGTTTTTAACAAATTTTAGCATTTGTAAAATACGAGGACCATTTTTTTCAATGAAAAAGCCACGAATTCCTCAAATTAGCACAAATTAATTCGTGGTAATTGGTGAAATTCGTGGCCAGTATCAGTAGCTCGACTTTATTAAACTAATTTATTCGCTACCAAATATTCAGCAATCTGAATGGTGTTGGTTGCGGCGCCTTTTCTCAAGTTGTCGGCTACAATCCACATGTTTACGGTGTTAGGCTGACTTTCATCACGGCGAATTCTGCCTACAAAAACATCGTCTTTACCTTCGGCATACAATGGCATCGGATAAGTATAAGTGTCCGTATTATCCTGAACGGTCACGCCATTAGTATGGTGTAATATTTTACGCAATTCGGTCACATCAAAATCATTAGTGAATTCGATATTTACTGTTTCACTGTGTCCGCCCACTACCGGAATGCGGACTGCAGTTGCCGTTACAGCGATGCTGTTGTCGCTCATGATTTTCTTGGTTTCGCGCACCAATTTCATTTCTTCTTTGGTGTAATCGTTGTCTTCAAAAACATCACATTGCGGAATAGCATTGCGGTGGATTTGGTATTTATAAGCCATTTCTCCTTGAATGCCGGCGTATTCGTTTTCTAATTGTTGTACCGCTTTGACTCCGGTTCCGGTGATAGATTGGTAAGTGGAAACCACTACGCGTTTGATGTTGTATTTTTGATGTAAAGGCGCTAAAACCATCACCATTTGAATGGTGGAACAGTTAGGATTAGCGATAATTTTATCGGTTGGAGTTAATTCGTGGGCGTTGATTTCGGGAACGATTAATTTTTTAGTCGGATCCATTCGCCAAGCCGAAGAATTGTCGATTACTGTAGTGCCTGCTGCTGCAAATTTAGGAGCCCAATCCAAAGAGGTTTGGCCACCTGCCGAAAACAAAGCGATATCAGCTTTCATGTCGACTGCTGTTTGTAAGCCAACTACTTTGTATTTTTTGCCTTTGAATTCGATTTCTTTACCCACCGATTTTTCAGAAGCAACCGGAATTAATTCGGTTACAGGAAAATTTCTTTCTGCCAAAACTTGAAGCATCACTTCACCAACCATACCGGTGGCACCTACTACAGCAACTTTCATATGAATAGAATTAAGATTTTTTAAAAATTGAAATACAAAAGTAATCAGAAAACAAATGCTGTTTTTGTTTTTAAGGTGAAAATTTAGGAATTCGAAAACGACTCATTCCCAAAAAGAAAAACCGCCCCAATGACGAGGCGGATTAGTTAGAATATATAGTGTAACGGTACTACTTTTTAAGCAAATCTCTGATTTGTGTCAGCAATTCTTCTTGTGTTGGACCAGCCGGTGCTGCCGGAGCCGCTTCTTCTTTTTTCTTCATAGAGTTGATTGCTTTAACCATAATGAAAATAACAAAGGCAATAACTAAAAAGCTGATAACTGCCGCCAAAAATTTGCCATATAAAATTCCATTGTCGGTTTTTAAGTCGGCTAAATTTTCTACTTGAGCAGCTTTCAAAGCCGGATTTAACAAGGCCGGTGTAATCACATCGGCAACTAAAGAGTTAACGATGGCGCCAAACGCAGCTCCAATGATTACTCCAACGGCTAAATCCATTGCATTCCCCTTTGCAATAAAATCTTTAAATTCTGATACCATTCCCATAATTTGTGTTTTTTTAGTTGATTAACAGTACTAAAATAGTTAAATTTTTGAAAAACCGAAAAGGGTTTTGAATTATTCTCGGAAGAACACTCTTTTCACGCGTTGTGAAATTCCGGTCAGGATTTCATAAGGTATGGTGTTTAAAGCTTTAGCCATAAGGTTTACTGTTGGATTTTCTCCGAAAATAATTACTGATTGGCCTTCCTTGCAATCTATTTCAGTTACGTTCACCATTAGCATGTCCATGCAAACACTTCCTACAATTTTAGCTTCTTTACCATTGATAACCACATAGCCAACTTCATTGCCCCAACTTCTGCGAATACCGTCGGCGTAACCAATAGGAATCGTTGCGATTTTAGTGGTTTTATCAGCCATAAATCTTCGTCCGTAACCTACGCTTTCGCCGGCTTCTATAGTTCTGATTTGAGAGATAACCGATTTTAAAGTTCCTACGTTTTCCAAGAATTTTTGTTCTTCTTCATCGTTGGAAATGCCGTACAAACCAATCCCTAAACGCACCATATCATACTGCGCATCGGGATAATTGGAAATACCGGAAGTGTTTAAAATATGTCGAATCGGTTTGATTTTTAACTCGTTTATCAGTTGAGTTGATAATTGTTCGAATAACGCAATTTGCGATTGGGCAAACGCATCTTGTTTCAAATCGTCACTAGTGGCCAAATGCGATAAAATACTCTTGATTTGAACTGTTTCGTTGCCTTTTAGTATGGCAATTAACTCTGAAAGATGCTCTTCTTCAAAGCCCAAACGGTGCATGCCGGTATCGATTTTGAGATGAATCGGGAAGTGTTTGAGTTTCTTTTGCTCGGCCATTTTTAAAAAGGCTTTTAATCCTTTAATGGAATAGATTTCCGGCTCCAATTGGTGTTGGATAATCGCCGAAAAACTAGTGTTTTCCGGATTCATCACCATAATCGGCACATTGATTCCGGCGCTTTTCAAGCTTATTCCTTCATCGGCAAAAGCCACGCCCAAATAATCCACTTTGTGGTGTTCGAGCAACTTGGCAATTTCAAATCCGCCGTTGCCGTAGCCAAAGGCTTTTACCATAACCATCAGCTTGGTTTTGGGTGCCAATTTCGATTTGAAGAAGTTCAGGTTGTGACTAATCGCGTTGAGGTTGATTTCCAATACCGTTTCATGCGTTTTCTCTTCCAACATCGAAACAATTTGTTCGAAGTGAAAATCGCGTGCGCCTTTAATCAGTATCGTTTCGTTTTCAAAATTCAAGCGGTCAAAAGCATTCATAAATTCGGCTACATTTTTAAAAGTAGTGCCGTTGATGAACTTGTTTTTGTACTGCGAAATGGTTTCGCCTATGCCAATAACGCGGTTGATTTTGTTGGAAATAATCAATTGTGAGACTTGTGAGTACAACTCATCGTTGTTCAATCCACTTTGGAAAATATCCGAGAGTATGATGGTTTTCTTTTTGTGTTGCTTTTGGTGTTCTAAAAAGTCGAGGGCAATTTTCAACGATTGGAAATCGGAGCTGTAACTGTCGTCGATAAGCGTACAATTGTACATTCCGTTTTTCACTTTCAAGCGCATTTCCACCGGATACAATTGTGCCATCCGGGTTTGAATTACTTTTGGATTGTAGCCGAAATACAACATCACCATCATACAATGAATGGCATTTTCAATAGAAGCTTGGTCCTGAAACGGGATCAGAATAGGGAACGTATCTTCTTTGTAAGTCACTTGCAATTCGGTTAAATCACCCAAATTTTTCTTGGTAATGTAAACGTCCGCACTTTTGTTGTCGGAACACCAACTAAAAGTTTTTATTTTCGGATTGACAAAGGCCTGTATGGTTTTGTTTTTATTTAAAATCAGCACATTCACCGAAGTAAACAGCTTTAATTTTTCCTTGATTTTATCAGCTACGCTTGAAAAACCTTCGTCGTGCGCCGAACCGATATTGGACAGTATACCAATCGTTGGGCGAATGATTTTCTGCAGTTTTTCCATCTCGTGCATGGTTGAAATCCCCGCTTCGAATATCCCGAGATTATGCTTTTCTTTAATGCCTAAAATGGATAAGGGTACGCCGACTTGCGAATTGTAACTTTTCGGGCTGCGGATAATGTTGTAATCCGGACTCAGTAAAAAGTTCAGCCATTCTTTAATGATGGTTTTTCCGTTGCTTCCGGTAATGCCGATGATTGGGAAATCGAATAGACTTCGGTAGTAAGCGGCAAATTTCTGCAACGCTTCCAAAGTATTTTCCACCACTAAAAAGTTGGCTTTACCGGTAACTGTTTCCGGAATATATGTTACTACAAAATGGCGAACCCCTTTATCAATCAGTTCGTTAATGTAAGTATGCCCGTCATTGTTAGGTCCGGATATGGCAAAAAACATCGTGTTTTCACCGTTTTGCAAAGAGCGGCTGTCGATGGATATAGAGTCGATTACCGCTACATCATTTTCACCAACCCAATGGGCTTTGAGGATGGGAATGATATTTCGTAAGGTTAGTGTCAAGGTGTTGGGATTTATTACTGCGTCAGTTTGCTACGCTCGGGTCTTCTGAAGATAAATGTTCAGGATCTTTAACTTCCATGTTTTCGCGCATCGCTTTAAAATAGGCAGCGCGACTCAAAGGTTCGTATTCTTCGGTCTCACCTAACAAAACCAACTTATCGCTGTCGGTTTTTCGGAAACTGTAATGGGCTAAATTTCCGGTTCGGGTGCAAACGGCATGCACTTTAGTAACGTATTCAGCCGTAGCCATTAACGCCGGCATTGGACCAAACGGATTGCCTTTAAAATCCATATCTAATCCGGCCACAATCACTCGGATACCCGAATTGGCCAAATCGTTGCAAACGGCAATAATCTCGTCATCAAAAAACTGGGCTTCGTCTATACCGACTACATCACAGCCTTGGGCTAAAATGCGGATGTTGGCTGCGGCCGGCACCGGAGTAGAGCGAATTTCGTTTTTGTTGTGCGAAACTACCATTGCTTCATCGTAGCGCGTGTCAATGGAAGGTTTGAAAATTTCCACTTTTTGTTTGGCAAACTGAGCGCGTTTCAATCGGCGTATCAATTCTTCGGTTTTGCCCGAGAACATGGAACCGCAAATGACTTCAATCCACCCAAATTGTTCTTTATGATTTACTGTATTTTCGAGAAACATTTTGTATTTTTCTTGCGCTAAAAATGAATAGTTTTTATTACTTTGTAACGAAAACCAATCGACTTGAATAATTGCTATTTTTACGTCGATTCAAATGTAGAAAAATTTTAATTATGGTTCCCGCTTCCCGAAGGTAAATAAATGTTTCGGAAGTGAATTTAAAAAACAGACCAGCGTATTTCCTATAATTACAAACCATCATGAAAAAAAGAGTAGAAGCCGAATTAATCAGCATTGCCCACCGAATTTTGAAACTCAAAAACAAATCGGATGTGGATCAATTGTATAAAGAAACCCAAAAATTATACGAAACGTTATCGGTTTTAAAATTTTACCAGGACAATTACGAAGTCCTAAAATCGGAGGTTGATGCCGCCGAATTGGAAGAAAAATTAGAAACTGCTTTTGATGCTGAAACACCTCAGGCTATCGTGGCTGAAGTGAAAGCGGAACTAGTGGTTGAAACCGAAGCACCTGCGGTTGAGGTGCAAACTCTTGCAGCCGAAGATGCTCAAGAAGAACCGGTTGTAACTGAAGCCGAAACTGAAGTTGAAACGGTTGTTGAGGAAGAAGTTGAGGAAGAAGCTGAGGAAGAAGTTGCAGAAATGGCACCGGAAGTTGCAGCAGAACCAGCCGCTATCGAAGCACCGATTTTTACGCCGATATTTGAATTGGCCGAAGAAGAAGCTGAAGAAGAAGCACCTGCAGCAGAGACGGCATCCGAACTAAAACCAGATACCAAACACATAGCTTTAGAAGATTTATTAGGCGAAAATTACGTAGATCCGATTTTCGTAAAGCCGAATGAAGTTTCGCTTTTTCCAACAGAAACTAAAGAAGAAAAGACTCCGGAACCGGAAATCGAGCAATCCAAACCGGCAGCGTCTTTAAACAGTGCTTTTGCAAAAACCATTGAAATCGGCCTAAACGATCGCATCGCTTTTGTAAACCATTTGTTTGGAGAAAGCAACGAAGATTTCAACCGCGTAATCTCGCAATTGAACACCTTTGATACCCTGGAAGAAGCCAAAACTTTCTTGAACGAGATGGTGATACCCGACTATAATTATTGGGTAGGCAAAGAAGATTATATGGAGCGTTTTATGACTGTTGTGGAGCGAAAATTCAGCTAAATGGGCAAACTTTACCTTGTTCCTACACCCATTGGTAATTTGGAAGACATGACTTTCAGAGCCATCAGCGTTTTGAAAGAAGTCGATTTAATTTTGGCCGAAGACACACGCACCAGCGGCAAATTGTTGAAACATTTCGACATTGCTACACACATGCACAGCCACCACATGCACAACGAGCACAAAACGGTGGAAAATATTATCAAGCGTTTGCAAGCAGGAGAAAACATCGCCTTAATCAGCGACGCGGGAACGCCGGCCATTTCCGACCCCGGATTTTTACTCACCCGAGCTTGTGTAGAAAATAATATCGAGGTGGAATGTCTGCCGGGAGCTACGGCTTTTGTGCCGGCTTTGGTGAATAGTGGTTTGCCCAACGATCGTTTTGTTTTTGAGGGTTTTTTGCCCGAAAAAAAAGGAAGACAAACCCGTTTTTTAGCCTTGGCTGAAGAAACCCGAACCATGATTTTTTATGTGTCGCCTCACAAATTGGTGAAAACTTTAGGTGAATTTGTGCAGTATTTTGGCGCCGACCGACCGGTATCGGTTTCCCGAGAATTGTCGAAACTTCACGAGGAAACTATACGCGGTGCTGCGGCTGAGGTATTGCAACATTTTGAAGCCAAACCGGCAAAAGGTGAAATCGTCGCGGTAGTTGGCGGGAAAATTTTAAAATAGTAATACTAATGATAAGGTTTTTGGTAAGTATATTTCTCTTGCTCATTTTCTGTACCTCATGTTCAGAGGATGAAAAATATGTGCCGATTACACAAAACTTACCCATAATTTCATTGCCCGAAACACCTTATGATTACGCTAACCTCAATTTGCCGTATCATTTTACAGTTAATGAAGGAGGCAACTTTATCAGTTCTGTCAATGGCATAGACAATACACCCGATGACAATCCCGTTACCGATGCCGGAGCTACTTTGGGCAGAGTACTGTTTTATGATGTAGCTTTGAGTCAAAATCGAACCATAGCTTGTGGCAGTTGTCATCGCCAAGAATTGGCCTTTACGGATTCGCCGGTTAAGAGTTTAGGTTTTAACCAAGTGCCTACCAGAAGAAACTCTATTTCATTAGTCAATCAACGCTATTATTTTAGAGGTCGTTTTTTTTGGGATGAAAAAGCCGCCACTCTCGAAGACCAAGTTTTACAACCTATTTTAGATCATAATGAAATGGGTTTAACCGAAAGCGAAATCATACAAAGATTATCCGAAAGACCTTTTTACAGTAATTTATTTTTACAAGCTTTTGGTTCTGGTCAAATTACCCAATCGAGAGTTTCAAAAGCTTTGTCACAATTTATAAGGAGTATTGTTAGTTCACAAAGTCGGTATGACGAAGGCCGAGCACAGGTTAGTTCCAGGTTACAGCCTTTTCCTAATTTTTCCGAATCAGAAAACTTAGGGAAGGAATTGTTTTTTAAAACTGTGACTCAAGGTGGAGCCGGTTGTGTTAATTGTCACGCCACGGAAGCTTTTGTCAGTGTAAACTCCGGACCAAAAAACAATGGTCTTGATTTAGTGTCCACTAATGATTTAGGTGCTTTTGAAACGTTTCCAACAACCAACAGTTTGAAAGGAGCTTTTAAAATACCAACGTTGCGAAATATTGCATTGGGTGCGCCTTATATGCATGATGGTCGTTTCCAAACCTTAGAGCAAGTAATTGAGCATTACAATAGTGGTGTTAAAAACCACCCTAATGTATCGCCTTTTTTAAAAGATGCTAATGGGAATCCACAGCAACTCAATCTAACTGAGCAACAAAAAGCCGCTTTAGTAGCTTTTTTACGGACACTGACCGATCCTAATATTCTACACAATGAAAAGTGGTCTGACCCTTTCATTAATCAACATCTTTAGGGATTAGGAAACCTCTAAATCCGTAAACGCAAATTGTTTTCCGCTAAACAAGCCTTTGTCCGATAATTTTAAATCGGGGATTACTAATAAAGCCATAAAGGACAACGTCATAAAAGGTGCTTTTAAAGTACTGCCCAATTCTTTTGCCATAGCATCAATTTCTTGGTACAAGCGTCCGGCTTCCCAACCGTTTTGGTCGCTCATAATACCGGCTACAGGTAGAGCCAACGATTTTTGTTCGGCACCGTTTACGGCACAAATACCGCCGGTGTTGGCAATGAGTAAATTTACCGCATTCAAAATTTCTTCATCCTAAGTACCAACCACGACTATATTGTGACAATCGTGCGCCACCGAACTGGCAATCGCTCCTTTTTTCAAACCAAAGTTTTTGATAAAAGCTACCGCTACCGGAGCATTTTCATACCGATTGACTACCGCCATTTTCAACACATCATGTTCGGTATCGGAAACCAAATTCCCGTCCTGAATTTTTGGGGGACAATGAATTTCATTGGTAATCAACTGTCCTTCCAATGCTTCAATAACGCGTATGGTTTTGGCCGAACTCGCCACTTGAAAATCGGCTAACACTTTAGGTGAAGTGTTGAAATTATTTGGCTTTTCAAAGGCAACATGCGGTACAAACGACTGACCGTTTTCGGCTACCAATGCGCCGTTGATATACGTTTGTAATACTTTAAAATGGGTCAAATCTTCCACAACGATAAAATCGGCGGCATCATTGGGTTGCAATAAACCTACCGTCATGTTGTAATGCTTCACCGGATTGACACAAGCCATTTGCAAAACTTTAAAAAGGTCATGTCCTTTGGCCACTGCCCGAGCACACAATTGGTTGATATGACCTACAATCAAATCGTCCGGATGTTTGTCATCAGAGCAAAACATTAGGTTTTCATAATGATCCGGCAGTAAGTCGATTAAAGCTTCAAAGTTTTTGGCAGCACTACCTTCGCGTATGATTACTTTCATCCCTAAGGCTAATTTTTCAGCGGCTTCGTCATAGGTAAAGCACTCGTGATCAGTAGTAATTCCGGCTGAAATATATTTCTGAACGGCTTCGCCTCTTAAACCCGGCGCATGACCGTCAACCGGTTTATTGTAATGTTTCGCCCAAGCTATCTTTTTTAAAACTTCTTCATCGTCAAACAACACACCGGGATAGTTCATCATTTCGGCCAAATAATAAATGTCGGGATGCGCCATCAGTTCCTTAATTTGCTCCGAATCGATTACGGCTCCGGCAGTTTCAAAAAAGGTAGCCGGAACGCACGAAGGCGCCCCAAAATGAAACTTCAACGGGACTTTTTTACCGTTTTCAATCATATAATATACACCGTCTTTTCCCAATACATTGGCAATTTCATGCGGATCGGAAATGGTTCCGACAGTACCGTGCAACACCGCAATTTTAGCAAATTCAGATGGTACCAACATTGAGCTTTCGATATGAATGTGCGCGTCGACAAAACCCGGAAGGATATAGTTTTTGTTATTGTGTTGTTTTTCAATAACGGAGACAATTTTTCCGTTTTCAACGGTAACTTCACCCGAATAAATCCGACGGTTTTCGATATCGACTATTTGACCTTGAATTTGCATTTTCTTTGTAATTTGTAGTTCAAAAGTAACGAATAAATACACTAAAACTACCATAAACCTGCCGTTGCTTTTCCTATTTTTGTTGAATACAATTTTGTAATTCCTAATTTATCATGCGCTGGACACTTAAAACCAAACCATCACCGGAAAAAGTCAAAGCTTTAGCAGCCGAACTCAAAGTAGATGAGTTGATTGCGATGCTTTTGGTACAGCGAGGTATTGAAACGTATGAAGCCGCTCGCCAATTTTTTCGTCCGAGTTTGGCTGATTTGCACAATCCGTATTTGATGAAAGATATGGACAAAGCGGTAGCTCGAATTGAAGCAGCTATTGCCAATGCCGAAAATATTTTGGTCTTTGGCGATTACGATGTAGACGGTACAACAGCGGTTTCTTTGGTGTCGAGTTATCTGAAAAGTTTTTATCCTAATGTGGCTACTTATATTCCGGATCGATACAACGAAGGTTACGGCGTTTCTTATCAAGGGATTGATTTTGCAGTCGATAATGGTTTTACCTTGATTATTGCCTTGGATTGCGGCATAAAATCCATCGATCATGTGGCGTATGCCAAAGCCAAAAACATCGATTTTATCATTGGTGATCACCATCGTCCGGGCGATACCTTACCGGAAGCAGTGGCTGTTTTAGATCCTAAAAGAACGGATTGCAATTATCCGTATGACGAATTGTGTGGTTGTGGTGTAGGGTTTAAATTGATTCAGGCGCTTGCACAAAATCGGAACCAAACGGTGGCCGATTTAGTGCCTTATTTAGATTTGGTGGCGACTGCCATAGCCGCGGATATTGTTCCGATGACAGGGGAAAACAGGGTTTTGGCCAAGTTTGGTTTGGAAGTCATTAATACTAGTCCGCGTCCGGGCATCAAGGCTTTGGTTCAGAACGTCAAAAAGAAAACACTCACTATAACCGATGTGGTTTTTATTATTGCACCGCGCATTAACGCAGCAGGTAGAATCAAACACGGTAACGAAGCCGTGGCTTTGCTTACGGAATACGATTTAGAACAAGCAGAATTTTTTGCTTCAGAAATTGAGCAGCACAACAGTGACCGCAAAGATTTGGACAAGCTAATTACTGCAGAAGCCTTGTCGCAAATCACAGAAAATGATGAAACTAAAAAATTTACGACTGTCGTTTACCAAGAAAACTGGCACAAAGGCGTTATCGGCATTGTAGCTTCACGTTTGACAGAAACTTATTATCGTCCTACGATAGTGTTTACCAAAAGTGGCGATAAACTCGCGGCCTCAGCGCGTTCGGTGAAGGATTTTGATATTTACAATGCTTTAGAAGCTTGTGCGGCACACTTGGAACAATTTGGCGGCCATATGTACGCTGCCGGAATGACCTTGAAGGAAGAAAATTATGCTGCCTTCAAAGAAGCCTTTGAAAGAACGGTGGAAGAAACAATACATCCTGATTTGCTGACTCCTGAAATTGCAGTGGATGCCGAAATCAATTTGACGGATATCAACGAGAAATTGATTAGAATTCTAAACCAATTTGAACCTTTCGGGCCACAAAATATGACGCCGGTTTTTATGACCAAAGGGTTAAAAGATTCCGGTTATGCTAAAGGGATAGGTTCCGACGAAGACCATTTGAAACTATACGTCAAGCAAAATAATTCTCCCGGATTTGGTGCTATTGGTTTTGGTTTAGGAAAGAAATTGGTTTTGGTCAAAAACCAGCAATCTTTTGACGCTGTGTATTGCATAGACGAAAACGAATTCAACGGAAAAGTTTCGGTACAGCTGCGGTTGAAGGATTTACGGTAGTTTAGTATTTCTTCAACTCAAAAGTCTCACCGTCAAAAACACCGTAAGTAAAATAGCCAATCCAATCCCCTAAGTTTACGTATTCGGCATTTTCACCTACAGAAATCACCATCGGCAAATGACGATGACCAAAAACCAAGTAATTGTATTGTTTGGTTTGCAGTTTTCGCTTGCAGTATTGAATCAACCATTCGTTTTCTTCGCCTAAAAATTTCACATCGGCTTCCCCCGAAATCAGTTTGTTTTTAACCGATAAATATTGGGCCAATCGCATACCGATATCCGGATGCAACCAACGGTAGAGCCACTTGGAAAATGGATGGGTAAAGACTTTCTTCATGCGTTTGTAACCTTTGTCACCCGGACCTTTACCATCACCGTGACCGATTAAAAACGTTTTACCGTTGAATTCATACTCTTGATTGTCGCGATACACCGGAATGTTCAGTTCTTTTTCGAAATAATCATGCATCCACAAATCGTGGTTGCCTACAAAAAAGTAAATCGGAATGCCACTGTCGCGAATTTCAGCTAATTTGCCCAAAACACGTACAAATCCTTTCGGAACCACGGTTTTATATTCGAACCAAAAATCAAACAAATCACCTAGCAAGAAAATCGCTTCAGCGTCTTGCTTTACTTCGTCCAACCACGCTACAAATTTTTGTTCACGAGGAAAACTAGCTTCAGGAGTCGGAGCGCCAAAATGTTGGTCGGAGGCAAAATAGATTTTTTTGTTGGGTGTAATTTGCATGTAGCTTACTTATGAATTATCCGAGGCATACCATTCGGCAAAGGAAGTGTCGGTTTCTTGGAGTTTTAAAGAATGTAAGGCGATGTTTTGCGGTAAACGATTTTTTATTTTTTGTGCAAAATCGGTAACCATATTTTCGCTGGTAGGTTGGTAATCTACCAAAATCACATGATGACCGCGTTCTTTGAGTTCGTTGGCCAATTCTATATGAGGAGTATTTTGATTGAAAACCGTCGCATGATCAAATACATCAACGATTTCTTCTTTCACAATTTTTTTCAAATCCGAAAAGTCGATGACCATTCCAAACTTCACATTCGAAGTGTCGGTTATAGGTTGACCAATTACTGTTACCGATAACTTATAGCTGTGTCCGTGCACATTCTTGCATTTGCCGTCGTAGCCATAAAGTGCATGACCGGTTTCGAAAGAGAATTGTTTGGTAATTCGGATGTTGCTCATGAAAAAAGTTTTAATGCCGCAAATTTAGTAAATATAACTACAGCTCGTCTTGTCTTTTTTTGGCTTTGCGATACAGCAGCCAAGCCAATCCTGCAAATACAACGAATGGCAAAATATAACCAATCCAAACGCCTATCATGTAGCCATTGTCGGGAGCGTTTTTGATTTTTTCATCAATATTGGTTTGCTGTAAAAGTGTTATAAGCAATAGCATGATTTATTTTTTTAATTCGTTAAGCGCTTTTTTGGTAAAATCCGACAGTACCAATGTTCCTGAGATTGTGGCTCGTTCGTACAAAAGGGTATCCCAATTTTCGGTTCCTTCCCAAAATACTTTCTTCATTGCTGCTAAAGCATCGGGATGATAAGAAGCCAATCTTTTGGCCATGGCTAAAGTTGCTTCTGTCAACTCGTTATAACTGTCGAAAACATCTGCGTAAAGTCCTTTTTCCACAGCCCAATCAGCCGTTTGCCAGTGGTTAGGTTGAAGTGCTAAAATCGACATCGCATTCTTGCCTATTTTTCGAGATACAGCAGGTTCAATCACAAACGGACCAATCCCAATGGCGATTTCCGATAATTTAATGGAAGCATCTTGGTAAGCATAAGCAAAATCACAGGCTGCAGCCAAACCAACACCACCGCCAACGGCTTTTCCTTGTATTTTTCCGAGGATGATTTTAGAACAGTTGCGCATCGCATTGATGACATTGGCAAAGCCTGAGAAGAATTTTTTTCCTTCTTCAAGGTTGCTTATCGAGAGTAATTCGTCAAATGAAGCCCCGGCGCAAAAGGTTTTTCCTTCACTTTGCAGCACAATTACGTTCACTTCAGTGTTGTTGCTGAGAGAATGGAGTTCATGAGTAAGTTTTTCTAATAAATCACTCGGAAATGAGTTACTGGCCGGATGACTAAAGGTGAGAAAGGCAATTTTGTTTTCAATTTGGGTTTGGATAAACCCTTGGGTATTTTCGGCAGACATAAAAATGAATATTTAAGGTAAATTTACAACAAATCTCAAAAAAAGATGTGTTTGATGTTGTTTTTTGTTTGTAGAAAAGTATATATTTGCTGTCTCAAAATGGGGATGTAGCTCAGTTGGCTAGAGTGCTTGACTGGCAGTCAAGAGGTCGTGGGTTCGAGCCCCATCTTCTCCACAAAAAAGCCTGAATCATTGATTCAGGCTTTTTTTATTTCTCGTTTTTCAAGTCTTCGGCTACTTTTTCCAATTCGGTGTACCAATCTTGACCGAATTTTCGAATCAAAGCTTCTTTGACAAATTTATAAACAGGAACTTGCAATTCTTTTCCCAATGTACAAGCGTCATTGCAAATGTCCCAACGGTCGTAATTAACCGCGGCGAATTCACTGAAATCTTTCACACGAATCGGATACAAATGACAAGAAACCGGTTTTTTCCAATCAACGATACCTTGATTATAAGCTTGCTCAATACCGCAAAGCGCTGTTTTCCCGTCAAAAATTACATAAGCGCAATCTTTGTTGTCAATTAGCGGTGTTTCTAAATCTTGATCGGTGCCAACTACCCAAGTACCCAGTTTTTCTATGGCTTCAATACCTTCTTTGCGTAAAAAAGGTTTGACTTTCGGATAAATTTCCTCCAAGATTTTGGTTTCGGATTCACTCAATGGTGCACCGGCATCGCCATCCACACAACAAGCGCCGTGACAGGCCGAAAGGTTGCACACAAAATCTTTTTCGAGTATATCTTCTGATACTATGGTTTTGCCTAATTGAAACATTTGATATTAAGAGGAGGAAGTCCAGTGGGCTTCAGGTATTTTAAAATAGATTATTTTTTTTGCTGCGGCTAAAAGCCAAAGCGCGATTTTTAATGCAAAGGTAAAATCAAAAATCGTAATAAACGATTAAAAACCTAATTTTGCAAAAAAAAAGTACCATGAATTTAGACTTCAGAGAGATTGCTACAGCTACTATGGTTTTGTTTGCTGTGATTGATATTGTGGGCAGTATACCGGTTATCATCGATTTGAGAGCTCGATTTGGCCATATTCAATCGGAGAAAGCATCGCTAGTGTCAGCCGGTATTATGATTGCCTTTCTTTTTGTTGGGGAAGAAATTTTAAAATTGATTGGTATCGATGTCAATTCTTTTGCAGTGGCCGGTTCGTTTGTGCTTTTCTTTTTGGCTTTGGAAATGATTTTAGGCATTCGATTGTACCGTGATGAAGAAGCCAATTCTGCGTCTATTGTGCCGATTGCTTTCCCTTTAATTGCGGGTGCTGGGACAATGACAACACTGTTGTCTTTGCGCGCCGAATTTCAATCCATTAACATCATTATTGCCATATTGCTGAATATCATTTTAGTCTATGTCGTGTTGAAATCGTCTTCAAAAATTGAAAAACGACTCAGCAAAAACGGCTTGAGTATTATCCGAAAAGTATTTGGTGTGGTTTTATTAGCCATAGCTGTTAAATTATTTGCGGCTAATGTTAAAGGACTATTTGTCTGATTTTAAAAATTAGTATTTTTGCGCTATAAATTCAACCCATGAAAATTTTTACTACCATATTAATTGTTGTTGCTTTTGCTCTGATTGCTTTCAACGTAACCATGTTGGACTTCAGTAATTTGTTTGAAGGCGATAGTTTGGTTGCCCTAATCGGAATAGCAGCGGCTATGTGTGCCATGTTGATTCTTTTGATCTTCAGAATGTCGAAGAAAATCGAAGAGAAACTAAAAAACTAACCTTCCTATGTATGATGTTTTGATTATCGGCGGCGGTGTTTCAGGGATGTCGTGTGCGTTGCTTTTAGGTTCGGCCCAACACAAACCTTTTGCAATTGATAAAAAGATAGGCATCATCGCGCACCAAAAAGCTTCTTCTTTACAAGATGCTTTATTCAATAATGCGTACGGAATACCGGCCGGAAAATTGGGTTCGGATTTACTAACCGAAAGCATCACGCATTTGCAACAATTGTATCCGCATATTGATCAAATCTCAGGCGAAAAAGTAATGAAGATTGATGATGAAGTCGGCAACTTTTCCGTAATCACCAATAAAAACACTTATGCTGCCAAAATGGTAGTTATCGGTATCGGAGCGGCGAATCCGTTTACCATAGAAGGTTTGGAAGCCTATGTGATACCGCATCAAAAAGTAATTGCTGAAAAAAACAGAATCCAACTCAGCAATACCGACCACAAAGTAACTGAAGGCATTTATGTAACCGGAACCTTAGCCGGTTGGAGAAGTCAGTTGGCCATAGCCGCCGGAAGCGGCGCTGCCGTAGCGACCGATATTTTAACACTCTGGAATAACGGGGTTCACGTGCAAGTACACGACAGCATTCGCAAATAACTATTTCAAAATCGCTTTCAACATCGCATCGTCTTTGAGTAAGATTTGGTAATACTGATTTTCACCAAACAGCTGACGGGCGAATTCTGCCGAAACATATTTTTTTACCAAAGCCTCATTATTCGAAACACTTATTTCCAAACCTGATTCGGCTAAGTATTTTTGAAACTTAGCTACTATGGTTTTGTCGGAATACAATTGGCTTAAAAAGGATTTGACATCTAAACCTTCATACGCTTTTCGGTTTTGGTCAAGTTGCTCAAAAACAAAATGCCCTACCAAACCTGAGTTCAACACGTAACCAACATTTTCTTCACCTTTTTTCGCTTCCAAAGGCACAAAAATATCCGGCACTATACCGCCGCCGCCATAAACAATGCGGCCTTTTTTGGTTTTGAATTTTAGGGAATCTGCAACTTTAATTTTATCCTTGGCATACAATTCGCCACTTTCAAAGCGCTTTTCGAAATCGTGTATATAAGCCTCGCTGTTGCCTTTGGTGTAAGGCTTTTGAATGGAACGACCGCTTGGCGTGTAATAGCGAGAAGTAGTTAGTCTAACTGCTGAGCCGTCATCAAAATCCATTTCGCGTTGCACCAAACCTTTCCCGAAGGAACGTCGACCTACTATGGTACCGCGATCATTATCTTGTATCGCGCCGGCCAAAATTTCACTGGCGGAAGCCGAATTTTCATCAATTAAAACAAACACTCTTCCGGTTTCAAAAATGCCTTCTGCGGTAGCGAATGTTTTTTTTATGGTGCCTTTTTTGTTTTTGGTAAAGACGATAAGTTCTTGGTCTTTTAACAACTCGTCTGCAATTTCCACGGCTTTTTCCAAATAACCACCACCATTGTCGCGCAGGTCAATAACCAAAGTGTTGATGCCTTGCCTTTTGAGTTGCTCTAAGCCTTCACGGAATTCGGTATAAGTGTTTTCGGCAAAGCGATTGATTTTGATATGACCGGTGTTTTTGTTCAGTTTTAAATAGGTGTCAACACTCTTAATAGGCACCACATCACGCACCACAGGAATTTTGAGTTTCTTTCCAGTGTTTTTGCGGTAAACCGTAAGCAAAACAGTCGAGCCTTCTTCGCCTTTGAGTTTGTTGAACAAGCTATCGGTGGGTAATTTTCTACCGAAGAGTTTCGATTTATCGGCATACAAAATGCGGTCTCCTGCGAGTATTCCTGCCTTTTCAGCCGGACCGTTTTCCAGCGGACGAACAACCGTTACAGTGTCTTTGTACATGTAAAAGTTTACGCCGATGCCCACGAAATCGCCGCGCATGAGTTCGGCTTCGCTAGATTGCTCGCTGGGTGGAATGTAAACCGAATGCGGATCGAGATTGGCCAAAATGCTGTTTACGGTTAAGTCGACTATGGAATCCGAATTCACATGGTCTACATATTCATCGTCTATAAAGTCGATTAGTTTGTCTATTTTGGCTTTTCGAGCGTTGGCTTTAGATAATGAGCGTTCCGGAAAATTGAGCATACCGCCAATCACGATGCCTAAAGCAACGCAAGAGAACAGTAAAAGCGGCAAGTATTTTTCCTTTGATTTCATTGATGAGAAGAAATGGTACAGTTGGTTATTCCAGATCGTCAATTTTGGTGACTTCCACGCCGGCTTTTCTCAGGAAATCTAAACCCGATTCGTCGCGGTAACCATTGTGATACACTACGCGTTTGATGCCTGATTGGTGGATTAGTTTGCTGCATTCTTTACAAGGAGAAAGCGTGATGTAAAGGGTTGCATTTTCACAACTTTGGGTAGAACGGGCGACTTTGGAAATGGCATTGGCCTCGGCGTGTAAGACGTACCATTTGGTTAAACCTTCGTCGTCTTCGCAGCAGTTTTCAAAGCCGGAAGGCGTTCCGTTGTAGCCGTCGGAAATAATCATACGGTCGCGAACAATAATCGCACCAACTTGCTTGCGTTTGCAGTAGGAGAGTTTGCTCCATTCCGCGGCAATTCTGAGGTAAGCGATATCGTATTTTTGTTGTTTCTTTTCTTTCATTTCCAGAAGTTCAAATGGTTTCCCTCTTAGCCCCGATAAACGTGGAAATCCTTTTTAAATGGGAACCATTTGAAAAGATTGGAACAGTTAGCGGGAAAATGGATAGCAAATATACCCAAACCTTTAGCTCCAAAACAATTTATTTAACCCAAATTTCACTTTGCATAATCATGGGAATCACTACGCCGGCAATAAAAGCGGAGATTATCAAAATCCAGTCGCGTTTGGAGAATTTGAGCAAAGTTTGCACCACATAGGCCAGCAATAAAGCGGCGACTACTACAATGATTTGGGCGACTTCTATCCCTAAGGCGAATTCAAAAAGCGGTGCTAATTTATCAGTAGGTTTGCCGGTTAAAATGCTGTTGAAGTAGTTGGAAAAGCCCAAACCGTGTATGATTCCGAAGAAAACAGTTATAATACCGGTTACGGTAGTGCTGTCTTTTTTAGCCGATTTCCCCAAGATGATGATATTGTATAGCGCTGTAATTAGAATGGTAATCGGGATGAGGAATTCAACAACTTCCGCTTTAATGCTTAGGATGTTGAAAACCGATAGAAAAAGTGCTACGGTATGACCTAACGTAAAAAGTGATACTAAGATTAAAATGCGTTTCCACGATTTGAATTCATAAGGAACGGTAAGCGCCAAAAGGAATAATACATGGTCGTAAGCTTTAATGTCGAGCACATGTTGTAATCCGATATTAAAGTATATCCAGAAATCTGACATGGTAGTTATAGGTTGTTAGTGAGGTAAACTTACGATTAATTTTAATTGTCGTTTCAAAATAAATCCAAAAATCGATAAAAAACATTTGTCGAATTGGTTTTCTAAAACAGGAAATTGGATTATATTTGCCATATTAAAACCTATACCATTATGTCTATTTCAGATTTATTTGACAGCGAGTTTAAAAGCAGAAATAAGGGTCATTTTTCCGCTATCGTTCGTGTGGCTACTGCCGACGGCGATTTGAGCAAAGAGGAAAAAGAGTTCTTAGATAAATTGGCTGTTCGTTTGGAAATATCACCGGCAGAATATGAAGAAATTCTGGAAAATCCGCTAAAATACCCAATCAATCCGCCGTATTTACACGTACAACGTTTAGAGCGTTTGTATGATTTGTCCCGTATGGTATATGCAGATCACATCCTCGGTCCAAAACAAAAAGAAATCTTAACTAAGTTTGCTTTAGCTTTAGGATTCACACCGGGAAATGTACCTTATATTGTGGACAAAGCATTGTCACTTTTGGTGATGAACGTGGACTCGGATACTTTTGTCTACGAAATGACTCACATGAATAAATAACAAAAAACCCTGAACACTCAGGGTTTTTTGTTACGACGAACTAAAGTTCGTTTACCTGACTGCCACCGGCAGTCCTCCTCTTAATATCAAATGTTTACGAAATGACGCATATGAATAAGTAATTACTTATCAAATACAAAAAGAGAAGCCTGAATCATTAGTTCAGACTTCTCTTTTTGTACTCAGTCAGCCACTCAGTCACTTAAACATACTTCGCCATAAATTCCTCTGCTTTTTCTACCATATTGTAACTACCGCAAAAGAACGGTACACGTTGGTGCAATTCGGTCGGCTGGATTTCCATAATACGTCCAAAACCGTTGGAGGCTTTACCGCCAGCTTGTTCTGCTATGAAAGCCATTGGGTTGCATTCGTACAACAAACGCAATTTTCCGTTAGGCGATTTGGAACTGGTAGGATAAATGTAAATACCGCCTTTGATCATGTTCCGGTGAATGTCGGATACTAAACTTCCTATGTAACGGGAAGTGTAAGGACGATCGCCTTCTTCCAGCTGGCAGTATTTGATGTAATCTTTAACGCCTTGCGGGAAATGCACATAATTGCCTTCGTTAATGGAGTAAATGTTGCCATCTTTGGCAAATTGCATATTGGGGTGCGATAAATAAAATGTGCCTATGGCAGGATTCAAAGTAAAGCCATTCACGCCGTGACCGGTAGTGTATACCAACATAGTTGAGGTGCCATAAATAACATAACCTGCCGCTACTTGTTGGGTTCCGGGTTGCAGAAAATCTTGAATACTAACCGGAGTGCCAACCGGAGTTACCCTGCGATAAACCGAAAAAATCGTTCCTACCGAAACATTCACGTCTATGTTAGAAGAACCATCGAGCGGATCCATCAACACTACGTATTTGTTGCTGTGACTGTTATCGGAACCGGCAACCGTAATGAAGTCGTCATTTTCTTCAGAAGCAATACCGCAAACAATCTCGCGGTTGATTAAAGTTTGGATGAACACTTCGTTGGCATAAACATCCAGTTTTTGTTGGTCTTCGCCTTGAATATTTTGATCTCCGGCAGCGCCCACTATATCCACCAAACCGGCTTTGTTTACTTTGTAATTGACTACTTTGGCAGCCAATCGGATGGAGTTGATAATTCGGGACAATTCGCCCGAGGAATACTTGAATTCCTCTTGTTTTTCGATGATAAATTCCCCTAAGGTTTTGTTGCGTTCTTCCATTACGAAATCGTTGTAGTTGTGGGTGCAAATATCGCTAAAATTGTCTAAGAAAAAATCTATTCTGAAAAGAAATTATAAGTTGTATTTTTGTTGACGCTAGACTTTTATCTAATCACATTACTAAGCAAAAAAAGCAACACCTGATGAATATCCGCAGAGGAACCAAAAACGATATGAAAGCTGTTCTTGATTTAATACAAGAATTGGCTATTTTTGAAAAAGAACCCGATGCGGTTGTGGTCACGGTGGCCGATTTGGAGCGTGATGGTTTTGGTGAAAATCCGTTGTTTTACACTTTTGTAGCCGAAGTTGAGGGTGACTCGAGCGATAGCGAACAGGCGAAGCAAATTGTTGGTATGGCGTTGTACTACTATCGCTATTCTACTTGGAAAGGAAGAACCATACACCTAGAGGATTTAATCGTCAAAGAAAAAATGCGCGGCAGTGGTTTAGGCTTGGCCTTGTATACCAAAATTATCGAGCAAGGCAAAGCAGACAACGTTCGCAGAATCGAATGGAATGTGTTGGATTGGAACACGCCGGCTATCGACTTCTACAAAAAATCGGGAGCGAAAATTTTAGCCGATTGGGATGTGGTGCAAATGGATGAACAAGGAATCAATGACTTTTTAACTAATTTATAATGAGAATTTTCAAATTTGGTGGTGCGTCAGTTAAAGACGCCGATGGGATTAAAAATGTATTCAGTGTATTGGAAAAAGTAGGTCACGAAGACACACTTTTAGTGATTTCCGCTATGGGAAAAACAACCAATGCTTTGGAGTTAGTAATCAAGAACTATTTCGAAAAATCGAATGAGTTGCATTCTTCTTTACAAGAAGTTAAGAAATACCACTACCAAATTTTGATGGATTTGTTTGAAGATGAAGAACACGATGTGTACTTTGCCGTGAACAGTCTTTTTGCCGATTTGGAGTATTTTATCCGAAGCAATAAATCGCCAAACTACAATTTTGTATACGACCAAGTGGTGAGTTTCGGAGAACTTATTTCAACTACGATTGTCAGTCATTATTTCGCCCAAGCCGGTTTGAAAAACAACTGGATTGATGTGCGCAATTTTATCAAAACCGACAATACCTATCGCGATGCCAATGTGGATTGGGAAAAAACCCAGCAACTCATTGCTAAAGGCGTTAAGAAGAAAGCCTTAAACATTACCCAAGGATTTTTAGGTTCCGATGAAAATAATTTCACCACTACTTTGGGTCGTGAAGGTTCCGATTACACCGCGGCTATTTTTGCCTATTGCTTGAATGCCGAAAGCGTAACCATCTGGAAAGATGTTCCGGGTGTGATGAATGCAGATCCGCGTTATTTCGAAAATGCCATATTGTTGAACCAAATTTCGTATCGCGAAGCTATTGAATTAGCATTCTACGGCGCTACGGTGATTCACCCGAAAACCTTGCAGCCGTTGCAAAGAAAGGAAATTCCGTTGCACGTTAAATCGTTTATCAATCCGCTTTTGCCCGGAACCAGTGTTTCCAAAGGCAAAGATTTGGAGCCGCAAACTCCGTGTTACATTGTGAAAAGAGATCAATTGTTGATTTCCCTGTCGTCTATCGATTTTTCCTTTATCATGGAAGAAAACATCAGCGAAATTTTTGCGCTGTTCCACCAGTACAAAATGAAGGTAAGTTTGATCCAAAACTCGGCCATCAGTTTTTCGGTTTGTGTGGAAGACAAATTCGGCAATTTCAATGATTTGAAAAATATCTTGGCCAAAAAATTCAAAGTGGCTTATAACGAAAACGTTTCTTTGTACACTATTCGACACTTCAATAAAGAAGCCGCCGAAATGGTGGAAAAAGGGAAAACGGTTTTGCTCAAGCAAATTTCCCGTGAAACTTTACAAGTAGTCACCAAAGAATAATCATCCAAACCGCGAAGACTAAAATAAAAAGTGTTCGCGGTTTTTTATATTAAAAAAGCCTATTTTTACGTTATTAAGATATGCTGAAAAAAGGGCTTTTATTGTGGATATTATTCAGTTTTTCCGGGCTTTCGGCTCAGGAAATCAATTCGCTGTACCGAACCAAAAAAGTCCTGCCTTCCAAAGATACTATCGCCATTGAAAAAGTCAGTATCAGTCCGAGTTTCTTCAAACTACTCACTCGCGAAGGCAAAGAAGTCGATACGTCATTCTATAAAGTCGATTTTAAAACCGGCAAATTATTTTTCAAAAGGAATTTCACGGTCACCGATACCATTACCATTCGTTATTTTAACTATCCTGAATTTCTAACCAAAACCTACAGCATTTACGATCAAGACAAAGTGGTGCCAAACGAGGCCGGATTTTTGGTTAAAACCGATCGCTCCTTGAAAAAGTTTGTGCCGTTTGAAGGCTTGAATACTTCCGGTAGCATTACGCGCGGGGTAACCATCGGGAACAATCAAAATGCTTCGGTAAGCTCGAATTTAGATTTACAAATCACCGGAAAAATCTCTGACAAAGTCTCGCTTCGGGCTTCCATACAAGATGCTAACATTCCGCTGCAGGAAAACGGCTATTCCCAAAAGTTGGATGAATTCGACCAAATTTTCATCGAATTGTTTACCGACAAATGGAGCATTCGTGCCGGTGATTTATTCCTGGAAAACCGGCAATCGCGCTTTATTAATTTCAACAAAAAAGTGCAAGGTTTGGCGACTCGTTTTACGTTAGGCAAGGAAGACAATAAAACCGAAATTTTTGCTTCGGCTGCTTTGGTGCGTGGTCAATATGCCCGAAGCACTTTTACCGGTCAGGAAGGCAATCAAGGGCCGTACAAGTTACGCGGCAACAACGGCGAGTTGTATGTACTAGTGATTTCGGGTTCGGAAAGGGTTTATGTAAACGGTATACTCAAAAAACGAGGCGAGAATAATGATTACATTATCGATTACAACGCCGGAGAAATTACTTTTACTTCTTTGTTTCCCATCAATTCCGAAATGCGAATTGTAATCGAATACCAATATTCGGACAGAAATTACACGCGTTTTGTGACCTACGGCGGCGTAAATCATACCGCTAAAAAATGGAGTTTGGGCGGCTATTTGTATTCTGAAAACGATGTCAAAAACCAGCCGTTGCAACAAAGTTTGTCGCCGGAACAAGTCGACATACTCAACAATGCCGGAGACGACATCAACCAAATGAACGCGCCCTCGGCTTATTTGGATACTTATTCCGAGAATAAAATTTTGTACAAAAAAGTCATCGTAAACGGTGTTGAGGTTTTTGAATATTCGAACAACCCTAACGACGAATTGTACAATGTACGCTTTACTTTAGTCGGCAATAATTTAGGGGATTACATCCTGACCAATACCGCGGCTATCGGAAAAATTTACCAGTATGTTGAACCTGTTGCCGGCATTCCGCAAGGGAATTACGAACCGGTAGTGCGATTGGTAGCGCCGACGAAAATCCAAATCGCCACCGTTTTAGGGAAATACAATCCGAATGAAAAAACCGCAATCGATTTTGAATTGGGCGTGAGCAACAACGACCAAAATTTGTTTTCTTCTTTAGATGATGAAGACAATAAAGGTGTAGCCGGAAAGCTCAATTTTAAACAACGATTACTCACTAAAAAATGGCAGGTTGATGCTTTTGGAAACTACCAATTTATACAAGAAAATTTCAGAACTATTGAGCGGTTATTTAATATCGAATTCAACCGCGACTGGAACTTGACCACTTTCTCCGGAAATCAGAGTTTAATTGTGAACGGCTTGGATTTTATCCTGCCGCAAAAAGGCAAGCTGACCTATCAATTTGAGAAATTGGATTTTTCGAAAAGTTTTACCGGAAATCGCCACTCGGTAAACGGGTTTTTCAAACTCAACCAATGGAACTTACAACAAAATACCAGCGTATTGAACAGCGACGGAAATTTTGCTAAGTCAACCTTCGTTAGAAACCAATCGCAAGCGCGCTATCATTTTAAAAAGAATTGGATAGGCGGAACGTTACGTTTGGAAGACAACCAAGAACGTTTGGCGGCGACCAATCAGTTGTCTTCTTTGAGCCAGAAATTTACCGAATACGGGGCCTTTGTCGGACGTGGCGATAGTACTAAAGTCTTTGTAGAACTGGGCTATTTGCAAAGGGTAAACGACAGTTTGCAAAATGGTTTGGTAAAAAGAGTCAACACTTCGCAATCGTATTATTTAAAATCGCGCTTGATTCAAAACGACAAAACTAATTTGTCTTTGTTTGTCAATTACCGCAATCTGAAATTTGAAGCTGCCGACCGCGAAAACGAACCGTCGCTCAACTCCAGATTGTTGTACAACGATCAGTTTTTTAAGCAAAAGATGCAAGTCAGCACCGCCTACGAAACCACTTCGGGTACCATTGCGCAACAGGAATTTACGTATTTGGAAGTCGAACCCGGGCAAGGCGTTTTCACTTGGATAGATTACAACAACAACGGGATTCAGGAATTACAAGAGTTTGAAGTCGCGCCTTTTCCCGACCAAGCCAAATATGTACGCGTGTTTTTACCGAACCAAGTTTTTGTGAAAACCCATCAAAATAAATTCTCGCAGTCACTCACTTTAAATCCCGCACAGTGGCAAAACGGCAAAGGATTAAAAAAGTTCCTGTCGCATTTTTACAATCAAACCTCGTATTTAATCGAACGCAAAATCAGAAGAGAAGGAGGGAATTTCGATTTGAATCCGCTACCTAATAATAGTGACAACCAATTAGGATTAAACACCAGTTTCCGCAATAGTTTTTTCTACAATCGCGGCAAGCAAAAACATTCGGTTACCTATAATTATACCCAAAATGAACTCCGCGCCTTATTAACGGTAGGTTCACAATCCAGTCAAAACCAATCGCATCAGTTACAGTATACGCATTTACTGAAAAAAGTTTGGTTGTTTAATTTTGGTACTAAAATCAATCAAACCGGTCTGACTTCGGAGAATTATGAAAGCAAGAACTTTAAAGTCGAAGGTTATCAAATTAACCCGAAGATTTCCTATTTGTTCAGCAAAAATGCGAGTTGGGATATTTTTTACGAATACCAAAACAAGGAAAATCGACAAGGTAATTTGGAAACGTTATCCCAACAACGTTTCGGAACTTCTTTTACTTATGCTGGTGAAAAGAAGATTACAGCCAACGGCGAATTTTCGCTCTATCAAAACACGTTTGAAGGCGATGCTTCCCAGCCGGTAGCGTTTCAAATGTTAGAAGGCTTGCGTCCGGGTCGAAATTTAACATGGCGCTTGTTGTTGCAGAAGAATCTAACCCAATACTTAGACATCAATATCAATTACCAAGGGCGAAAATCGGAAACCAGTCAAACCATACATACTGGTAATGTTCAGTTGAGAGCTTATTTTTAAGCGGAATGATTTTTGGAAGTGTTTTTTTAGTAATTTTAAATCACTAACTAAAAAGCAAGCATTATGAGAAAATTATTTTTGTTGTGTTTTTTGTTTGCCTTCATGGTAAACGCCACAGCACAGGAAACCAAAGCCGAAAAAGCAAAAGCTAAAACCGAAAAAGCAGCCAAAGACAAGGCTAAAAAAGAAGCAACAGCGGTGCCTTTGAAAAAAGACGGAACACCCGACAAACGCTTCAAGAAAACAGACGTGCCTTTAAAAAAAGATGGTACTCCGGACAAGCGTTTCAAATCGAAAGAAAACAACGCTTCGGCAAAAGGAGAAATGAAATCGGCTGAAGGCAAAGCCAAATCCGCAGCCAATAAAGCAGAAGCCAAAGTCAAAAAAGAAGTCAAAGAAAGAGAGTCCAAAGAAAAAGCGCCTAAAAACAATAAAGACAAAGTAACAGGTTCTTATAAAGGTAAAAAAGTATTTACCGGACCTAGAGGCGGCAAATATTACATCAACAAAAACGGAAACAAAACTTATATTTCCGAAGACTAAAATAGGCTGATTCCTCAAATGGATACTTGAGTGGTTTTCCCATCCGGAAAGCCACTTTTTTTTATGGCTGAAAATCCCGTTTTCAGAAGTCGCAGAAATGTTAAAATTTAGCCATCAGTAAATTCTTAACTCCCTTTATTTTAGGGCTTTTTGGCGATTTTTAAAAAAATAAATCATTGAAAATCAAGTAGTTAAAAATTCAATAAAAAGATTAAACAAGGTACGGTTTTGTTAAAAACTAAAGCCGATTGTGAATAAGTTTGGCTTTCATTTTACGTTTGGTTTGACAATCTTTGTAACAGACAGATTTGAGTGAAAATCTCCCCAATAATCCAAAAAAATAATTCAAAATGGCCGCTATCGAACCAATTTTACAAGAGAACAAAAACCGCTTCGTGATTTTCCCTATCAAACATCATGATATTTGGGATTGGTATAAAAAAATGGAAGCCAGTTTTTGGACTGCCGAAGAAATCGATTTACACCAAGATTTATCAGACTGGAATAACAAGTTGAATGCTGATGAAAAGTATTTCATCAAGCACATTTTAGCTTTTTTTGCGGCTTCTGATGGTATTGTAAACGAAAACCTAGCCGAAAACTTTGTTAACGAAGTACAATATCCCGAAGCCAAATTTTTCTATGGTTTCCAAATCATGATGGAGAACATCCACAGCGAAACGTATTCGTTGTTGATTGATACCTATGTAAAAGACGAAGCCGAAAAGAATGACCTTTTCCATGCCATTGAAGTATTTCCGGCGATTATGAAAAAAGCACAATGGGCTTTGCGTTGGATCAAGTCGGATTCGTTTGCCGAAAGATTGATTGCTTTTGCTGCGGTAGAAGGGATTTTCTTCTCGGGCGCGTTCTGTTCGATTTATTGGCTGAAAAAACGCGGCTTAATGCCTGGACTAACCTTCTCCAACGAGTTGATTTCTCGTGACGAAGGCGTTCACTGCGACTTTGCCGTTCACTTACACAACCACCATTTGGTTAACAAAGTGTCTAAAGAAAGAATTACCGAAATCATTACTGATGCATTGAATATTGAGCGCGAATTCATCACCGAATCTTTACCGGTAAGTTTGATCGGTATGAATGCTACTTTAATGACGCAATATTTGGAGTTTGTAGCCGATAGATTGTTAGTGGAATTAGGCTGTAAAAAAGTCTACAACTCAACCAATCCTTTCGATTTCATGGACATGATTTCACTACAAGGAAAAACCAATTTCTTCGAAAAACGCGTGGCCGAATACCAAAAAGCCGGTGTAATGTCGAAAGATACCGAAGATCAAAAAATCAGCTTCGACGCTGACTTCTAATAAAAAGTTGTCATGCTGAGTACTGCATCAGTACTAGCCCGGATGGAAGCGGCATCCTTTTTTTGTTTGTCATGCTGTCCCGAAACTTCGGGAGTCGAAGCACAAACAAAAAAAGATACAGCGGACAGCCGGAACAGCTTCTCATAAAACCGCAGAAGCATCTTCTGCAAGTTAAGGGATTAACAAAAAACAAAACAAGTAACTCGAAGTAGCGAAGGGATTCTCTATTTCACAAAACCTAACAAGTATGTACGTAGTAAAAAGAGACGGTCACAAGGAACCGGTAATGTTTGACAAAATCACGGATAGAATTAAAAAACTATGCTATGGTTTAAATGAATTGGTAGACGCTGTAAAAGTAGCGATGAAAGTGATCGAAGGATTGTACGATGGCGTAACCACTTCCGAACTCGACAACCTGGCTGCTGAAACTGCCGCATCGATGACGGTAACGCATCCGGATTATGCCCAATTAGCCGCTCGTATTGCTATTTCTAACTTGCACAAAAACACCAACAAATCGTTCTCGGAAACCATGAACGAAATGTACCACTATGTTAATCCAAGAACCAACCAAGCAGCACCGCTATTGTCTGAAGAAGTGCACCAGGTTATCCAAGACAATGCCGAGTTCTTAAACTCACACATCATATACAACCGCGATTTCAATTATGATTATTTCGGTTTTAAAACTTTAGAGCGTTCGTATTTGCTAAAAATCAACGGTAAAATCGTAGAGCGTCCGCAACACATGCTAATGCGTGTTTCTGTCGGGATTCACTTAAACGATTTGGATGCGGTAATTGAAACCTACGACTTAATGTCGAAGAAGTTCTTTACCCACGCTACACCAACTTTATTCAACGCCGGAACACCAAAACCGCAAATGTCGTCTTGTTTCTTATTGTCGATGAAAGACGACAGCATCGACGGGATTTACGATACGCTAAAAAACACCGCGAAAATATCGCAATCAGCCGGCGGAATTGGTTTGTCTATCCACAATGTGCGTGCGACAGGTTCGTACATCCGCGGTACCAACGGAACGTCTAACGGAATTGTTCCGATGTTGCGTGTATTCAACGATACCGCACGTTATGTAGACCAAGGCGGCGGCAAAAGAAAAGGAAGTTTCGCCATTTATTTAGAGACTTGGCATGCGGATATCTTTGAATTCCTCGACTTGAAAAAGAACACCGGAAAAGAAGAAATGCGTGCGCGTGACTTATTCTTTGCGATGTGGACGTCTGATTTGTTCATGAAACGCGTGGAAGAAGACTCGCATTGGACCTTAATGTGTCCCAACGAATGTCCCGGCTTGTACGATGTTTACGGTGATGAGTTTGAAGCGTTATACACTTCTTACGAAGCACAAGGCAAAGGCAGAAAAACAGTAAAAGCGCGTGAACTTTGGGAGAAAATCCTTGAGTCGCAAATCGAAACCGGAACGCCGTACATGTTGTACAAAGATGCTGCGAACCGCAAATCCAATCAAAAGAATTTGGGAACCATTCGCTCGTCTAACTTGTGTACCGAAATTATGGAATACACTTCCGAAGACGAAATTGCAGTATGTAATTTGGCTTCTATTTCCTTACCAATGTTTGTGGAAAACAACCAATTCAACCACGAATTGCTATACAACGTAACCAAACGCGTAACCCGCAACTTAAATAAAGTAATCGACCGCAATTACTATCCGGTAAAAGAAGCCGAAAACTCCAACATGCGTCACCGTCCGGTTGGATTGGGTGTACAAGGGTTGGCCGATGCGTTCATCTTGTTGCGTATGCCGTTCACCAGCGACGAAGCCAAACAACTCAACCAAGATATCTTCGAAACCATGTACTTTGCTGCTGTAACGGCTTCTATGGAAATGGCCAAAGAAGAAGGACCATATTCAAGCTTTAAAGGCTCACCAATTTCAGAAGGTTTGTTCCAACACAACCTTTGGAACATCAAAGACGAAGAATTATCCGGCCGTTGGGATTGGGCAAGTTTGCGCAAAGAAGTAATGCAACACGGCGTAAGAAACTCTTTGTTGATGGCACCTATGCCAACCGCTTCAACTTCGCAAATCTTAGGCAACAACGAAGCGTTCGAACCATACACGTCTAACATTTACACGCGTCGTGTATTGTCGGGTGAGTTTATTGTGGTGAACAAACACTTGTTGGAAGACTTGGTGAAACGCGGCTTGTGGAACGAAGAATTGAAACAAGAAATCATGCGCCACAACGGATCGGTGCAAAATATCGAGCGAATTCCGGCCGACTTAAAAGAACTCTACAAAACCGTTTGGGAAATGTCTATGAAAGACATCATTGACATGTCGAGACACAGAGGGTATTTCATCGACCAATCGCAATCGTTGAACTTGTTCATGCAAGACGCTAACTATGCGAAACTGACTTCGATGCACTTCTACGCTTGGAAAAGCGGCTTAAAAACCGGTATGTATTACCTCAGAACCAAAGCCGCGGTAGACGCTATCAAGTTCACCTTGAATAACGATAAAAAAGCCGAACCAACCGCCGAACCGGTAGCTGTAGAAGTAGTAGCACCAACCGAAAACGGAGAAATGACCGCCGAAGATTTTGCCGCTATGGTAGAACGCGCTCGTGCCGCCGCCGCCAATGGTGGTGACGATTGCGAAATGTGCGGGTCGTAATTAAAAATAAAACAACAATTTAGAAAAACAGCTGTCGTTAGATGGCTGTTTTTTGATTAATTTTAGGAGCTATTTCCCGCTTTCCGCTTTATCTTTTTTGTCACATCGAGCGCAGTCGAGATGCTGGGTTGTCAAAAAAGGATGCCGTTGCAAATGCAAAGCATTCACTGAACACCAATGAAATGTTTTTAATTTAGTGAAGTAATCGGGGCTAGGACCAATCCCGTTAAGAATATAATATCGGTAAAATCATGTCAAAACAAAAAAAAGGAGTCTACACCGGCATCATCCAAAAAGACGAAAACGGTAATTATTATTGCGGCGAGTATTTATTGGATTACCAATATACTGAAGCGAATTTTAAAGTCGGAGACGAAATCAACATCAAATCCGTCATTGCCAATCCCAGCGATAAAAGCTACAACCAATACCCAAAGAAATCCCGACATTTCTTCCTGGCCAACGAAAAAGAATAACGCATGAGCAACCGACAATATACCATTCCGGATGAAATTATCGCTTCCAACCGCCAACGTTTTGTAAACGTAGTTATCGATTACGTTGCCCGATTGGGACTAACATTCGTTATCGGTATGATAGCTGCTATGATTGGTGTTTTAACCGGAAATGAAGAAATACTGATCTTTTTCCAAAACATCACGCGCATTCAAGAACTCACCATTGGTTTGGTGGTATTGCTGGTATATTATAATCTTTTCGAAATCTTTTTCGGAACAACCATTGGTAAACTCATGACCAAAACCGTAGTGGTAGACGAATACGGCGAAAAGCCTACTGCCAATGCCGTTTTAATCCGCAGTTTGTGTCGTTTGATTCCTTTTGAATTCTTCTCCTTTTTAGGAACGCCTTGTGTAGGTTGGCATGATAGTTTGTCGAAAACCTATGTGGTTAATAAAGAAGACTTGCTCATCAGCAAAGAGTTGTTCCACTCGTTTGAACAAATTGGAGAAAATCCTGAAAACTGAGTATGAAACTGATTCGAACTACTTCAGACCATCCCGATTTCGGACATTTAGTAGCCGAATTAGATGCTTATTTGCGCATTTTAGATGGCGACGACCATGAATTCTACGCCCAATTCAACAAAACCAGTTTGCTCAAAAATGCGCTGATTGTTTATGACAATGAGTTACCGGTTGGCATCGGAGCTTACAAAGAATACGACTCGAAAACCGCCGAAATCAAACGCATGTATACTCGCCCGGATTACCGCGGACAAGGCATCGCCAAAACCATTATAACCGAATTAGAACTTTGGGCCAAAGAAGAAGGCTATACAATGGCCATACTCGAAACCGGTCACTTGCAAAAAGACGCTATCGGGTTGTACCAAAAACTAGGCTATGAAATCACCGAAAACTTCGGACAATACATAGGCGTGGAAAACAGTGTTTGTATGAAGAAAAGTCTAAATTAAAACGTATTTTTGGTTACAACTATATTGTCACCCTGAGCACAGTCGAAGGGCTTATATTTAAAATCTAAAATTTAATATTGTATGACCTGGGAACAATTGCTCTCTTTAAAACGCCAAGGCGATACCGGTAAACGATTGCGCATCGAACAAGACGACACCCGTCTCGGCTTTGAAGTCGACTATGATCGTATTATTTTCTCTTCCGCCTTTCGCAGTTTGCAAGACAAAACCCAAGTCATTCCTTTGTCGAAAACCGATTTTGTGCACACGCGTTTAACGCACAGTTTGGAAGTTTCCGTCGTAGGTCGTTCCATCGGAAGACTAGTTGGCAAAAAAATCATCGAAAAGTATCCCTATCTCAAAGAAGTCCACGGCTATCATATGAACGATTTCGGAGCGATAGTCGCTGCAGCTGCTTTGGCACACGACATCGGCAATCCGCCGTTCGGACACTCAGGTGAAAAAGCCATAGGGGAATATTTTTCGATAGGAAAAGGCCAACAGTACAAAGACCAACTCACGCCCAAACAATGGCAGGATTTAGTCGATTTTGAAGGCAACGCCAATGGTTTTTCCATTCTAACCGGTTCGCGTCCCGGGATTGAAGGCGGTTTGCGCTTGTCCTATGCCACCCTTGGCGCTTTTACCAAATACCCGAAGGAAAGTCTGCCCAAAAAGCCCACCAAAAACATAGCTGATAAAAAATACGGTTTCTTCCAATCGGATGTGGCTTTCTTTAAAGAAGTCGCTGATGAGTTAGGCATGATTCCCAACAAAACTGGCGAGGATATTGGTTACGAACGCCATCCGTTGGCTTTTTTAGTCGAAGCGGCTGATGATATTTGCTACACCATCATTGATTTTGAAGACGGCATCAATCTCGGCTTGGTTTCCGAGGATTACGCTTTGGAATACCTAATCAAATTGGTCAAAGACACTATCGATGCGGCGAAATACCAATCGTTGACCACCAAAGAAGACCGCATCAGCTATTTGCGCGCTTTGGCTATCGGGAATTTGATTAATGATGCGGTTCGTGTATTTGTTGAAAACGAAGCAGCAATCTTGCAAGGGAAATTCCATTTCGCCTTAACCGACAAAAGTAAATACAAAGCGCAAATGGACGACATTATCAAATTGAGCGTCAAAAACATTTACCAAAGCCGGGAAGTGATTGAAAAGGAACTCTCGGGTTACCAAATCATCAATAATTTACTCGATAAATTCATTACAGCCTACAACAATACTTATGATGGTAAAGCCACGAATTACGATAAGTTGTTAATGAAGATTTTACCCGAGAAACACCATTTGGAAAAAGAAAGTCTGTACGAACGATTGTTGCACATTTGCCACTTCATCTCGATGCTAACCGATGGTAAAGCGTTGGAGTTGAACAAGATTGTGACGGCTTAATAATCGCGATCAATGTTAAAAAAGATTGTATTCGGGCTAATCTTATTCACTGTATTTTTTTCAAAAGCACAAGTTTGTAAGCATCTTAACTTATCAGAAAAATTTCAATTTGATCTTCAATTTACCAGAACGGTATCAGAAGAAGAAAATGATATTTGCAAAATAGAGTTGACAATTGTCAACAAAGCCACCAATAAAATAGTACAAAGAATTGCCTTGAATCCGGAGTTTATTTTTAGCAGTGATTTTGATAATTGTGATGCGATCAAGTCTTTTTCTACCAATTTCAACACTGATAGAGAAGTGGCAGATAATGATAGTGGTGATTTCATCGTGGTCGATTTAAACTTTGACGGACTTGAAGATTTTGCCATTAAGTCAGATTCTGGTGGAAACGGTGGACCTACATATTCCTTTTTTATCCAAAATGAAGAAGGGAAATTCACAGAAGAAAATTATTTGACCAAAACCATGGAGTTTTTTCCATTAGAGATTGATAAGGTAAAAAAGAGATTGACAATTTACGTCCATGCCAATGCTTATCAATTGAGCAAGACTATTTTCAAATACAATGCAAAAAGGACCCAATGGAAGGTAATTCATAGTTCTTTAGTCGATTATGATAATGTTCCGTCTGAAACGGAATCTAAATAGCTTCAAATCTAATCTTCTTCCTCTTCCTCGAGTAAAGTAGAAAAAAGCGATTTCAAACCATCCACATCGATATTGCAGAATTGTTGCAACTCATCTACCGTGCCGTGTTCGATGAAGTAATCGGGAACGCCACAAAGGAAAACTTCGTTAACGTAATCGTTTTTCGCCGCAAATTCAAGTATAGCACTTCCAAATCCCCCGGTGGTTACGCCATCTTCCACGGTAATAATCGTGGCAAATTTATCGCAAATTTTGTGCAGTTTCTTTTCGTCTAAAGGTTTGACAAACCCAAAATGATAGTGGGCAAAATGGCCGTCGTCTTCTATGTCAGCCAAAGCAGCAGTTACATTAGTCGCAATCGTTCCGGTAGATAAAATGGCTGCATTTTTGCCTTTTTTGAGTTTTTGTGCTTTACGAACTTCTATTTTTTGGAAATCGCTCGGGAATTTCCAGTCGGCATTTTTACCTCTGCCTCGCGGATAACGAATCGCTATCGGATGTTTCAATCCTAAAGAAGCCGTATAAAGGATGTTTTGCAAATCAATTTCATCTTTAGGCGCATAAATCATAAGGTTCGGAATACAACGCAAATAGGCGATGTCAAAAACCCCGTGATGTGTAGCTCCGTCTTCGCCCACTAAACCTGCGCGGTCTAAACAAAAAATTACCGGTAGGTTTTGCAAGGCTACATCGTGTATCACTTGGTCGTAGGCGCGTTGCAGAAAAGTGGAATAAATATTGCAAAAAACCACCATGCCTTGGGTGGCCATTCCGGCGGAAAGCGTTACCGCATGTTGTTCGGCAATCCCAACGTCAAAAGCGCGATTCGGGAAAGCTTCCATCATAAATTTCATCGAACTACCGCTGGGCATGGCCGGAGTAATCCCAATTATTTTAGGGTTGTTTTTAGCCAGTTCAACCAGTGTTAATCCAAAAACATCCTGGAATTTCGGCGGTAAATGTTCCTCTGATTTTTTGATAATTTCTCCGGTAGTGGCATCAAATTTACCTGGTGCGTGGTATTTCACTTGGTCTTCTTCGGCTTGTTGTAAGCCTTTTCCTTTGGTGGTTATGATGTGTAAAAACTTCGGTCCTTTTACTTTTTTGAGTCGTTCCAACTCTTTGATTAACGTTGGCAAATCATGACCGTCAATGGGTCCGGAATAATCAAAATTAAGCGACTTAATCATGTTATTCTGCTTCGGGTTTTTCCCTTCTTTAACCGCCGTTAAATAGTTTTTCAAAGCGCCAACGCTCGGATCAATTCCGATGGCATTATCGTTTAAAATCACCAGCAAATCGGCATCGGTTACTCCGGCATGATTCAAACCTTCAAACGCCATTCCGCTGGCAATTGAGGCATCGCCAATCACGGCGATATGGTGTTTGTTTTCACCTTTAAGCTGGGACGCAATCGCCATACCTAAAGCCGCAGAAATGGAAGTAGAAGAATGGCCCACCCCAAAAGTATCATAAACGCTTTCGCTGCGTTTCGGAAATCCGGAAAGGCCGCCCAATTGTCGGTTGGTGTCAAATTTTGTTCGTCTTTCGGTTAAAATTTTATGCCCGTAAGCTTGGTGCCCAACATCCCAAACCAACAAATCTTCGGGCGTGTTGAACACGTAATGCAAGGCAATCGTTAATTCAACTACACCCAAACTGGCGCCCAAATGACCTTCTTTTACGGCAACAATATCAATAATAAATGCTCGCAATTCTTTGGCCAATTCAGGCAGCTGCGAAACATCTAGTTTTCTAAGGTCGATAGGATTGTTGATATGTGAAAGAAGCGTGCTTTTCATGGGATTAAAAAGCAAATTTACGTTTTTTGTTGGGATAATTCAGTTAAGGAATAATTCTAATCGGAACGGTATAGCTTACGGCAACTTTTTTCTTGTTGAGTTCTGCCGGAATCCATTTTGGAGAGGATTTTAAAACCCTAATGATTTCATTGTTGAATGCTTGATTTTCCCCTCTAATGATTTGGATGTCTTTTACTGTACCCTCGCTGTCTATTACAAAAGAAGCAAAAGAGACCAGTTGCTCTTCTTTATTGCCAGTCGGAATATTCATGTTGGTATTTATGAATTTATAAAAAGAGGATAATCCTCCCGGAAAACTAGGAAGTTTATCTACTTCATTAGTGGTGTAAACGGTTTTCTCTTCAGCTGTTTTTTCCGGAATAGAATCTTTGGGTTGAATAATAATTCCAACGGTTGTGCGGCTTTCAACTGTGTCTTGTGCTATACTTACTTCTCCCAAAGTAGCATTGTCGTGATTTTTGCAACTAAAAAGCGTGCTACCCATCACCACAAATAAGATCAGTAAAAAAGCTTTATGAAAAGGCATTTGTTGTTTGAAAACACTTCGTGGAATTAATAGGTCAAATGTAGCACTTATTTGCTCGTTTTTAAACCGCCCACAAATTTGTTGTCCTTGATTTCTGAGAAAATAGGTTTGTATTTCTTCCGCTTTCATTTCGGTGAAATCAATTACACCTTTGTTGCAAACACTGCAAAATTTTCCTTTTTCATTCGGAGTCATGGCATTCCAATCTTCGTGACAAGGTTTCGGGATGTCAATTTTAAATTTAGGTTCCATCAAAATCAACTTTAATGTTCCCAATAACAACGAGAATACCACTAAAATAGTATTTTTGTTTTATGGAAAATCCTTTCACCGACGAGTATTTTATGAAGAAAGCCTTGCAGGAAGCCGAAATGGCTTTTGAAAAAGGCGAAATTCCCGTGGGTGCCGTTATTGTAATCGATAACAAAGTGATTGCCCGCAGCCATAACCTCACCGAAATGTTACACGATGTAACCGCTCATGCCGAGATGCAAGCCATTACTTCGGCGGCCAATTTTATCGGTGGCAAATACCTCAAAGGTTGCACTTTGTACGTTACATTAGAACCTTGCCAAATGTGTGCCGGTGCTTTGTACTGGAGTCAGATTTCCAAAGTGGTTTTCGGCGCTTCTGATGAGCAACGTGGTTTCCAAAAATTAGGCACCCAATTACATCCTAAAACCCAAGTGGTTAAAGGTGTTTTGGCTGAACAAGCGGCCGAATTAATGATCAGATTTTTTGCAGCCAAACGCCCATAAAAAATTCAGAAAAATATTCTTAAAAAATTATTCATAACGTAAATAATATTTTAATAATTTTAGCGTTATGATGCTAATTGGAGAAAATTCCAAGGCAAAAGTTCTAACAAATAATTCCTTTTAAAACGATGAAAACCAGCAAGATTCTAGGTTTGCTTGTTGCCATGTTACTATGGCAATCCTGTTCTAAAAAATCGGCTTCCGATTTTGATTCAGATCCCTCTCTTTACAAAGATTACATTACAGGATTTTCATCGGGCTTTGTCTCGGTCAACTCCGACTTCAGGGTACAGTTGGCATTCAACAAAAGCGATTGGAAACCCAATCAGGAATTAGACAGCGATTTGTTTGACGTTTCCCCAAGCGTGAGTGGTAAAGTGGTTGCCTTGTCGCCCAACACTATCGCTTTCATTCCCAATGAAAAATTAGAGCAAAATACGCTCTATCAAATTACGTTGCGACTTTCGGAAATTACCAATAAAGTGCCTAAAGAATTGGCCAATTTCAATTTTTCTGTCAAAACCATTAAGCAAGATTTTATCGTCAACACCCAAGATTTGCAATCGTACAGCAAAGATTGGTACTACTTGAACGGTAATTTAAAAACCGCCGATAACCTTACGTTAGAAGAAGCCCAAAAAATTATTGAGGTTACACAAAACGATAAAAAACTCAAAATCAAATTCGACAAAGCTTTGAGTACGAGTACCGATTTTAAATTTATGATCGACAGTATTCAACGTTTTGATGACGACAGTGAGATTTTTATCAACTGGGATGGCGATGCGGTTGACATTGACCAAAAAGGCGTGACCAAATTCCCGATTCCGGGGAAAAACCAGTTTAAAGTCTTGAAGATTGAAGTAGGCGATGCCAACAACCAATCGGTGCTGATTAATTTTTCCGATCCACTCAGAAAAGACCAGGATTTTAAAGGGTTAGTGGCCATTGAAAACACCAACAACCTTAAGTTTGCCACGATGGGGAATGTTTTAAAAGTGTTTTACAACAAAGAACCTGATTCTAAAGTCGACCGCGGTACTACTACAGCAACTGTCGATACGGCTATGGCTGCTGTTGACACTGCTGCTGCTGCTGTGGAAGAAATTGTGGAAGCTGTTGCTGCCGCTGAAACCGGATTTTCCGGAAGCAAGTTAGTCGAAGTATTTCAAGGTATTGAAAACATTGACGGCTACAAGATGAAGCAAAACTACTCCGAAAAGTTGCTGTTTGAACAAGTAAAACCCGGCGTAAAATTGCTCAAAAGCGGTACGATTTTACCGAGTTCCAACAATTTAAAAATCAATTTTGAAGCGGCGAATCTGAATGCTGTTGACGTGAAAGTCTTTAAAATTTACAAAAATAACATCTTACAATTTTTGCAAGACAACAATCTCAACGGTACCGAAAACTTGCGTAGAGTTGGGCAATCGGTAGCTAAAACCAAAATCGAACTCAAGCAAAATAACCTTATCGATTACACCAAGTGGAATACTTACGCTTTGGATTTGTCTAAGATTATCAAACCCGAACCGGGCGCCATTTATCGCGTTGAGTTTTCCTTTAAAAAAGAGTATTCAATGTACAAATGTACTTCGGTAAGTGCTGAAGATGAAGAAGATTACAACAACGAAGAAGAGGATGAACCCGTAGCGGAAGACGACATCAATTACAGCAACAGCGGTTACGATTACTATTACGAACAAGATTACGAATGGCGCGAGCGACAAGATCCTTGCACTAACTATTATTTCTACAATACCAGAGTCGGAACCAATATTTTGGCCTCCGATTTGGGTGTCATTGCTAAAAGAGGCACTGACAAATCTGTGGTGGTAGCTGTTAGTGATATTGTGACTACTGCTGCTGTTTCAGGCGCTACGGTGGATTTGTACAATTACCAACAACAAAAAATTGCCGGTTCACAAACTGATGGCGATGGTTTGGCTTCTTTTCAGTTGGAAAAATACGCCTACTTTGCTATAGTAACCAAAGGCGATCAAAGTACTTATGTCAAGTTAGACGATGAGCTGTCGTTGTCGTTGAGTAATTTTGATGTGTCAGGCGAAACCCTGCAAAAAGGCATCAAAGGTTACATCTACGGAGAAAGAGGCGTTTGGCGTCCCGGCGATACCGTGTATTTGTCTTTTATCTTAAATGATAATGCCAACAAATTGCCGGCTTCGCATCCGATTAAATTAAAACTGAACGACCCTAAAGGCAAAACGGTTTACGAATCGGTACAAAAACTGAACGATTTAAACCATTACAAATTCGTCATTCCAACTGAAACCAGCGACATCACCGGAAATTGGGAAGCCGTGGTAAGTGTTGGAGGCGCGCGATTTTACAAAAGCATCAAAATCGAAACCATCAAACCGAATCGATTAAAAATTAAAAACAGTTTTAACGAGTCGGTGCTTTCGGCCAATAAAGAAAACATCAACAACATGCAGGTTTTGTGGTTACACGGCGCTGTGGCTAAGGATTTAAAAACCGAAGTGCAAGCGAAGTTTTCACAACAAGTCACCACTTTTAAAGGCTTTGCTAATTATGTTTTCGACGATCCGACGCGTAGATTTTATACCGAAGAAATCAATATTTTTTCCGGCAAAGTCGATGGCAACGGACGTGCTTCTATTCCGATTAAACCGAACATCGAAGGCCAAGCACCGGGAATGTTGCGCGCCGCTTTCATTACCAAAGTATATGAAAACGGAGGCGATGTAAGTACCGATGTGGCTTCCACCAACTATTCGCCTTACGCGACTTATGTCGGTGTCAAATCGCCTGAACCCAACAAATACGGGATGATTGAAACCGGAAGGGTTAACCGATTTGACATAGTTACGCTAAGTGAAACCGGTCGTCCGCGTGCAGTGAGAAATCTGCAAGTCAGTGTGTACCGAATGGAATCACGCTGGTGGTGGGATGCCTCTAACGATGATTTGTCCAGTTACAACACTTCTAATGCGACTATCGCTTACAAAAACTTTTTTATCAATACCGATGCATCGGGTAGAGGCAGTGTTTCTTTTGTAGTGCCGGATGACGAATGGGGTAATTATTTGGTACGTGTAACCGATCCGAATGACGGTCACGCTACCGGAGTCAGAGTCTATATCGATATGCCTTGGTGGTCGGCTAAGTCGAGAAATACGGATGGTGAATCGGCTACAATGCTTCGTTTTTCTACCGATAAAACCAATTATGCGGTAGGCGATAAAGCCAAAATTTTCTTCCCGTCCAGCGAAGGTGGCAGGGCTATGATTTCCATTGAAAACGGAACCAAAGTATTGAAAACCATTTGGGCCAAAACCAAAAAAGGCGAAACCACAGTCGAGTTGCCGATTACCGGAGAAATGGCGCCGAACGTGTACATCAACATTTCTTTACTGCAACCGCATGCGTCCACCAAAAACGATTTGCCTATCCGAATGTATGGTATCGTTCCGATAGAAGTTATCGATAAAAATACCGTCTTAGAACCTGTACTAACGATCCCGGATGTGTTGCGTCCGGAGCAAACCATCAACGTTAAAGTCTCTGAAAAGAAAGGCAAAAAAATGACGTATACCATAGCCGTCGTGGATGAAGGATTGTTGGATTTAACCCGATTCAAAACACCGAATGCGTGGACCAGTTTTTACACTCGTGAAGCTTTGGGTGTAAGAACTTGGGATATTTATGATGATGTGATTGGCGCTTATGGCGGTAAAGTAAATCAGGTTTTCAGTATCGGTGGTGATGCCGATGCAGGAGGTGGAAAAGCCAAAAAAGCCAACCGTTTCAAACCGGTAGTTTTATATTATGGTCCTTTTGAATTGAACGGCGGTTCGAAGACTCACCAAATCAAATTGCCGAAATACATTGGTTCTGTTCGCACTATGGTGGTAGCGGCCGACGCGAAAACCAGTGCTTACGGGATGGCGGAGAAAGCCACTCCGGTGAAAAGTCCGCTCATGATTTTGGCTTCACTGCCTCGAAAAATCTCACCTTCTGAAAAAGTTACGTTACCGGTTACCTTGTTTGCCACCGAGAAATACATTAAAAATGTCACCTTGCAAATCAAAACCAATAACAGTGTTAGGGTGATTGGTAAGTCGAGTCAAGTCATCAAGTTTACCGAACCGGATGAAAAAATGGGCTATTTTAATTTGGAAGTTGGCGCCACTACGGGTATCGGCAAAATCGAAATTACTGCTGTTTCCGGCAAAGAAAAATCGACTTACGCTGTCGAGATTGATGTGACGAACCCGAATCCGATTACGAATGATTTTACCGATGTGGTGATTCCGCCAAACAGTTCCAAAACCATTAGCTGGAAAACCTTTGGGGTAAGTGGCAGTAACAAAGCCAAAATGGAAGTTTCCTCGTCGCCAACCGTTGATTTCAGTCGAAGATTGGATTACTTAATCCAGTACCCACATGGTTGTGTGGAGCAAACTACTTCTTCCGTTTTTCCGCAGTTATATTTGACGGAGATTATGGATTTAGATGCAGTTCGCAAGCAAAATATCCAGAAAAATGTGATGGCCGGCATCAAGCGTTTGGGGAATTTCCAATTGCCTAACGGAGGATTGTCGTATTGGCCGGGCAATGTAGATGCCGATGATTGGGGTACTTCTTACGCCGGTCACTTCTTAATCGAAGCCGAGAAAAAAGGCTACGTTTTACCCATCAGTTTTAAATCGAAATGGTTGTCTTACCAACAAAAGGCAGCCAAACAATGGCGATTTGAAAAATCTTATGGCAACGATTTGGCCCAATCCTACCGCTTGTACACTTTGGCTTTAGCCGGTGCACCCGATTTGGCTTCAATGAACAGATTGCGCGAAACGGTTGGTATTTCCAACGAAAGCAAACTGCGTTTGGCGGCTTGTTATGCCATGCTAAAACAAAATGCCGCCGGGATGTCTTTGTTGAGTAAATCTTTCATTGACGAACAAAACACCGAAGATGGCTACTACTATTACTACTACGGTTCCGCCGAGAGAAATAGAGCTATGGCTTTAGAAACGCTGATTTTGTTAGGTCAAAAACAAAAGGCCTTTGCCATGGCTACCAAATTGGCTAAAAATTTATCGAGCAAACAATGGATGAGCACCCAAACCACGGCTTATGGTTTGTATGCGATGGCCAAATTCGCTAAATCCAACGGCAGCAAAGGTGTTTCAGTCCAATTTACCAACAATGGCAAAACCGAAGTGATTGCAACCGATAAAACGGTAGCCCAAAGAACCTTGTCGGTGAAAATGGGCAGTAATTCGGTTACGCTTAAAAACAACAAGAAGAACACTTTATTTGTTCGTATACTGAATAGCGGTATTCTTCCGGTAGGCAGTGAAAAACCGATGCAGCAAAATGTGTCGGCCGGATTGGTCTTCAAAGACCGAAAAGGCAAAGTGATTTCGGTGTCGAAAATAGCGCAAGGAACCGAGTTCTATGCTGAGGTTACGCTAACCAATCGCAAGAACGAAAGAGTTGAAAATATAGCCTTATCGCAAATAGTACCGTCCGGTTTTGAAATAGTCAACACCCGCTACACCGATTTTGGCAGCGCCACCGACAACGTAGCCGATTACATTGACATCCGTGACGACCGCGCCAATTACTATTTCAGTTTGAAGCCTTCGGAAACCCGACAGTTTAAAATTCTGTTGAATGCTTCATACCTTGGAAAATACTATTTGCCGGGCTTGCAATGTGAAGCCATGTATGACAACGAGTTTATAGCGCGTACTAAAGGACAATGGGTAGAAGTGGTGAAATAAATGTTTAACCGCAAAGACGCCAAGCAAGCCCAAAGTTCGCCAAAAGAGATTTTTCTAGCGAACTTTGCGTAACACCTTGCGAACTTTGCGGTTAATTTTATTGGTTATCAAACAAAATGAAAGCAAAAATCAAAGTGTTCTCGCAACGCTTCGTTACTTATATCAAAAGGAATCCCAAGAAATCAGCGGTATTTTTTATACTGTTGCTCGTCTATTATTTTTCGTTGCCGCGTGTATTATTCGATTCGCCTTATGCGACTGTTATTGAAAGCAGTGAAGGCGAGTTATTAGCGGCCAAAATAGCCCGTGACGGACAATGGCGTTTTCCGGCCCAAGACAGCGTGCCTGAAAAATTTAAGAAATGCTTGGTTTACTTTGAAGACGAACATTTTTACCACCATCCCGGATTCAATCCGGTGGCCATGGTCAAGGCTTTTCAGCAAAACCGAAGCGCCGGAAGAGTGGTTCGCGGCGGTAGTACGTTGACCCAACAAGTCATTCGTTTGTCGCGTCAAAACAAAAAGCGCACTTACTTTGAAAAAGCTATCGAGATCGTTTTGGCGACGCGTTTGGAATTCCGACATTCCAAAGAAAAAATTCTCGAATTGTATGCTGCTCATGCGCCTTTTGGCGGTAATGTGGTCGGATTAGAAATGGCGTCTTGGCGATATTTCGGCGTGCAATCGTACCAATTATCTTGGGCGGAAAGTGCTACTTTGGCGGTATTGCCCAATGCGCCGAGTTTGATTTATCCCGGGAAAAATCAGGTTAAGTTGTTGCGCAAACGTAATGCCTTGTTGCTTAAACTGTATCATGAAAAAGTCATTGACCAACTCACATACGAATTGGCCGTTAAAGAACCTTTGCCTCAAAAACCCTATAATTTACCACAAATTGCGCCGCATTTGCTGCAAAGAATCGCTAAAACCGACGAAGGCAAACGTATCAAAACCACCGTTGCGATTTCGTTGCAAAACCGGGTGAATCAAATCGCGCAACAGTATTACAATCAGTACAAACAAAACGAGGTGCACAATTTGGCCATTATGGTCATCGACATTCAAAACCGCAATGTCATTAGTTATGTAGGCAATTCGCCTACGGACAAAGACCACGATAAAGATGTAGACATCATTGGCGCGCCGCGAAGTACGGGTAGCGTTTTGAAACCACTGTTGTTTGCTTCCATGCTTGACGAAGGGGAACTGTTGCCCAATACTTTGGTGGCTGATATTCCTACGCAAATTTCCGGGTATTCGCCGCAGAATTTTAACCTGACTTTTGACGGAGCCGTACCGGCACAGCGCGCTTTATCGCGTTCGCTGAACATTCCGTCGGTGTTGATGTTGCAGGAACACGGCGTGAACAAATTTTACGAGTTGACGCAGAAATTGAAGCTCAGAAACATCAACCAACATCCCGATCATTACGGATTGTCGCTCATTTTAGGCGGTGCCGAGAGCAATTTGTGGGATTTGTGTCGGGCTTACGCTAATATGTCGGCTACGATTAATTATTTCAATCAGTCGAACGGAAAGTACCGTAGTAAAGAGTTTGCCGAGTTGAATTATGTGAACGACTTTCAACAGGATTTTGGCGATGATAGTTTTCAGCAAAACATTTTCGGTGCAGGCGCTGTTTATTTAACGTATAATGCGATGAAGGAAGTCAACCGACCGGAAGGTGATGAAGCTTGGAAGTTTTACGATTCCTCTTTAGAATTGGCTTGGAAAACAGGAACCAGTTTCGGGAATCGCGATGCTTGGGCGATAGGTACTAATTCGCGTTACGTGGTTGGTGTATGGGTTGGCAATGCCAATGGTGAAGGCCGACCGGAATTGACCGGAGTGGACAGCGCAGCGCCTATCTTGTTTGATGTGTTTAATTTGTTGCCCCGAAAAAAATGGTTCCAACCGCCTTTGAACGATTTGGAATATGCAGAGGTTTGTAAACAAAGTGGTCATTTAGCCCAAGACGATTGCCCGAAAATCAAACAGCTCATCACTCGTAGTGGCAAGAAAACTGCGATTTGTCCGTATCACAAATTAGTACATTTGGATGCATCGCGGCAGTTTAGGGTGAACAGCAGTTGTGAAGATGTGGATAAGATCGTAACTACCAAATGGTTTATACTACCACCGGTGATGGAATGGTATTACAAGAGTTTGCATATTGATTACAAAACGGTGCCGCCGTACCGAGCCGATTGTCAGCCGACACAACAAGCGGTAATGGATTTTATATATCCCAAAACGAACAGTAAGATTTATTTGACTAAGGATTTTAACAGCAAAGTACAGCCGGTAATTGTTAAAGTAGCGCATTCCAATAGGGAAGCCAAACTATTTTGGTATGTGGATAACGACTACAAAGGCACGACGCAAACCTTTCACGAGATGCCGATTGCTGCGGAAACAGGAGTGCATTATATTACGGTAGCGGATGAGTTTGGTAATGAGATTAAGAGAAGAGTGGAGATTATAAAGGATTAGTCCTAGCCCGGATAGTAGCGGCATCCTTTGCTGTTATGCAATAACAGTAAAGATAGAGCGTATAGCCGAAATAGCTCCCAAAAAGACACAAAAAAACCGCCTACTCGAGGACTCTCGCGGCCGAACAGGCTGAAAGCAATCTTTCGAAAGGCGGTTTCTTTTTTTATTCCTTGATCTCATTTCCGTCTTTGTCGAAGAAATGATACTCTAAATACGTGTAAGCGTCACGTGATTTGATATTAAGAGGAGGAAGCCCGGTGGGCTTCAGGTATTTTTGCTTTAGCAAAAAAGCATAAAAAAACCATCCGCGTTATGAAAACGGGATGGTTTCTTCTTTTATTCCTTGATCTCATTTCCTTCTTTGTCAAAGAAATGATACTCTAAATACGTGTAAGCGTCACGTGGTATGATTTTCACCCATTTTTTATGTTCAAAAAGCCATTTTGAACGTATTGATGGAAAACCTTTTTTAAGGTAAGCGGCCACGAACGGATGGGCATTAAGCTTGATGCCGCTGTGGTCTTTGATAATCTTTTCGAGGGAGAAGTTGATCTTGTCGATAATTTGAATTGGCGCATCTACATCGCCGCTCAAATTATTCGGATTTTCTTCTCGGGTCTCTATATTGACTTCAGGTCTTACGCGTTGGCGAGTGATTTGGACTAATCCGAATTTACTCGGCGGTAAGATTTTGTGTTTGGCTTTGTCGTCGCTCATTTCCTCGCGGAGGAAGTTGAATAACACTTGACGGTTGTCGGGATTTTGCATATCGATAAAATCCACTACGATGATACCACCCATATCGCGCAGACGTAATTGTCGGGCGATTTCGGCGGCAGCTATCATGTTGACTTCGAGGGCGGTATCTTCTTGATTGGTGGCTTTGTTAGAACGGTTTCCGCTGTTCACGTCGATTACGTGTAAAGCTTCGGTATGTTCTATAATCAAATACGCACCTTTACTCATGGATACGGTACGCCCAAAAGACGTTTTGATTTGTCGCTCGATATGGTATTTCTCAAACAACGGCAAGTCTTTCGACTGGTAAAGCTTAACGATTTTTTGTTTATCAGGGGCTATTTCGGCTAAATAGTCCTTGGTTTCTTGGTACAACTCTGCATCATCCACTTGGATACTGGTGAAAGTATCATTGAATACATCTCGCAAAATAGAAGAAGCTTTATTAAGTTCTCCTAATATTTTGGAAGGATGATGAGCAGTTGGTAATTTTTTACACATTGCAGTCCATCGATTCATTAAGTTCTGCAAATCTTTTTCTAGTTCGGCTATGCTTTTGCCTTCGGCTACTGTTCTCACAATAACCCCGAAACCTTTTTGTTTGATGGATTGTACTAGTTTTTTGAGTCGGTCTTTTTCCTCTTTGGATTCTATTTTTTGAGAAATAGAAACCCGGTCGGAGAAAGGCACTAACACTACAAAACGACCGGCGAAAGACAGCTCAGTGCTGATTCTTGGGCCCTTGGTAGAAATAGGTTCTTTGACTACTTGAACTAATACCGATTGATTGGCACTCAGTATGTCTGATATGGCACCGTTTTTATCAATCTCTTTTTCAAACTGAAAGTTTTTTAGGGAGAAATCTTTTAGTTTACCTGCGCTTACAAGTTTTATGAATTTCAAATAAGAAGCCAAGTTCGGTCCTAAATCGTGGTAATGTAAAAAGGCATCTTTTTCAAAGCCTACGTTTACAAACGCCGCGTTTAGACCGGCCACAGGTTTTCTGATTTTGGCGATAAAAATATCACCAACCTGAAAATTACTGGTGTCTTCCTGTTTGTGTAATTCAATTAGTTTTCCATCTTTTAATAAGGCAAAATCTACAGCATTCTCACCACTACGGATGATTAGTTCTTTATTCATGTTGTAAATTTTTATCCGTATTTTCAATTAAGGATTAAGGATTTGGGATTAAGGATTTGTAATTCCTAATTCCTAATTCCTAATTCCTAAATCAACAATAGGGATGGATTAAACATTTTAAACAGGTAATGTTGTTACCCGGGGGAATAATATTAGATTTATGATTTTAAATATTTGACTTAATGCCGCAGCACTATATTTAATATTTGAAATTTGATATCTAAAATTCCATTTCAATGAACGTTTTTTAAAAAAAGAAAAGTAGTTTAGAACTACTTTTTCTTTTTGTGACGGTTAGCTCTCGCTCTTTTTTTACGTTTGTGCGTTGCTACCTTATGTCTTTTTCTTTTTTTACCACTTGGCATAAGCTTGTGTTTTTGTGATTAATAAATAAGTTATTATACTGCTACTTCAGTATTGGTTTTTACTGATTCTACGAATACTTTAGCAGGTTTAAATGCCGGAATATTGTGAGCAGGAATCTTGATAGTAGTATTTTTAGAAATGTTTCTTCCTGTTTTTTCAGCTCTTGTTTTGATGATGAAGCTACCAAAACCTCTTAAATATACATTGTCGCCGGTTTCTAATGAAGTTTTTACTTCTTCCATAAACGCTTCAACAGTGGCTTGTACATCTCCTTTTTCAAGGCCTAATTTTTCTGAAATCTTCGCTACGATATCTGCTTTCGTCATTTTCTTTCGTATTTAATATTATGTGTAAATTTTTGAGGTTGCAAATATATGAATTAAAAAAAGAATATTTCAAGCATAATCTATTAAAATTTAATCACATAAAGATTTATTTTTGTAAACCTAAATTCCGCTATGAATTTCTCTAAATCTCTAATCCAATGGTATTTACAAAACAAACGCGACTTGCCTTGGAGAAATACGATTGATCCTTACTTTATTTGGCTCTCCGAAATCATGTTGCAACAAACGCGTGTAGCGCAGGGATTGCCTTATTTTTTGCGTTTTACCGAAGCATTTCCTGCCGTGTTTGATTTGGCCAAAGCCGATGAAGAGCAAGTGCTCAAATTATGGCAAGGGTTGGGCTATTACTCCAGAGCCAGAAATTTGCATAAAACAGCACAGCAAGTTGCTTTTGAATTCAATGGGAAGTTTCCCACCAACTATGCCGAATTGCTAAAGCTGAAAGGCATAGGTGAATATACCGCAGCCGCCATCGCTTCGTTTGCCTATAATGAGAGTGTTCCTGTGGTTGACGGCAATGTGTACCGAGTGTTGTCTCGTTATTTTGAAGTGGAAACTGATATTGCCTCTTCCGGCGCCAAGAAAGAATTCACGCAATTGGCCGCCGAATTGTTGCCCGCCGGGGAAGCCAATTTGTTCAATCAAGCCATAATGGAGTTCGGAGCTTTACAGTGCGTACCTAAGAATCCGGATTGTGCTAACTGTATTTTTAACAACAGTTGCGCTGCGTTACAAAAAAAGAAAGTAGCTCAGTTGCCCATAAAATCAAAGAAAGTAAAAGTCAGAACCCGTTTTTTTACTTATTTGGTTTTTGAAGATGAGGTCAACAATACACTAATTCAAAAACGAACCCAAAAAGGCATTTGGCACAATTTATACGAGTTTCCGTTACTTGAAACTGATAACGATTTGTCGCCTGAAGCATTATCTGATTTGCTGCTTAAACATACCTATGTAGAAAATAAAATACTCGACATATCGCGATTCAATGAAGCAGTAATGGTACACAAGTTAACCCATCAGCATTTGAATATTTGCTTTTGGAAAGTTAGAGTAGCAGGCAAGCTTTCCGAAGGAACCAACTGGAAATCAGTCAAAAAATTGCCGTTTCCGATTGTAATTCACAATTTTATTGAAGCCGAAAGGTTTTAAATTTCAAAAAAAGCTGTAAATTTGAAAAGAACAAATTGCTGAAAAAATGAATGGGACATTAAATAAAGTGATGCTTATCGGTCATTTAGGTGACGAAGTAAAAATGCACTATTTCGAGGGTGGCAATTGCATCGGTCGTTTTCCGTTGGCCACTAATGAGGTTTACATCAACAAACAAACCAACGAAAAAATCACTTCCACCGAATGGCACAATTTAGTGGTTCGAAACAAAGCGGCGGAAATTTGTGAAAGATATTTGTCTAAAGGTGATAAAATTTATGTGGAAGGTCGCATCAAATCCCGTCAATGGCAAGCTGAAGACGGCACTACCAAATACACCACGGAAATTCAGGTAACCGAATTCACTTTTTTAACCACCAAGAAAGAGGTGGAAGGCATCAAAACCCCCCAAAATTTAGAAGCTAAACCTGCTAACTTTGAGTCGCCCAATACCGCCAATCCTGAGAACGATTTGCCGTTTTGACATTGTTTAACTAACCTTGATACTTTTGGACCCCGAGCCCGGTTTGACTTTTCTCGATACTCTTGATGCCAACTTGCTTTTTGGAAGTTTAGTCATTGTTTTGTTGTTGTTTTGTTCGGCTATGATTTCAGCTGCAGAAGTAGCTTTGTTTTCGTTATCTCAGAATGATTTGACCAAGCTTTCTCAGCAAAATCCCACCAAATCTCAGTTGGTTTCCCAATTGTTGCAAAAACCCAAAAAACTACTGGCTACTTTGCTTTTGGCCAACAATTTTGTCAATATCGGGATAGTGATTATCTTTTCTTTTTTATCGAATTCCTTTTTTGCCGGGATAGTTTCACCGTTAGTTAAGTTTGTGGTTGAAGTTGTTTTGGTTACTTTTCTCATTTTGCTCTTCGGCGAAGTATTGCCTAAAGTTTATGCCAGCCGAAATAACATTAAATTTTCATCCGGTATTGCTAGACCGCTTTGGATATTAGACCAATTGTTATCGCCTTTAAGTTTGCCTATGCGCGCTGTTACAGTTTATTTACATAAAAAATTAGGCAGACAAAAAACCAATATTTCGGTTGACCAACTATCGCAAGCTTTGGAGATGACCTCGGCTGACGATACTACTTCGGAAGAACAAAAAATTTTGGAAGGCATCGTTTCTTTCGGGAATACCGATACCAAGCAAGTAATGAGTCCGAGAATTGATATCTTTGCGCTCGAGATTGAAGAATCTTTCGCCGAGATTTATCCGAAGATTGTTGAAAAAGGCTATTCGCGAATTCCCGTTTTCCGCGAAAATATCGATCATATCGAAGGCGTTTTGTTTGTAAAAGATTTGATTCCGCATATTCATAAAAAGGAATTCAATTGGAATTCGTTGTTGCGCGAACCGTTTTTTGTGCCTGAAAACAAAAAACTCGACGATTTGCTGAAGGATTTTCAAAGCATGAAAAGCCATTTAGCAATAGTAGTTGACGAATACGGCGGTACTTCGGGCTTGGTTTCTTTAGAAGATGTGATTGAGGAAATTGTGGGCGACATTTCGGATGAGTTTGATGACGAGAACATCAGCTATTCGCAAATTGACGAGAAGAATTTTCTGTTTGAAGGTAAAATGAATCTCAAAGATTTTTATCGCATTGTCAATGTTGATGAAGAAGCTTTTGATGATCGAAAAGGAGAAGCTGAAACCTTGGCCGGTTTTATCTTAGAAATTTTAGGTAATTTCCCGAAGAAAGGTCAAAAAATCCACTTTTCTACTGTGACTTTCACCGTTGAAGTAGTTGATAAAAAAAGAGTGAAACAATTAAAAGTAACTTTGGAATAAAGTAAGATGAGGAATAAAGTTATAGGGTTATTGACGGTTTTTTTACTGTTAACTTTTGTTGGATGTAAAAATGAAGTGTTGCCCAAACCGGCCGGACAATTGCGTTTGGATTATGAGGTGGCTAAGTACGCTACGTTCAGTAATCCGTGTCCGTTTACGTTTGAAATGAATGAAAAAGCCAAGATAAAAGCGACTCAAAATTGCGAGTTTACCATCCATTATCCAAAGATGAAGGCGACGATTTATTTAACCTACAAAACGGTAAATAATAACATTGAAAAATTATTACGTGATGCACAAAAGTTGACCTACGAGCATGTCATCAAGGCCGATGATATTTTAGAACAGCCGTTCATCAATAACGATAAAAAAGTATACGGTATGTTTTATCGTGTGAGTGGTAATGCCGCCACTAATGCGCAGTTTTATGCTACCGACAGTATCAAACACTTTGTAACCGGTTCGGTGTATTTTTATGCTAAACCCAATTTTGATTCGATTATGCCGGCCGCCGATTACATTCGAAACGACATGCAGCATTTGATTGAATCTATTCAATGGACTCAAGGCCGATAGATGGAACGGAGTGGGACGAGCGAAGCAAACTAAATAAAAAAAGGAACTCCTGAGAGCTCCTTCTTCATTAACTGAAATTTGTTGGGATTATTTTTTGACTACTTTATAAGTGTTACCGTCGGCAGCTCCTTCTACAGTGGCATATAGTTTTTCCGGAGTTAATACGGCAGCATCAAATTCTACAGTCGCTTCTTTTTTATCAAAGTTAACCGTCGCTTTTTGCACGCCATCCATATCGGCTAATTTCTTTTCGATAGTTTTTGCACAACCCATAGCGCAGGTCATTCCTTCTATTTTAAAACTGGCTGTTTCCGGTTTTGCAGCTACAGCCTTTGTTTTTTCGGTAGTAGCGGTAACTTCGGTTTCGTTTTCGGTAACGGGTTTGCTCGCAGTGTCTTTACAGCTGAAACACAAAGATGAGACGATGCCTAAGGTTACTAAAGATTTGGTGAAATTCATGGTATTCCTAATTTTTAATTGTAATTGCTTGTTTGAGAGACAAAAATAAATAAAAATTAAAGTTATTATTCTTAAAATAATTACAAAATTTGAAATCCAAAATTTGCGTATGAAAGCAACACAAACAAAATGGCTTATTTTAATCGTCCTGGCCTTAATTTGGGGCAGTTCGTTTATATTGATTAAAAAGGGATTGGTAGGATTGAGTCCGTTTCAATTGGGTTCCTTGCGCATAGTGTTTTGCGCCTTATTTTTGTTAGTAATCGGATTTAAAAGTTTGACAACTATTCCGCTGCACAAGTGGAAATTCATTGCCCTAACCTCGCTTTTCGGGACTTTTATCCCGGCTTATCTTTTTGCCATTGCGCAAACGCAAATCAGTAGTTCGGTGAGTTCGATACTCAATTCGCTTACGCCTTTGAATACTTTAATATTGGGTGCGGTGGTTTTTGGTCTCGACTTTAAACGAACGCAAATCATAGGAGTGCTTGTTGGTTTTGCCGGAACGATGTTGCTTATTTTAAATGGAGCTGCACACCATCCGAATCAGAATTATTGGTACACGATTTTGGTGTTAATAGCCTCGATGTGTTATGCCACTAATGTCAATTTGATCAAAAGATATTTATCCGATTTGAAGCCTTTAACCATTACTACAGGGAATTTTTTGGTAATGTTACTTCCGGCTTTGGGCATTTTGTTTTTTACCGATTTTACCACAAAAATGCATTTGACTTCGGTAAAGGAAGCGATGATTTACATTGCCATTTTGGGCATCATCGGAACCGGAATTGCCAATGTGCTATTTTATAAATTGATCCAAATTTCATCTCCGGTTTTTGCCACATCCGTTACCTATTTGATTCCGGTTGTAGCTTTCTTTTGGGGATTGTTGGACAATGAAATGTTAACGCCGGTGCAGTTTGTTGGTGCTTTTGTAGTGTTGGTCGGCGTTTATTTGTCGAGTAAAAAATAGCGCTGAAATAACCGCATAATAACATAGGTTTTGAAGCTTATTCAAAAGACGTTTCACTTTTTGTTGATGGTAACAAAAAGGCATTAATATCTCCTATGTCTCTATCTGGTTCAAACAAAAAAAAAGACCGCTATTGCTAACGGTCTTTTTTTATTTGTATGATTTCAATTATTGAAAATCGGCATCTGAAACACCTTCGTTAATTTTAACTTCAGACATTTTGATGTCTAATTCAAAGCCAACATTCATGATGTGGTTGAAAGGAAGTTTTACACCTTTTACGTCTCTGTAATCACCAAAAGTAGTTACTTGAGTTACTTTTTGACCACCTTGTTCACTTGTAGAAGCTTCGGCAATTTTCAAGCCTGATTTTACATCGAAGTAGTAAGTAGTATCGCCGTCAACAACAGTGTAAGCATCGCTTCCGTTCATAGGCTCAATGCCGCTTAGCGTTACTCCGGCTTTAGTAGCTAATAAAATTTCGCTAAACAACACAGCGCTTTCTTTCATTTCAGCTAATTCTTTACCTTCCATTACTTTTTTCTGTCCTTGTTGCGAAGCATAAGCGGTATTTCCGTTTACCACTTGTTTCATCAAAGAACCCATTCCGGCCATTGATAATTCTTCAGCAAATCTTCCTTTAGAATCGATTTTTGAAGTGTAAGTTAACGGCATTGGTGCTTGAGGAATTTTAGCAGAACCTAAATAAGCAATTGATTTTACAGTTTTGATGGCTTTGTCACCACCAATAGCATTGATGTAATTGTCGATTACCGTTTTTACCGTTACGCCGGCAGGAATCGCTTTTTTCATAGCCGGTTTTTCTGTTGGATTACCAAATTTATCAAAGAAGAAAATCGGAATTTTCAAACTTTCTAATCCCGGTAAAACTTCAGCTGCTTTTCCTACTACTAAGATTCTCAAGTTATCAGCTAAGAAGTATTTGTTTACCACTCTCATTACATCATCCGGAGTAACGGCGTTGATGTTTTTGATGTAGTTTTCATAGAAATCAGCCGGAAGACCTTCTGTTTCGATGTTTAAAGCATAACGGGCAACAGTAGACGGTTTTTCTACTTGCATTACGAAACGACCGATGTAGCCGGCTTTTACGTTGTTCAATGCCTCTTCAGTAACTTTTTCAGTTCTGATACGGTTTAATTCATATAAAGCTTGAGTAATAGCACTGTCGGTTACTGCATTTCTAACTTGAGTGTTAGCTCTGAATTGGCTGTACATGTTTTTGTCGAAACCAATACTAGAGCGTGCGCCGTATGTCCAACCGTGTTTTTCTCTCAAGTTCATGTTCAAGTAGCTGTTAAAATCGCCACCAAATACTTGATTCGCTAAAATTACAGGGAAGAAATCGGCATCGCCCATTTTCAAGTTTACCGTGTTGAAAAGAGTGATTTCCGACTGCACTGCGTTCGGCATATCTACAAAATTGATTTGTGAATACTGAACGTTGGTTGGGTTAGAGTAAGTTAATCTTGGCGCAGTAGCTTTTACCCATGAACCGAATAATTTCTCTACTAATTTTTTAACTTCTTTGGTTTTAACATCACCAACTACCACTAAGTAAGCCTTTTCAGGAACAAAGTAAGTGCTGTAATTGGTTTTAACATCGGCTAAAGAAACGTTGTTGATGGTTTCCTCTGACAAGTATTCACCTGCAGGATGGTTTTTCCCGTAAGCTAAAACTCGCTCTACTCTTCCGGCTACTGCAGGAACGCTTTTCTCTTGCGTTTTTAAGCCTTCGATTAGTTTTTCTTTTTCTTTGTCGAATTCTTCTTGCGTGAAGTTAGGCATTAAAGCACCTTCGGCCATCAATTCTAAAATTCTTTTCGAGTGTTTAGACAAACCACTGGCAGAAGCTCCTGACGAGAAAAAGTTAATGTTAGCGCCCAAGAAATCGATTTCTTCATTAAAAGCATCTTTCGATGTTTTGGTAGAACCGTTTCCGATTAAGCTGCTCGTTAAATCGTCAACGCCTTTTTTGTTACCTTCCGCATACGGAGTGTTATCGATAGTTAAGTTGAAAGATACACGAGGTAATTTATGGTTTTCAACCACTAAAACCTTCAAGCCGTTTGGCAAAGAAAAAGTTTCCGGTTTTTTGATATTAATAGTTGGTGCCGGACCCGGTTTTGGTTGGGTTCTGTCTTGTGCTTGCATAGTTAAGGTTAAAAACAAGCTTGATAATACTATAATTGTTTTTTTCATGATACTTTGAGTCTTAGTTTTGAGCTTTGTCTTTGGCCGGTACATAATCCAAAATCAAACGTTGATTCGGGTTCAAGTATTTTTTAGCGATATCTCTGATTTCTTCACGAGTGATAGAACGGAAGATTTCGATTTCGGTGTTGATTAAGTTTACATCACCGTATAAAAGATAGAAAGTAGCTAAGTTTTCGGCTACACCTTCTACGCTGGCATTGTTGTCAACATAGTTGCTTTCGTAGATGTTTTGCAATTTTTGAAAATCTTTCTCAGAAATCAATTCGTTTTGCAATTTTACAATTTCCTCATCGATTTCTCGAATCAAGTCAGCCGAAGTGTTTTCACCTTGTGGCATTCCATATAAAATGTACTGACCGTAATCTTCCTGTGTATAGTTGAAGGCACCTACTTGTAAGGCCATTTTTTTATCGTCTACGATTTTTTTGTACAATTTAGAACTCTTACCATTGCTTAAATAAGTAGAAATCATATCTAAAACTCTCGCGTCATGGGTTTTCATTGATGGTGTTCTATAAGCCGCTACTACCATTTCTTTTTGGATGTTCGGATCTTCGTAACGGGCTTTGATAGGCTCGGTAATTGGAGCTTCAACAAAAGTTTCTTTTTTAATTTCCACACCTCTTGGGATTGGGCCGAAATATTTTTCAATCCATGCTTTGGTTTGCGCGATGTTAATTTGACCGGCTACAACCAAAACAGCGTTGTTAGGGGTGTAGAATTTTTTGTTAAACGCTTGGAATTCCTCCAAAGTGGCAGCGTCTAAGTGAGCCATTGAACCAATTGGTGCCCAACGGTACGGGTGATTTTTAAACATGTTTTTCTTTACTTCGGCAATCAATTGACCGTAAGGTTGGTTGTCAACACGCAATCTTTTTTCTTCTTTAACTACTTCATTTTGAGTGTCAACACCAATTTGGTTGATGACCGGATGCATTAATCGCTCAGATTCCATCCACAATCCTAACTCGGTATTGTTAGAAGGAAAAACTTCAAAGTAGTAGGTTCTGTCTTCCGAAGTATTGGCGTTATTTGTTCCTCCGTTAGAAGTTACAATTTTGAACCATTCTCCTCTTTTGATGTTTTCAGTTCCTTCGAATAATAAATGCTCAAAGAAGTGAGCAAATCCTGTTCTTTCCGGATTCTCATCTTTAGAACCTACGTGGTACATTACCGAAGTAATCACCACCGGTGCAGACGGATCGTTGTGTAAAATAACATGCAAACCATTCGGTAAATCGTACTCTTCAAAAGCTACCTTTTGAGCATGTGCTGTTCCTCCAAGCATAAGCAATGAACTTAAAGCAATTAATGATTTTTTCATAAAAAATTGAAATTTTTTCGTTGATTGTTCAGTTAGTTAACTAACCTTTAAATTTGTTACACAAAAGTACTTTTTTTTATCTAAAAATGTGATAACCCGCACAATTATATTGTTTTGGCTAAGAGTCTGATGCTGAGATTTGAAAAAAATGCTTTACGGGGTTGTGTGTAAAAGAAATAGTTGTATATTTGCGCACTTAAAAATTAACTAAACATTATTGTTATGTACGCAATCGTAGAGATAGCAGGGCAACAATTTAAAGTAAGCAAAGACCAAAAAGTTTTTGTTCACCGTTTGGCTACAGAAGAAGGATCAAAAGTTTCTTTTGACAAAGTTCTTTTGTTAGACGACAATGGTAACATCACTTTAGGCGCCCCAGCTATAGAAGGTGCTTCAGTAGAAGCCAAAGTGTTACAACACTTAAAAGGAGACAAAGTAATCGTTTTCAAAAAGAAAAGAAGAAAAGGTTACAAAAAAAGAAACGGACACAGACAGTCGTTGACTCAAATCGTAATTGAGGGAATCAACGGAAGTGCTGCTCCAAAAAAGAAAGCAGCAAAAAAAGCTGAAGCTACAGAAGAATAATTAACATTTAAAAACTAAAACGTCATGGCTCACAAGAAAGGTGTCGGTAGTTCTAAGAATGGTAGAGAATCAGAATCGAAACGTTTAGGCGTTAAGATTTATGGTGGTCAAGCTGCAATTGCTGGTAATATCATCGTTAGACAAAGAGGTTCTAAACACAATGCCGGAGATAACGTTTACATGGGTAAAGATCACACTTTACATGCAAAGGTTGACGGGATTGTAAAATTCCAGAAAAAAGGAGATAACAAATCATTTGTATCTATCCTTCCGTTCGAAGCATAAGAACAAACTCTTATCACAATATAAAACCCGCTCAGCAATGAGCGGGTTTTTTTATTTTTCTTGTCGCACAGATTTGTCCGCAATTACTTAATCGCATGATTTTTTTTGTACGAAGCTACAGCAAGAATGACAAGAATGTAAATTATTGCGGTAGACTTGTCGCAAATATTTTCAAAATCCACTTTCCTTTTTTAATTTTTGCCTAATTTTAGCCAAAGCAAATTGCCCCAAAACAGTCAGGAATTGTAAAAACGATTTGTCTTATTTATGTATTTAATCAACAAGCGGCCAAAGCATTTTGGTTTTTTTGACTTTTTTAAGTTATCCTTAGTCTGTTTGGTTTTCGATTTTACGACCATGTTGGTGATTGAACAATTCACCAGTCTCAGTGGCGTTGTATTACTGGTTTTAGAGTCGGTAATCTTCACACTTTCCTTTTCAACAGCCTACTATTTGATTTATTATCGCCCCTTTCATCATTCTTTCCAAAACTCCTTGGAGTTGTTAAATGAATTTGAAACTGTATTGCGAACCACAAGCGATGGATTTTGGATTACCGACATAGAGCATAACGGCAGAATCTTATTCGTTAACGATGCTTATTGCGAAATGATTGGCTATACGCGACAAGAGTTACTACAAATGAATATAAGAGATATTGATTGTAATGAGTCGCTTGAAGAAATGAAAAACCATTTTCAAAGGATAATCGAAAAAAGACACGATAGGTTTGTCAGCACTCATATGACCAAGTCGGGAGAAAAAATAGAAGTTGAGGTTAGCGTAACCTTTTTAAATATCAATCAAGGAAGGTTTTATGTTTTTCTTAAAAATATTACCCAAGAGCAACAGCTCAAGCGAAATATGTTGGGGCAAAATGAGAAGTTATACGAAATCGCATTTCTGCAATCTCACCAAGTTAGAGCACCAATAGTTCGGCTTTTAGGGTTGATCAACCTAATCAATTACGAGGAATTTAATGATCCTGAAAACAAAGAAATCATCCACGCTCTCAAAGACTCAACGGTAAATTTTGATGAAATCATCCGTGAAATCATCAATAAAACCAACGATTTATACCAACTCAAGCAAGAAAACGACTCCAAACAATAAGGTTGGTTTAGCCATCAAAACCGTTCAGCAATGAGCGGTTTTTTATTTTGGAGCGGCCGAACGAAGTGAATTGGCGAAGCAAAGGTTCGGTTTTTTTTTCCGCTATTTGTTTCATTTTATTGTCACCCTGAGCGCAGTCGAAGGGTTTTTTAAAAAACAAAAAGATTTGCTCTTCAATCGGGGCTAGCCGGTATTCGTCTTTTGTCTCAGGAATATCGTCCCTAACGGGACTTCTTTTTATATGGATTTTTGCTACCCCTATTAAATCCTAACGGGATTGTAAACATAAGACATCTTTTTTCTTACTGTTCGGCCTACGGTATCAACAAATCAAAAGGAATTGTAAATAAAAAACCCTCGCTTGAAGCAAGGGTTTATATCTAATATTTAAAATCTGAAATTTAAAATCTGATTAATATCTGTAATATTCCGGTTTAAACGGTCCTTGAACGTCAACACCAATATAAGCGGCTTGTTCATTGTTTAAGGTCTCCAATTCAACCCCTAATTTAGCCAAGTGTAAAGCAGCCACTTTTTCATCTAAATGTTTAGGCAACATGTATACTTCATTTTTGTAGGCAGCGCTGTTGTTCCACAATTCGATTTGAGCCAAAGTTTGGTTGGTGAATGAGTTACTCATTACAAAACTTGGGTGACCGGTAGCACAACCTAAGTTTACTAAACGACCTTCAGCTAAGATAATGATGTCTTTACCGTTAACGTTGTATTTGTCTACTTGTGGTTTGATTTCTACTTTAGAATCACCGTGGTTTTGGTTTAACCAAGCCATGTCGATTTCGTTGTCAAAGTGACCAATGTTACAAACGATGGTTTTGTCTTTCATGGCTTCAAAATGTCTTCCAACAACGATGTCTTTGTTACCTGTAGTTGTAATCACGATATCAGCATTAGCGATAACGGTGTCTAATTTTTTCACTTCAAATCCGTCCATAGCCGCTTGTAAAGCACAAATCGGGTCAATTTCAGTAACAGTTACAATAGAACCCGCGCCTCTGAAAGAAGCTGCAGTTCCTTTACCAACGTCTCCGTAACCACAAACTACAACTCTTTTTCCGGCCAACATAATGTCGGTAGCACGACGAACAGCATCAACAGCTGATTCTTTACATCCGTATTTGTTGTCAAATTTCGATTTAGTAACCGAATCGTTTACGTTAATAGCCGGCATGTATAAAGTACCGTTTTTCATTCTTTCGTATAAACGGTGAACTCCGGTTGTAGTTTCTTCTGATAAACCTTTGATGCCCGGAATTAATTCAGGGTAACGGTCGAATACCATGTTGGTCAAATCACCACCATCATCCAAAATCATATTCAATGGTTTTCTGTCTTCACCAAAGAATAAAGTTTGTTCAATACACCAATCAAATTCTTCTTCGTTCAAACCTTTCCAAGCGTAAACCTGGATTCCTGCAGCAGCAATAGCAGCCGCAGCCTGATCTTGAGTAGAGAAAATGTTACAAGAAGACCAAGTCACTTCGGCACCCAAAGCAATTAAAGTTTCAATCAAAACAGCGGTTTGGATCGTCATGTGAAGACATCCGGCAATACGCGCACCTTTCAGTGGCTGACTGGCTCCATATTCTTCACGAAGTGCCATCAATCCCGGCATTTCAGCTTCAGCCAATTCAATTTCTTTTCTTCCCCAAGCTGCCAAGTTAATATCTTTAACTTTGTAAGCTACAAAAGGTAATGTTTGTGTACTCATCTATTGTGTATATTTGTTTTATAAAAAATGTGGCGCAAAATTACGGAATAGAAAAGAATTAAAAAAAACTTTTTTGATTTTTTAGGGATTGTTTAAGCGCTTAATTTTCTGAAAAACAATTAGATAATTTTAAAACCCCCATGCCGTTACTAAAAATCAAAGCTTTAAATCGGAACACTACCTTGTATGTTTGGAAAATCACCGAGTCTTTCGATGAACTTTTTCGTAACGTAGCTTTGAAAGATGTTTCTCTGGCAAGATTAGAAGGAATGAAGGCCGAAAGCCATCAAAAAGGATTTCTTAGTGTAAGAAGATTGCTGATGGAAGCAGGCTATACCGACTTCGATTTGCATTACGATACCTTTGGGAAGCCACATTTGGCCGATGGGAAACACATTTCGATTTCACATTCCCATGATTTTTCGGTAATTGTAATAAGTCAAGAAAATATTGGTGCCGATCTGGAACTTCTTAAAGATAAAACCCTGAAACTAGCACCCAGATTTATGGATGTTACGCATTTGAAAGGTTTGTCGGAAACCGATTCGCTCCAAAAAGCTACGGTGGTTTGGGGTATTAAAGAGTCGGTTTTTAAGATAAAAAATGAAGTCGGCATTAGTTTTAAAGATCATATTTTTGAAAGCGATTTTAATCTCAACGATAAACAATGTAAAGTCACCTTAAGGTTCAACAATAAAGAAGAGTATTTTGATGTACTATTCGATTTCATCGAAGACTATGTGTTTGTTTGTGCCTTTAATTCTGTTTCTTTGAGCGATGTTTAGGCCAAATACAACAATGAAAAACATTTACCAAGACATACAAACGGCTAAAAGTAACCAACAAAAGCTATTAGCCATTTTGCTGGATCCCGATAAAGTTTCGGTTACAGCCATAGGTAAACTAGCAGAAAAAATCAACCAATCTCCGGCAAGTCATATTTTTGTCGGTGGCAGTTCTTTTGAAGGCAATCATTTAAATGAACTGCTCAAGGTTTTAAAATCTCAAATAAATTTACCTATTGTACTTTTCCCCGGAAATCCTTCGCAAATTTCACCCGAAGCCCACGGGATTTTGTTTTTACAACTACTCTCAGGCAGAAATCCGGAATACCTAATTGAACACCAAGTGAACGCTGTTCCTGTTTTAGAAAAAACACAACTTGAAATTCTTTCTACCGGTTATATTTTAATTGAAAGCGGTCACGAAACCGCCGTTGAAAGAGTCAGCCAAACGAAACCGATTAACCGAGACCAAATCGATTATGTTGCCCAAACGGCCAAAGCCGGTGAATTTATCGGAAATAAATTAATCTACCTCGAAGCCGGAAGCGGTGCGCAACAAGCAGTGTCTTTGGCTATGATTACTGCAGTGGCGCAACGCATTTCGATTCCGCTAATCGTGGGCGGCGGTATTCGTTCGCGAGAAGCTATTAATTCAGCTTTTGATGCCGGAGCCGATTTGGTGGTTATCGGCACTGCTTTTGAAAACGACCCAACTTTCTTCGACTGATGCTAGATTTTTTTATCTCACAATATCAAAATGCTTCCTTCCTTCAAATTATCTTGGAGTTTTTGGTATTTGTATTCGGAATTGCCAGTGTGGTGTTAGCTAAAAAAGAAAATATTTGGGTGTATCCAACCGGTTTGATTGCCACGGTTATTACAACCTATTTGTTGTATCAAGCGAAGTATTTCGGTGATATGACAATGAACGCCTATTATTCTTTAATGAGTCTTTACGGATGGTACAAATGGTCGGCCAAGACTAACGAGCCCGAAATCAAAATCACCCGAACCAATATGCGCGAAAAACTTATCGGTTTGGGATTGTTTGGACTAACTATGGTCATCACTTACATGGTTTACAAGTTTTTTGATTACAAACTTGAAATTCCTAATTATATTGATATTTTTACATCCGGCCTTTTTTTTACAGCCATGTGGTATATGGCACTTAAAAAAATAGAAAATTGGACGTTGTGGATTATTGGGGATTGCATCGTTGTGCCGTTGTTTGCCTATAGAGGCTTGGGAATGTTATCGCTTCAATACTTCATTTTCACAATTTTGGCCGTTTACGGATATTTGGAATGGAAGAAAATCATACAAGAAAAGAAAGTTTAGCTAAAAATTACGGATTAAGCGAGGCCGACTTTGAGCAAATCAAAGCGAAAGGCATTTCTTTGGATAAAATTGAAACTGAATTATTGCTCTTTAAATCCGGGATTCCCAAAATATATATAGAAAGACCGGCCACTTTAGGAGACGGAATCCTAAAACTGACTGCTGAACAATTTCAATCATATGCCCATAGTTTCGATGCAAACAAAACCGCATTGAAGCTAAAAAAGTTTGTTCCGGCCTCGGGCGCCGCCAGCCGAATGTTCAAGTTTTTGAATGAGTTTCTAAACGATTTCGACCACGAAAATGAAACCATCAACGCTTACATCAATCGGAAAAAAGACAAGAATTTGCCGATTTTTCTGGCCGGAATTGAAAAGTTTCCGTTCTACGACGAAATCAAATCTGTAGTGAAACAGCTGTATCCGGATTACTATTCGCTGGAAAGTCACGAAAAGAGTTATCGATTCATCAAATTGATGCTTTCCACTGAACATTTTGATTTTGCCAACAAACCCAAAGGCGTACTCGATTTTCATAAATACCCGTCGCATGTCGCTACTCCGGTCGAAGAACATCTGAATGAATGTGCATTTTATGCCGCTTCAAATTCAGTCTCGCATTTGCATTTTACCGTTTCAGAAAACCATCAAAATCTATTCGCTTCCATTATTGATAAGGTTAAGGATAAGGTAGAAAGTAAAACGGATACCAAAGTTCACATCAGCTATTCTTACCAAGACCAAAGCACAGATACCATTGCTGTCGACATGAATAACAGACCTTTTCGCAATGAGCAAAACAAATTGGTTTTCCGACCCGGCGGTCATGGTGCGTTAATCAATAATCTTAACGAACTCGAAGCGGATGTTATTTTCATTAAAAACATCGATAACGTTATTCAAAATCACATACACGAGATTACCTTATACAAAAAGGGATTAGCCGGGATTTTACTCGAACTACAGCAAAAAGTTTTCGAGATTCTGAACGCGATCGACAGCCGTTCCATAGGTGAAAATGATATAGAGGAAATCATCCGCTTCATGAAGCAACAACTCAATATTGATGTGTTGGACGATTTCTACAAATACACACTCGAAAACAAAATCGATTTTATCAAAAACAAACTTAACCGACCAATTCGCGTTTGCGGTATGGTAAAAAACGAAGGCGAACCCGGTGGTGGCCCTTTTTGGGTGCGAAGTTTTAAAGGGAATGTATCATTACAAATTGTGGAAAGCTCACAGGTTGATACCCACAATTCGGAACAGGCGAGTATTTTGTCAAAAGCTACGCATTTCAATCCCGTGGATTTGGTTTGTGCTACTAAAGACTACCAAGGGCAAAAGTTTGATTTGACTCAATTTGTCGACCAAAGTACCGGTTTTATAGTTCACAAAAATAACAAAGGGATAGACTTAAAAGGCTATGAGCTACCTGGACTTTGGAATGGCGCCATGGCCAAGTGGATTACCGTTTTTGTCGAAGTACCTTTGGTAACTTTTAATCCGGTAAAAACAGTGAATGACTTACTGAAACCGGCTCATCAACCGCAATATGAAAACTGAGATATTGTTAACTGAACTGCAGTTTAAAGCAGTCAGAAGTTCGGGTGCTGGCGGGCAAAATGTAAACAAAGTATCTTCAAAAGTAATGCTGTCTTTTGATGTCAACCAATCATTAGCGTTGACCGATGAAGAGAAGACTTTACTGAAGCATAAATTGGCATCAAAACTCACTAACGAACAAGTGTTAATTTTGGCTTGCGATGAAGACCGAAGCCAGCTTAAGAACAAAACTATCGTAACCAAACGATTTTTAGAACTACTCAAATCATCTTTTGTTGTTCCTAAGAAAAGAAAACCCACTAAAATTCCACGTGCCGTAATCGAAAAACGCATCAAAGCCAAGCGCAATCTATCGGAAATCAAACAAAACAGAAGAAAGCCTAATTTCTAAAATTCATAATTTGTAATTCATAATTTGTAATTATCTTTGCCTCGTCTCAAAGGGGTGCTCTAAATAACGAGCTGAGATCATACCCAACGAACTTAGAACAGGTAATGCTGTTTAAGGATTTGACGAAAAACTAAAGTGCACGTTAGTCGTACGTCAGGAGTATCAATTTTTTTTATAAACCAAGAATAATTGCCCCTTTTATTCGTAATACATTACGAATGAAAACTTTATTCACAACAAAAAGTACGAATTACAAAGTACAAGGTACGAAGGCAGTATTGATTACCGCTTTTTGCTGTTTGCCTTTAATAGGCTTTGCACAGGAAACAACCAAGGACACTACAAAAGTCAATCAACTTGAGGAAGTGACGGTATCAGCGGTCAGAGCCAAAGGCAAAAATCCTGTTACGTTTACCAATTACTCAAAAAAGGAAATGGCACCACGAAATCTCGGGCAAGACATTCCGATTTTACTCAATTATTTGCCTTCGATAGTGACTACTACAGATGCCGGAAACGGAGTTGGCTACACTTACATGCGCGTTCGAGGTGCCGATGGTTCCAGAATCAATGTAACCCTAAATGGGATTCCTTTTAACGATAGCGAAAGTCAAGGCACTTTTTTTGTCAACTTACCGGATTTTGCTTCTTCGTTAGAAAGTGTACAATTGCAACGTGGTGTCGGATTATCTACTAATGGCGCCGGCGCTTTTGGTGCCAGTTTGAACATGCAAACCAAATCGTATCAGGAAAAGGCGTATGCTGAAATTGCCAATTCCGGCGGAAGTTTCGGAACACGCAAACATACTTTGGCTTTCGGAACGGGTTTACACAATAACTTTGAGCTCAACGCCCGTTTGTCCAATATTGCCTCAGATGGGTTTGTCGACCGTGCTTCTTCTAACTTATTCGGTTATTTTTTCAATGTCAATTATGTGACCGAAAAGACCTTGATTAAAGCAATAGCGTTCGGAGGTAAAGAGAAAACCTATCAAGCTTGGTACGGTATAGAAGATCCTGAAAAACTCCGTAACGATAGGACATTCAACCCGGCCGGAATGTATTTTGATGAAAACGGCAGCATGCAATTTTATGACGATGAAACGGATAATTATGCACAAAATCACTTCCAATTGCATTGGTCTCAAAAGTGGTCTGACAAATGGGTTTCTAATGCCGCGTTGCATTACACCATTGGCAAAGGCTATTTCGAACAATATCGAGAAGACGAAACCTTAGCCGATTACAATTTACCTGATTTCCAGGGCAATGCCATATCCGATTTGGTGCGCAAAAGATGGTTGGACAACGATTTCTTCGGGGCTGTTTTTTCATTAAACTACAAAACCCCTAAAACCGACGTGATGCTTGGCGGAGCAGCTAATCGCTATTTGGGTGACCATTTCGGAGAAGTGGTTTGGACGCAATATTATGTGCCTGCCGCCAATCGCTATTACAACAATATCGGGAACAAAGACGATGTGAATGTGTATGCTAAAGCATCGCAACAATTTGGTAAGTTGAATGTTTTTGCCGATTTGCAATACCGTATGGTGTTTTATGAAGCTACGAGTTTCCGCTTTGATGACGTGAATGATACGTTCCGATTTTTTAATCCGAAATTGGGATTGAATTTCGATTTCAACGATAAACATTCCTTTTACGGTTATTTCGGTGTAGCCAACAAAGAACCACGACGCGATGATTACGAAAACGGCAGCACCAAACCGGAGCGTTTGTTCGATTACGAATTAGGTTGGAAATACCAATCGAAAAAGGTAAACATTTCGGCTAATGCTTTCTACATGAATTACCAAAACCAATTGGTGTTAACCGGGGCGTTGAACGATGTTGGTTCGCCTATTTTTACCAATAGTGGGAAAAGTTACCGCGTAGGGTTAGAAGTGGAATCGGTGATTGCCTTATCCGATAAATGGATTGTTAATCCGAATGTAACTTTTAGCCAAAACAAAAATCGTGACTTCGTGTTCCAAAGAGACGGTGTGTTACAAAATTTAGGCAATACGACTATTGCTTTTTCACCGGATTGGGTTATTGGGAACCGAATTACTTACAGCCCTGTAAAAGCGTTGCAACTTTCTTTGTTCTCTAAGTTTGTAAGCGACCAATACATGGGTAATATCGATTCAGATCGCTCTAAACTAGATGCCTATTTTGTAAACGATTTGAACGTTTCCTACGAATGGAAAATCAACAAAGGTGTGAAGTCAATTGTCTTTTCGGCCTTAGTAAATAATCTGTTCAATTTGGAATACGAATCCAATGGGTATTTTTACACCTACGATGACGATTGGACTACGCCGGGCAGTGTAACCACTATAGAAGGCGCCGGGTTTTACCCGCAAGCCGGTATCAATTTCTTAGCAGGAGCAACAATAAAGTTATAAAACAAAAAGCCGAACATTTCGTTCGGCTTTTTTTAATTCGTTATAATCAGTGTATTGCCATTAATGCTTACCCGATAAGGTTTCATAGGATATTGTTGTCCTGCGCCTAATCCGGTATACAAGCTATAAAAACTATCGTCGCAATTGCACTCGGCATTGGTGTTGCCTTGTGCTACGGTCATAGGTTCGGCACAAACATTGAAAGCCTGATTCGGACAGGCCAAATCAAAAGCGTTATAGCCACTACCGGTATTAAAAACCACTATACCTCGCGCACCCTGACTGTAATCTAAAACCCTGTTCCCGGGAAATTGTAAGTTGGTGTAACCCGGTAAATTCATGTTGATTTGCAAGTTCACTTGATAATTCGGGATATTCGGATTGTTATAATTCACCGAACCACCATCACAACTCAAGGTCAAGCCTACTAAAAACAGGAGGAGTATCTTTTTCATATAAATTTTAGGTTTCCTATAGCGAAACAAATTTAATTTAATTAACTTTGACAAACGTTATCCAACGTAAACAAATTTGAAATAAGTATCAAAATACTATCTTTGCAAAAAGAAATCCCGTTCCGATGGGATTTTTTCTATTTATATAAATGATGAAATTATGAGTACAGTATCGTATTACACCGCAGAAGGATTAAAAAAATTAAAAGACGAATTAGACCAACTTAAAAGTATAGAACGACCTAAAGCTTCACAAGCTATAGCCGAAGCTAGGGATAAAGGCGATTTATCGGAGAATGCAGAATATGACGCCGCCAAAGAAGCACAGGGACTTTTGGAAATGCGTATTGCCAAAATGGAAGAGCTTTATGCGAATGCACGATTGATTGACGAGTCTCAATTGGACTTGTCTAAAGCCTTGGTATTATCTAAAGTAAAAATTAAAAACCAAGCCAACGGCATGGAAATGAAATATACTTTGGTAGCCGAGAGTGAAGCCGATTTGAAATCCGGAAAAATTTCTGTAACCTCGCCAATCGGTAAAGGATTATTAGGGAAGAAGGTAGGTGAAATTGCTGAAATCAGCGTACCAAACGGAAAATTGAACTTCGAGATTTTAGAAATAACCAGAGACTAATATGAGTTCTATCTTCACCAAAATCGTTAACGGAGAAATTCCGGCCTACAAAATTGCCGAAGACGACCGCTATTTGGCCTTTTTAGATGTTAATCCGAATGCCAAAGGGCACACACTTTGTATCCCGAAACAAGAAATCAATAAGATTTTCGATATGGAAGAAGACCATTATTTGGGTCTGATGCAGTTTGCCCGAAAAGTGGCCAAAGCCATAGAGAAAGCTGTTCCTTGCAAACGAATTGGCGTAGCCGTTGTTGGTTTAGAAGTACCACACGTTCACGTACATTTGATTCCGCTACACGATATGGATGATATGCGTTTCCAACGAAAAGTAACGTTAACCAAAGACGAGTTTGAAACCTTAGTACAGCAAATACAAGAACAATTGTAAGTTAATTAAAGATAAAAATCTAAACCCTGCTTATTCTTTGGCAGGGTTTTTTATAGGGTTTTTTATAGGGTTTTGTGATGAAACATTTTTTAAAAATAGCGTTGCTTTTTTGGATGGCTTTGGGTTTTGGTCAAACACCTAATCCTTATGCGCAAACAGATGCTAAAATGAGTCAGATTCCAACAGATTTGACCTTAAGTGCTGCCGGAATTGCCCGGTACATCGATACCAACTTCAAAACGCCTACAGAACGCATTAGAGCGCTTTATTATTGGACAGCATCAAACATTGTGTATGATGTTCCGAATATGTTTGAATCCAATCAATTGGATTCTCCTGAGGAAAAGATTAACAAAGCCTTGCGTACCCGAAAAGGTGTTTGCATTCACTATGCCGAAGTATTTAGAGAAATTGCTAATTTGCTGGATATTCAAACGGTAATAGTTTCGGGCTATACTAAGCAAGCCGGAATAGTTTCGCCCATTTCTCATGCATGGTGTGCTGCTAAAATCGAGGGGCAATGGTACCTTTTTGATCCGACTTGGGGCGCCGGTTATGTCGATAAGCAAAAGTTTGTCAAGAAGTTGAACAATGCATATTTCAAAGTAGCACCCCAAAAAATGATTAACTCCCATATGCCGTTCGATTATTTGTGGCAATTTCTCAATTCGCCATGGAACAATCAGGAGTTTTATGACGGAAAAGAAATGCCCAACAAGCCTAAAAAGAGCTTCGATTATATAACGGAAATTGAGCGTTATGAAAAGTTATCCGAAAACGAACAAACCTTTGAGGAAGCCGCCAGAGTAGAGGAAAGTGGTTTGAAAAATGCTTTAATTGTGCAGTATCACAAAATGCTGAAAGGGAATTTTACGGTACTGACTGCCAATAAAAATATCGATCGATTGAATGAACTGGTTACCAAATACAATGAAGCCATTGTTTATTTTAACGACTATATGATGTACAGACAACGCCAATTTAAACCAGCTATGACTGATGAGGAATTGAAAGCCATGTTCCAAAGCGTAAAAGATAAGTTTTTGTACTGCAACGATGAGGTTTACAAAATCGGGACTGTTGGAAGTCAGAATGCTGCTATGTTTTCCGATTTGAAAAAAAATATCAGTAGTAATTTAAGAGAAGTTGAAAAGCAAGAAGCTTTTTTAAATGACTATTTAAGCAGAACCAAAATTGGCCGAAAATTGCTGCTTTCCGGTCGAGGATAGTCGGGTTACCCCGTTTTTTTAAACATAATCTGCATGGTTGTACCCTTGCCGATTTCAGAGTGTAATACCTTGATTTTTCCTTTGTGGTATTCTTCAACAATTCGTTTGGTGAGCGATAAACCCAAGCCCCAACCTCTTTTTTTGGTCGTAAAACCCGGTTCGAACACACTGGTAAACTGTTTTTTCGGAATGCCTTTTCCGGTATCAGTCACTAAAATTTTTACCCACTGGTCGTCGTTTTCAATTACGACCGAGAGTTGGCCGCGACCTTTCATGGCGTCGATGGCGTTTTTTACCAAATTTTCAATCGTCCAACTGTGCAGTGCCGGATTTAAAGATACTATAATCGGTTTTTGGGGCGCTTTAAAACTAAATTCAACTTGACTGGAGAATCTCGATTTGAGGTAGTCGAAAGATTGTTCGGTTTCGGTTATAATATTGCGTTCTTCCAAAATGGGTTCGGAGCCGATTTTAGAGAAACGATCGGTAATGGTTTGCAAACGTGTGATGTCTTTCTCAATTTCGGTTACCATAACCGGATCGACATTGTTGGCTTTCATAATTTCGAGCCAACCGATTAAGGAAGACAAAGGCGTGCCGATTTGATGTGCGGTTTCTTTTGCCATCCCGGCCCAAAGCTTGTTTTGCGTGGCCATTTTGGTACTGCGATAGAAGTTGTATACGACGGCGGCAAAGAGGAAAATAATCAGCAATAAGGCAATCGGATAGTACTTGAGTTTGTTGAGCAACGACGAATTGCCGTAGTAGAGCTTCCAAAATTTACCGGGATTGTATTCGATAACGATAGGATTGTTTTCTTTTTTGAGTTTTTCCAGATAGTCTTTGAGCTTCACTTTATCGCTGGCAATATCGTCTTCAATATTAACGTGATTGATGATTTTATTTTCCTCTGTCAATATGAGCGGAATGGTTTTGTTATTGCTCATAATTAAGCTGGGCAGTTCGATGTCGCCGGTTTCAGGGTCGGCATTGTTGAAGGCTTTTAAACTCTGTGCCCAAAGTTCCATTTTGATGCGCTCTTCGTTTTTAAAGATTTGAAAGAAAGTATAGGTGTTCCAAAGAATCAGCGTCACTATGACAAAGGAAGTCACTATGATAATCCAACGGGTGATGTTTCTTCTTTCGGAAAATTGCATGCTAAATTTTTTATAAATATAGACAAAAGCGTCAAAAGCGCAAGACGATTTTGGTTTAGCCCTGATGGCAGCGGCATCCTTTTGTTTTTTGTTGGGGGTTGTTCGATTGCACTTGGACTGACTCAGTATGACCATTGCTTTGACGAGATTGATAAAAAACAAAAGATAGAGCGAACAGCAGGAATACGGACCGGAAGAATGCCCGAGCCACTCGCTCTTACAATCAATTAAAATTGTATTTTTGGGAAAAATAAAATCTATGCTCAGTTTCGAACCTCATACCCTTTCACCGGCACAGTTACAAGGCTATTTACAGAGTGCTGTGGCGCCGCGACCGATTGCTTTTGCCAGTACGGTTGATGCCAATGGGAAACCCAATTTGTCGCCTTTCAGTTTTTTTAATGTGTTTAGTTCCAATCCGCCGATACTGGTTTTTTCGCCCGCACGACGTGTTAGAAACAACACTACAAAACACACCTTGGAAAATTGTGAAGCTACTAAGGAAGTAGTGATTAACGTGGTGAATTACGACATCGTTCAGCAAATGTCGTTGTCGAGTACCGAATATCCTGATGGTGTGAACGAGTTTATCAAATCGGGTTTGACGATGTTGCCTTCGGATATGGTGAAGCCGTTTCGAGTAGCGGAAAGTCCGGTGCAAATGGAGTGTAAAGTGAACCAGATTATTGCTTTGGGGAATCAAGGAGGCGCGGGGAATTTGATCATTTGCGAAGTCGTAAAAATCCACATCAACGAAAGTGTTTTAGACGATAAAGGAGCGATTGACCAAAGTAAAATTGACTTGGTTTCGCGCTTGGGCGGCAATTGGTATTCGCGTTCGAATGCCGGTTTGTTTGAAGTAGAAAAACCCTTGGTAACCTTAGGAATAGGGGTAGATGCGATTCCTGATTTTATTAAAAAAAGCCCGATTTTCGACGGGAATGATTTGGGAAAATTAGGAAACGTAGAAGCCTTGCCAACCGAAGAAGAAATTGCTATATTTGTACAACAGAATTTTGCCGTAAAAGGCGTTTTAAGCTCCGATGACGAGCAAAAAATCCACCAAAAAGCAAAAGAATATTTGAATAACAACGAAGTGCTTTCGGCTTGGAAAGTGCTTTTAGCAAAACATTAATTATGGAAGTTACCGGAAAAATTAAAGTGATTAATCCTGAGCAACAAGTGAGTGCCAGTTTTAGAAAAAGAGAATTAGTTGTGGCTACAGAAGAGCAGTATCCGCAGTTTATCAGCATTAATTTTGTGCAAGATAAATGCGATTTATTGAACAGCTATAATGTGGGAGAAGCGGTAAAAGTTTCCATCAACTTAAGAGGAAGAGAATGGGTAAATCCGCAAGGAGAAACCAAATATTTTAACGATATTCAAGGTTGGAGAATTGAAAGATTGCAAGCGGAAGCTCCTGCTGCTGCTCCTGCTGCTATGGCGCCAATGCCGGCTGCTGAAACGTTTGCTCCGGCCACCAACTTTAATGAAGAAGAACACGACGATTTGCCGTTCTAATTTAGAATATCAATCGGAGATTATGGAAGTCAGAAGTTAGAATTAGGTTCTAGTTTCTGGCTTTTTTGCAAAATTAAACTTCAAAATTTGTCTTTTTTAATTCGCACTTTCTGATGTATTTCCTAACCAAAGAGTTATATTTTCCACCGGTGGACGAAGCAACCTATGAAGGCATTTTAGCCATCGGCGGCGATTTGTCGACGGAGCGTTTGCTTTTGGCGTATCGCAACGGTATTTTTCCTTGGTTTAATGAAGAAGAACCCATATTGTGGTGGTCGCCACCGGAACGCATGGTGGTAGTGCCGCAGCTGTACAAGGTGTCGAAAAGTATACGGAATTTATTAAATCGCCAACAGTTTGACGTTACGTTTAACCAAGATTTTAGGTCGGTTATCCGCAACTGCCAGCAAATAGCACGCAAAGGACAAGACGGCACTTGGATTACGCAGGACATTATCGATTCATATACTAAATTACACGAGTTGGGTCATGTGCAATCGGTAGAAGTTTGGCAAAACGGAGAATTAGTAGGCGGATTGTACGGCGTTGATTTGGGTCATGTTTTTTGTGGGGAAAGTATGTTTTCTAAAGTATCGAATGCGAGTAAGATTGCGTTTGTGACCTTAGTGCAATACTTGAAAGACCACAACTATAAATTGCTCGATTGCCAAATCCACAATGAATATTTGGAGCAATTGGGTGCTTTTGAGATTTCGAGGGAGACTTTTATTAAGGTGCTTAAAAGTTAGGAATCAGTCACAGTTTACAGTTTGCAGTTTTTCTGTTGACTGCGACTGTAAACTATTTTCGTTTCCAGCAATCTTCCACGTGATCGTTGACCATTCCTGTGGCTTGCATGTGCGCGTAGACTACGGTTGAGCCTACAAATTTAAATCCTCGTTTTTTTAAATCTTTACTGATTTTGTCAGAAAGTGGCGTGGTCGATTGGATATCGCTCAATTTCTTGATGTTGTTTTCTATGGGTTTTCCGCCGGTGAAATTCCAAATGTATTGGGAGAAACTCCCGAATTCTTTCTGAACTTCCATAAATGCAATGGCATTGGCAATCGTTCCTTTAATTTTTAAACCATTTCGGATGATGCCGGCGTCTTGCATTAATTCGGCGACTTTGTCTTCGTTGTATTGGGCTATTTTTTTGTAATCAAATTGATCAAAAGCTTTACGGAAATTGTCTCTTTTCTTCAAAATGGTGTACCAACTCAGTCCGGCTTGAAAGGTTTCCAAGACTAAAAACTCGAATAATTTGTCGTCGTCGTATACTGGATTTCCCCATTCGGTGTCGTGGTATTGGCGGTACAAATCGTCTTTTTCGCACCAAGCACAGCGTATTTTATTGTCCATCTTTGGCGATGTATTTTTGAATTAAGTAATGTCCTAAATAGATGAAAGGTGTCATGCCAACCGCGATAACCAATTTAACCGTATAACCCGTTAATCCGGAAATGATATAGGTTTTGGTGTCCATGATGCCTGGCAACCAAAATGCAATCCCTAAAACGATAAAACTATCAAAAAATTGAGAGATTACAGTGGAACCTGTACTACGGAGCCAGATCATTTTGTTACCGGTTCTTCGTTTTACAAAATGGAAAATGGTTACATCGATTAATTGCGAAGCCAAGAAGGCAATGATACTGCCTACGATGATTAATTGACTCTGCCCAAAGACCGCATTGAACTGTTCCGAAGTTACAGAGCTGATGCCTGTTGCCGGAATTTGCATCGCAAAGTACAAAATAAAAAAGGTGTAAGCGATTAATCCTGCAGTGATGAAGGATAATTTTCTAACGCCTTTTTCCCCGAAATATTCGTTAATTAAGTCGGTGGTGACAAATACAATGGGCCAAGGAAGAATGCCGATGCTCATTACAGCTGAGCCAACATCGATGAGTTTTCCGCCTATGAGTTCGGCTACTATGGCATTGGTAATGAATATGCCGGCAAGTACGACATAAACGGTGTCTTTTTTAGAGTGGAACATGAGCGTTGATTTGCATACCTAATGACTCAAATGTACTATTTTTTGGTAAAATAAAAAACCCCGATTCGAAGTGAACCGGGGTTTTTATAACAAAGTATGGTTAAATGCTATTCTATTTGACATAATGCATTTTTTCATGCACTACTCATATAGTAAGTAGGGCTTTGGTATGGCTTTGCTATGGAGGAGATAAGTACGAGGTACAAAGTACAAAGTGCGAAGTGGGAAGTTTTAGGTTTGTATTACTACAGTGTCGGGGAAGGCTTGTATTATACGTGAGGTGCTGAAGTTGTATAGTGGTTGTGGTTCGGGTTGTTTTAGGATTTCTTTTATTTCATCGAGGAATTCGGGTTCGGATTTTGGCATTAGTTGGATGGCCAGTTCGAGGATATTGGCTATGTCAATATTAGGGTTGCCTACTAAGGGAGAGATATAGGGTGGCTCTGTTAGCATTGCGACGGTGCAGAGTTTCATTAAATCGTTGACAGTTCCGTAAAGGGAGCTGTAACCACTGAAGTTAAGGGTAACGGTATACCAGTCTTCCTTTTTAGGGTGGTCTTTGAGACCGGTTAATAGCCAATTGGCTTTTTTGCGGAGTTGGTTGATTGGTGTGTTCATGATGTTGAGGGTTATGAGTTATAAGTTATGAGTTGGCCCTTCGGCCCTTCGGCCCTTCGACCCTTCGACTGCGCTCAGGGCAGGCAAGCTCAGGGCAGACAAGCTCAGGGCAGGCGAGCTCAGGGCAGGCGAGCTCAGGGTGACAAGGATGTTTAAGCAGCGTTTTGGGTTAATGCGGTTGGTGGGATTAGGCAATAGTTTTCGAGCAGGATTTCATCTTCTTGTGGTTGTGAGGGGTTTAGGAGTTGTTGGCGGATGGTATCGAGTAGTTCGGCTTCTTCGTAGGGGATTAGGTCGAGGATG
>Ga0208888_100029_pt1 | contig 151418 bp, 141 predicted proteins | sample LakWasM115_HOW13_2_FD_183929 | JGI IMG/M metagenome (GOLD analysis project Ga0208888, IMG submission 183929) | Freshwater sediment methanotrophic microbial communities from Lake Washington under simulated oxygen tension - Sediment Metagenome... | ecosystem: Environmental > Aquatic > Freshwater...
ATGAATGCCCGTCAATTTCTTTAAGTTGGACAATATTCGCACCCATTCTTCATCGCTTAAATTTATCCGGTTCATTCCACTCAAAATGATCAATTCTACCGGATTGGTAAAACGTCAACAGAACCTAACAGATTTTTTAAAACGATTTTAAGCTGGCGTGAGTATATCGAGAACCGCCTGAGCCTGTTTTGCAGTTTCAAGGCCGAGATTGGTCAAATAGCCGCCGTCATCTTGCGATACCAAGCCTTTTTCAAATAGTCGGTGGGTGGCGGCAATAGTTTCCGGTGAAGCGGTTTTATGTACCTTGATGCCTTCTTGAGTGGTGGCCAGGTTGTAGCGAACAAGAATGTTCAGTTCTTCTACAATATCTTTGGTATAGGGCATAGCGAATCCTCATGACTCATTGATTTAAAGCAGTAGCATAATGCTATTTATAAAGAAGGAGTATCTTTTTTTATGCGGTCTTTTTTCTCGCGACGATCACGCCATCACGGGTCGGATTGATGAAGGTGTCAAATTCAGGATCATTAAAGATGAGTTCATTGTGTTCAATAATCGCCTCCGTCCAGCCGGGAAAAATGTCGGTAGGGTTTTCTACCGCCACCCGGCCGCGCCAAAGCACATTATCGGCAATATAAAGTCCGCCGGGGCGAATCCTGTCTTTAGCCATCAGCCAAATTGCAGGATAATCGCCCTTATCGACATCGTTATAGCAGATGTCGAATAATCCTTCTGTCTGGGCAAAAACTTCCTGAGCCATGCCGGCCCGGAAATCGATTCTATCCCACAAACCGGCACTGCTGAGATATTGCTCGGCTTTTTCCTGGTTGAGAAAATCGGCATCGGTGCAAATGACCTGGCCTTTTGAGCCAACCGCTCGGGCAAACCAATAGGCTGAATAACCGTAACCGCTGCCAAACTCAAACACCCGTTCAGCATTGATCATTTTAGCCTGCGCTTCAATAAAGACGCCCACCAAACGGCCAATGATGGGGAAGTTGTTTTTGTGCGCCAGCGCTTCCATCTCGGTTAGCACCGGATGATCGGTGTGTCGCAGTAAGCCGTGCATATAATTTTCAATGGCGGGATTGACCGGGATTAATACGCCGGGATTTGAAACGGTTGGGGATTTTATATCGGCCATTGGCGGTTCCTCATGGATATGTGTTTATTGAAGTTGAATGACGTTGCCTGTGGTACGGGCTGATTTATTGGATGTTAGCTTGATGAAGACGATAACAGCGAGGGCTTTTAAAACAATTCAGTTTCACTGTGGTCATTATCCCGAACCAGAACGGACATGTCTTCATACAAAATTATCCTGTTTCTGCCAGTGTCTTTGGCATGATAAAGCGCTTTATCGGCATGATCCAATTGTGTCGTGGGCATGGATGTGCCGTCGACATGGGTTAAGCCAATACTGACGGTGACTCGGCCGACAGTTGGGAAGTTGTAATTGGCGACTGCTTCCCGGAAACGGTTAAACACATTTACCGCTGTTTCCTGGCTGGCTAAATTCAGGATAACAACAAATTCTTCGCCGCCAAAACGGAACAAAAAATCATTGTAACGAAAGCATTTTTCCATCAATTGACTAAATATCAGCAACACCTCGTCCCCATACAAATGCCCGAAATCGTCATTAACGCGTTTGAAATGGTCTATATCCAGTATAGCAATCCATGAGCTTTTTTCCTCTTTTGTATCAATAATTTGATGGTCTCTGTAATGTTCGCAAACTTGTAATAAGCGAGCGTCTAGCGACTGCCGATTAGGCAGTTTGGTTAATACATCCCGTTCCTTGGTATCATGTAATATCACCAGATTTCGATAGACTCCTCGCAAATGGTCAAGTAATTCAAGCATTTCCCGGTCGAACGTTCCTTCCAGATGAATAGCGCGTTCAGGGCCGCCGCTCCCTCGAACAAAGAAAATAGCCCACGCATGAAAACCGGATTCATCCGGAGCGCTGAGATTCAAATCTGTCGTATGATCCAGTCCGGCAAGCAGGTCGTTATGGTCTTCATTATTCCTGGTGAAATCCAAGGGAAATCGTCTGATTAATAGGTCGCGAACAGTGCTTGTTTCTCCCGATTTTTTTCTTTCGTGATTATAAATTTCATAAACGACGGCGCTATCAATCCATGGAATCTCAATAAGGAGCTCTAGAAATTTATGCGTTAATGCCTGGTAATCCTGCTGGGCAGACAACCGTGTCGTCCAGGAAAAAATTTGCTGTACTGTTAGATTGATGGACATCGAAACTCAGCCGCAATATAAAAGGCTTGATTATGCGGCTTTTATACAAAAAATGGGACCTTTTTCGGGATTTTATGCCGATAAAAACGCTAAAAGTTAAAGGCCCTGTCTAGTCGACATAATGAGGGGTTATAGATCAGCTAATAACTTATCGAGCATATTCTCCGCCTGATGCAGATAGCTTGGCCCGAACAGGTTCAGGTGATTGAGTATATGGTATAAGTTGTACAGCGTTTTTCTGCGTGTGTAACCCGGATCTAGCGGATAAACGGCTTGATAAGCCTGATAAAATGCCGGGCTGAAACCGCCGAATAATTCGGTCATCGCCAGATCCGTTTCCCGGTCGCCAAAGTAGCAGGCCGGGTCATAAATGACCGGATTGCCCTGTTCATCCGCCGCAACATTGCCGCCCCACAAATCGCCATGCACCAACGCCGGTTGCGGTTGATAGCCGGAAAACAACGGCTTTAAATTTGTACGGAGTTTTTCGCCCAGGGTTTGTAAGCGACCGCCATAGCCCTTGGCCGCAGCCAGCGTTAATTGATGCCCCAGACGTTGCTCTTGCCAGAATGTAATCCAGTCGTGATAGTGGCCGTTGACTTGAATAGTGCTGCCGATGGTGTTGTCGCGGTGCCAGCCGAAATAGGCCTGTTTCGGCTGATGCAGCTGCGCAAGTTGTTGCCCCAGCAACTGTTCGGAACGGCTATTCAGGTTATGTAAGTCGATATGTTCAAGCACCAAAAAAGCATGGTCGGTGGTTTGTCCGCAAACAATAAACTTCGGCACACGCATGGCCTGAGTTTGTGCCAAGGCTTGCAAGCCTGCGGCTTCGGCCTCAAACATGGCAAGCCGTTCACGCGTGTTCAGTTTGACAAAAAAACTGACATTTTCGGCCTGTAACCGGTAAGCCGCATTAATATCGCCACCTGATAGCGGCTGGGCTTTGAGCAACTCAAAAGGCTGCCGGGTTGCCGACTCAATGTGGTGGACAATGGCCTGCCAATCCATCAGTAGAGCCTGCCGAATAAATCCACATGAGTCAGATACAGCCTCATATCCAGCTCGAACTGGTGATAAGACGGCTCCATGTGTTCACACAGCTTGTAAAACGCCTTGTTATGATCCTTCTCCTTTAAATGCGCCAGCTCATGCACGACGATCATCCTTAAAAATTCCAGAGGCACATTTTTGAACAGCGAGGCTACCCTGATTTCATTTTTGGCCTTGTGTTTGCCGCCCTGTACTCTGGAAATAAAGGTATGCAAACCCAAGGCATGATGAAGATCCTTAATCTTATCGTCGTAAATCACCTTGCTAAGCGGCTGGGACTGTTTAAGCAAAGCATTCTTCATATCAACGGTGTAAGCATAAAGCGCCTTATCGGTCCTGATCGAGTGAGGAGCCGGGTATTTTTTCAACAGCGTCTCGCCCAGTTTATCTTTACTGATCAGCAGGCGTACCTGGTTGGTCACGTTTTCAGAATAGCCGATTAAATATTTTAATTCATGCATGGCTTATTACTTCAGCGTGTTCAGTATTTGCTCCAGAGGAGCAAGAGAGATCAACGCCCGGTAAAGAATCGTTTTATCTTCCATCAGGCCGTAACATTCATAGTGATAGGGCGAATCTATGGCGTGGCCGATGCCTTCTTTTTTCGATTCCGGCGGGATTTGCCTGATCAGTATATACAGCGCGTCGCCGGATTTCAGTTGCGCAAGGTAGGTACGGTCAATGCTGATTTTATGCGACATATACACCAGCGGGTTGCGCTCGAAATCATGCTTTTCTATAACCGCCTTTTCCAACAAGGCGCTGGATATAAGGCTGCACGGGAATATTTCAGGGAACACCGCTTTATTTTTAAAGGGATCGAAAAAAGCATCCTGATCGACCAGGGAACCGCACAAAAAGTTTTTTGCATTGCTGGTCGTAATGAATTTTCGTTTCAGGAAGAAACTGCTGCCGGATATAAAAGACCGGTCGGGATGTTGATTGAGGGCGCCAAACTGCGGAACATCCGGGTTGGTCAGGAATAATGCAAACTTGGATTCTTTTTTGTAGCCCAGCAAAGCCAATGCGCCGCCCGATTTAACCGTAATTCTGTTGCTGAGAATCGTCTCCGGGTCTTCTTTTAGTTGCGATTTTTTTATATCGACCGATACCACCTGTCCGGGTTTGACTGCATTAACAAAAGAAAACTGGTAGTTGCTAAAACGCAGGTTTTTGTCGCTGATAAGCGCATTTTCATTATGGTGCTGGCGATAGAGAAAAACTTTGTGTTCAAGCAATGATTCCAGTTGAAATCCCAGTGCAATAGGGCCTTTGAACGGATTGTGATTGATGCGCAGCCACCTGTTTCTATCGTGAAACAAGTTGAAATCATCCGTTGCATTACGTGCAACATCAATGTGTATTTGATTAAAAACATCCGAACTGTCTGATGTATGCATAGCGCCTCGATGATTAAATTTCCGGTAACTATTTAGCGCCATTAAATACAATGGAACGTGGATGCCAAAAGTAGGCGCCTTTAGGCGACGCAGATGAAGATGATGAACACGGATTGAAAGGCGAAAGTTGAATCGCGCAATGATTGCATTAGCCTTATTTAATCATAATTATCAGCGTCATCGGCGTTCTATTTTTTATTTTTGGCGGATGAATAACGACAGCGCTTTAATCGATAAAGCGTCGGGTCAAATCGCCGTATTCATCAATTCGACGGTCGCGCAGGAACGGCCATACTTGCCTGACGCGTTCGGCTCTTGCTCTATCAATCGTGCAGCTTAGGAGTTTTGTTTCCGAATCATTGGCGCTGGTGATGATGTCGCCTTGCGGCCCGGCTATAAAACTATTGCCCCAGAAATTAATGCCGGTAGTCGAATTCGGCGCCAGCTCAAAGCCGATACGGTTGCAGGAAATGACCGGAATGCCGTTGGCGACCGCATGCGAGCGCTGAATGGTAATCCAGGCATCCAGCTGGCGTTGCTGCTCTTCGGGCGAATCTTCCGGGTCCCAGCCTATCGCGGTCGGGTAAATCAACAGTTCAGCGCCTGCCAACGCCATCAATCTGGCGGCTTCCGGGTACCATTGGTCCCAGCAAACCAATACGCCTAATTTGCCGATAGAGGTTTCGATGGGTTTGAAGCCCAAATCGCCGGGCGTGAAATAATATTTTTCATAAAACCCCGGATCATCGGGGATATGCATTTTCCGGTACTTACCGGCAATACTGCCGTCCTTGTCGAAAACCACCGCGGTATTGTGATAAAGCCCCGGCGCTCGTTTTTCAAAGATGGTCGAGACGATGACGATGCCGAGCTCTCTCGCCACGCCAGACAGGATTTCAGTGGTCGGGCCGGGAATAGGCTGGGCAAGATTATAATTATTATAATCCTCGCTCTGGCAAAAATACGGCCCCAGATGAAGCTCGGGCAGCACTACCAAATCGGCATTGTTAGCGGCGGCTTCATGGATTTTTGCGATGGAAAAATCAAGGTTGGTCTGTCTGTCTTCATCGCAGGGCTGCTGGACAGCGCTAACGGTTAATGTTGATTTCATGATGATCGTGTGGGGTGGTTTCTGATGGGCGTTATTTTATAACGATTTAGCGAAAGGAAATAACAAAACTGCGTCCGCTTCCGCGAAAGCGAGGGAGCTAAGAAGTGGACTGAACCGGTTCCAGCATCAACTTGCTGATGTATCGGTCATGAATACGGCTTAACAGTACCAGTGCCATCATCGCACCCAGTAGCGCATAAGCCATGTCCGACTGCGTATCCCAGATATAGCCTTGAGTGCCTAAAAAAGCTTCGGCGGCTTCCTTGCTTAACAGAGCAACCCACCATTCAATAAGCTCATAAACGGCGCTGATTGCGAGACAGATGCAGATGACGAAAAAATTAAGCCATTTGATACTTTCCACCACATGATTCCTGATGAGGATTTCCCTGGCGATGATGGCGGGGATAAAGCCTTGGGCGAAATGGCCGAGTTTATCGTAATTATTGCGGTCTAAATTAAATGCGTCCTTTAGCCAGTCGAACAGCGGGACTTCCGCGTAAGTGTAATGTCCGCCGACCATTAAAATAAGGCTGTGGATCAGGATCAAGCTATAAGCCAAACCCGTTAAGCGGAATTTCCGGCGCGTCGCTATAAGCACGACCAAGGCAATCATTGCAGGCGCCGTTTCAAGCACCCAAGTCAGGTAATCCTTAGGATAGGTACCCGACCAAATCAGTGCCGAAAAAAATATCCCGAACCACGTTTTATTCATAGATCGGTTTATTTCGCTAATGCTTCTTTATAGGTGCCTGCGCTAAAGCCACGGATGGTGGTGCCATTAATGACCGCCAGCGGGATACCGCCATAACCCGGATCTAGTGTTTTTTTGCGAGCGGCGGCATCAAGGTCTTGTTCAATATCATAAGTATTAAAGGCAATGTTGCTCTCGCGTAGAAAGGCCATGGCTTTTTTACAATAAGGACACCAGCTGGTGACGTAAAGATCGACTTTCGGCGCTGCTGCTTGAGCCTTGTTATCGGCCGGAACCGGTTGCTGCGATTTGGTTTTAAGATCGCCACGATTTTCTATGGCTGCCGGAGCGGTGGGTTTTGATCCGGAGAAATGCGATTTTCCACCGGCATCGGTCCATTTGTAGATTTCGGCCTGGGCGGGTAATGCGAACGTCAGTGCGAACAAGAGAATAAGCGGGCGATTAATGGTCATGGTGTGTTGGTTCCGATGTTTTTGGTTGGCTATAGTTATTCAGGCTCAGGGCAATCAGTATGTCCCTGTTTGGTACAAAGTTGGTAGTTTAATTGACTTGCCCAGTATTGGTAAGCTTGCTCAACATCATCCCAACTGTCGAAAGAACCCAGTAAGGTTTTCCCGCCTGCCCGGCAGTCCGCTGAAGCCATCAGTAATTCACCGGTTTGCGAATCGGTGATTTTTCCCTCGACACTGGCTTGGCCGACATAAGATTCAGTGCCGGTCGCCAACATTTTAAGCAGTGATAAGGCGCGAGCCGAAGGGTAGACGGCCGTATATAAATCCAGCAGCAGTATCGATGATTCGGCATCGGTGAGGGCAAATTGGATGCGTAATGTCTCCGGTCCGGGATGAGCGACCAGTTTAAAATTCTTCTTCAAGGCTTCCCGCATCCGGTATTCAAAAAGTTCTTTAAGCCTGTGGTTCTCGGCGTGGGTCATGTCGTTGAGATCGGAATCGGGCAGTTTGCTGGTAATGACGGGTTCTAAAATGATTTTTTTATAACCGGCCCAGTCAGTGCCGTCTTTCCAGAAACTTAATAAAGCATCGCCATCTTCGCCGTCTTTAAGCAGCGAATAATCGTCCAGGAAGTGCGATGTTTCAACATATCTGGCCTGATAAGTTCTCGCGCAACCGATGCTGAGCAGGATAAAGACAAGCACGATAATACGATTAATGGTCGGCATGAAGAGGCGGGACTGATTTTTGAGGTTCATAAAAGGCTTTAGCTCGATAAATGGGTCCACGAAGTTGCCATTGATGATCCGCTATATGCGAGACGCGGCTTGACAAATCTGTCTGGAACAGATTTGCATTCACCCGAAGGTTGTCAGGCAGGATAGCCTGACATGACACCGCGTCCCGCTCAAGGTTGCAAACGTGTCGAATATTAACCGACAGCCCTCAACGCCCCCTCAGGAAACTGCATGGTCATGCAATGCAGGCTGCCGTACTGATGCACCAAGGGCTGACAAGGAACGCCAATAATCTTGCGATCGGGAAAACAACCGGCCAAACGATCCAGCGCAATCGCATCCATCGGGTCGCCGTACACCGGCACCATGACGGCGCGATTGATGATCAGGAAGTTGGAATAATTGGCCGGGAGTTGTTGCCCGTCCTCATCATGAATCGGTTTCGGCAGCGGCAACGGTACCAGATGATAGACGTCTCCATCCTGGGTTCTAAGCGCCTGGAGTTGTGTTTCCATGAATTTCAGGCTGTTGTAGTGCGGGTCTTCGGGGTCGTTGCAGCTGGTGTAAGCGATGGTATCGGCGGTGCAAAAGCGCGCCAGGGTATCGATATGGGCATCGGTATCGTCGCCGCTCAGGTTTTCCTGGTCCAGCCAGAACACCCGTTTTGCGCCCAAGTATTGGAGCAATTGCTGTTCTATTTCCTGTTGGCTCAGGCCTTTGTTCCGGTTCGGGTTTAACAAACATTGTTTGGTGGTCAGGAGGGTATCTATGCCGTCGCTTTCGACGCTGCCGCCTTCCAGAATGAAATCTATATCGGTGTGGCTGGCGCCTTTAAAGGGCTTGACGTTGAGCAGTTTGTGATTAAGCGCGTTGTCGCTTTGGTGCGAGTATTTTTCGCCCCAGCCGTTAAAATGAAAGTTCATGTGCATAGGGACGCCGTCTTTTTCGACGGTAAGAAAAACGGTATCCCTGACCCAGATGTCATTCACAGGAGCGTGAATGAAGTCGATGTTGTCGGTCTTGCTTATTAAGGTTTGGATATGTTGCTGATGACTGTCATCCCTGCAAACGATAAGCAGTTTTTGGTATTGGCTGATGGTATCGCTAATGACGCTGTAGGATTGCTCCACGGCATCAAGATTGCGAAAGTCGCCGGTTTTATGCGGCCATGCGATTAATACGGCGGATTGTTTTTCCCATTCTGCTGGAAATCTGTTCATAGGTTTTAGTTTCCTGTAATTGTGCGTTCCGGCTGTGTGCCGGGAGCTGATTGAAACAACATTTCTTTGGCATGTGCCAGCGTGTTGGCGGTGATATTGACGCCGCCGAGCATTCTGGCAATCTCTTCTATGCGCTCTTCCGTTTCCAGTAACCGGACGTTGGAAGAAGTAATATCGGTTTGGTTGTTTTTTTCAACGTAGAGATGGTGATGCGCTTGTGCAGCGACTTGTGGAAGGTGGGTGACGCACATGACTTGCCTGTTATGGCTTAAGCTGCGCAGTTTTTGTCCGACGATTTCGGCAATGCCTCCTCCTATGCCTGAGTCTACCTCATCAAAAATCATGGTCGGGGTGGTTTTATCACTGGACGTGGTGACTTGAATAGCCAGGCTGATGCGCGACAGTTCGCCGCCGGAAGCCACTTTAGCCAGTGGTTTTGCTGGCAGGCCGGGATTGGCGCTGACCAGGAATTCGATTTTATCTTTGCCGTTCAGTTTGGGCGTAGCGCTATCCAGTGCGCCTATGTCGACCAGAAACTCGCCTTGCGGCATGCCCAGTTCCTTGATCATCGCTGAAATTTTTTGTTGCAGCTTTTTGCCGCTAAGCTTGCGTTGTCCGGACAGGTGCGCGGCCAACTGGTGGTATTGGGCCAGTAATTGTTCGACAGTTGCCGTTAAGGCTTCGATGCGCTCGCTGCTGTGGGCCAGTCCGTCGAGTTCCTGTTCAAGTTTTCCGACCAGTTCCGGCAGTTCATCCGGGGTAACGTGATGTTTGCGGCTCAGGCTTTGGATAATGCCGATCTGGTTTTCCAGCGCTTCCAGGCGGTGCGGATCGGCCTCTTGCGATTCGAGAAAGCGGCGCAATTGCAGGGATGCCTCTTCAACCTGAATCTGCGCTTCGGAGAGCATGGTGCAGATTTCGTTTAATTCGGGCGCGAATTGGGCAATGTGGCTTAACTCGCTGAGACAGTGGTTCAGCATTTGATTGACCGATTGCCGGTCGTTCTCATACAGCATATCGACCTGTTCTTGACCGGTGCTTAAGATCTGTCCCAGATTGGCCAGCTTGCCGTGTTCTTCCGAAAGATCGGCGTAGCTGAAGTTGGCCAGATCCAGCTGTTGCAGTTCTTCAAGCTGATAACGCAGCAATTCCTCGCGTTCGGTTTGATCGATGCTGGATTTAATCAGGCCGGCCAGCTCTTTACTGGTTTGATGCCATTGCCGGTAACAGGCGTTGACGCTGTCCAGCAGCGGTTGGTTTTTTGCGTAGGCATCCAGCAGGCGACGTTGCTCGTCGGTATTGAGCAGGGTCAAATGCGCGTGTTGACCGTGAATTTCGACCAGCTTTTCGCTGAGTTCCTGCAAGGCCTGCAAGGTGACCGGACGGTTGTTGATATACGCTTTGGAGCGGCCGTCATGATTAACAATGCGCCGGATCAGGCATTGCTGCTCGGTATCCAGTTCATTGTCCTTTAGCCATTGCTGCGCTTGAGGCGCGTCGGCCAAATCGAATTCCAGGTTAATTTCGGCGCGTTTGCTATTCGGGCGCACGTAGCCGGAATCGGCCCGGTCGCCCAGCGCCAGCCCCAGGGCGGATAATAAAATAGACTTGCCGGCTCCGGTTTCGCCGGTAAGCACCGACATGCCTTTTTCCAGGTCGAGGTCTAATGATTTAACGACGGCGAGGTCGATGATATTAAGGTTTAATAGCATGATTGTCGGTGTGGTAACCACTGCTCCAGTTTAATTTATTCCTGAGTATATAGAAGAAATCATGGCCTTCCGGGTGCAAAATTCTAATGGGTTTCGGTTCTTTTTTAATTAAAATTTTGTCGCTGATTAACACCTTCGGAATTTCAATATGATCGCAAGTCACCAAGGCGTTGATTTGTTTGGTCTGGCAAAAACTTATTTCAATTTCGGCCGAATCGTTGATCACGATAGGCCGATTCGACAAGGTATGGGGATTAAGCGGCACCAAGACCAGCGCGTTTAACGCAGGATGCAAAATCGGCCCGCCGGCGGACAGGGAATAAGCGGTCGACCCGGTCGGTGTGGAAATAATCAGGCCGTCGGAGCGCTGCGAGTTTAAAAACACATTATCAATCTTGGTGATGATCTCTATCATGCTGGGCGTTACCCAGCGATGCACGACCACTTCATTGACGGCGGTTTCTTCGTGGATAATTTGCCCGTCACGGATGATTTTGGTACGCAATAAATAGCGTTTTTCCTCTGTGTAATGGCCTTCAAGGATGCGTTGTAGTTTACCGGACAGCTCGTTGGGCGATATGTCCACCAGAAAACCCAGTCTGCCCAAGTTGATGCCGATCAACGGAATATCATCTTCGACGATGGCGCGGGCGGCCGAAAGAAACGTGCCGTCGCCGCCAACGGCGATCACCAGGTCGCAATGCTGACCCATCGTGTCTATCGTGCAGGATTTAACGGACGGATTATCAATAAAATGAGCGCTGTCTTTCGCGACAATGACGGTATATTGGTGTAGCTTTAAAAAAGCATGCAGGGCAGTTAAAGTCGCGGCGATGCTGGGATCGCTGGGTTTTCCTATGATGCCGATGGTCTTAAAGGGAGTCTGCATTGCTGGATAACAATTGGGAAATGAATTTGATTATACAAAAAAACCTAGGTAAGACTACGAGTATTACAACTTCAGCGGATATTTTGGCTGTCGCAGGACTTGGTTTTGCCTTTTAGCTTGATATTTTTGAACAATAGACACAATCTATGAACTGCCGGATTGATGGAATCGATTAATAGCGGCAATATACACAGAGGATCGTAAGACAGGGTGTAAAATTATTAATTCAGGGGGTTAGCAATGAAACAATTACACAGAAAGGACCTGTTCGGCTGGTCGGAGTTTAATCGGGAGCGCAATCTGGATTTTCACAGTGTGCTGTGGGTGCGCGACGATGGTAACGTTTTAATCGACCCTTTGCCGATGTCCGAACATGATCATAGTCACTTGCAAAGCCTGGGCGGGGTAAGATTTATCGTCATTACCAATAGCGACCACTGCCGCGATGCCGAGCATATCGCCGAGGTTACCGGCGCGGCGATCTTCGGTCCGGCAGCCGAGGAAGAAACGTTTCCATTGGCATGCACCCGCTGGCTGCACGATCACGAAGAAATCGTTCCCGGCTTGATTGCCTATCAGCTTAACGGTTCTAAAACGCCGGGAGAATTGGCGCTGCTTTTGGAGCACAGCACGCTGATAACCGGCGATTTAATCCGTTGCCATATCGGCGGTGAATTGTGCATGTTGCCGGACGCAAAGCTGACTGACAAAAACAAGGCCATTCAATCGGTCAAACGCATTGCCGAGTTGCCTGATATTAAGGCCGTTTTGACCGGCGACGGCTGGCCGCTGTTCAATCATGGCAGTGAAGCTTTGCATCGTCTGGCAAGGTCATTGAACCATTAAGTGAACAACCCAAAGTTTCTTCTTCAACGTGCCGCTTGACGCGGCATCTCAAGCCATACAGCAGGTTTTGTTAATGTGGGTACAAAAAGAATTTTCATTATCAGCAAAAAGCAGGGGATTCCATCTGATCACCGGTGAAATCCTGAGCGCTATTCCGGAATTGGCCGCGGTACAGTGCGGGTTGCTACACCTTTTTATCAAGCATACATCGGCATCGTTGACGGTTAATGAGAATGCCGATCCGACGGTGCGCCAGGATATGGAAAGCCACTTTAATCGATTTGTGCCGGAAGGGGCACCTTATTATAAGCATGGCTATGAAGGCGAAGATGACATGCCCGCCCATATAAAAAATGCGCTGCTGGGTTCCAGTTGCACCATTCCCATTACCAAAGGCAAGCTTAACTTGGGCATCTGGCAAGGCATTTACCTGTGCGAGCACCGCAATCAGGGAGGTAGCAGGCGGATTGTCGCTACTATTCAGGGACAATCTCGAGCTGATACCCATACGGGGTAGCGTTCCGTTTATTTAAGTAATAGTCCTCATTGATTGAAGAAGTTGGGTTCTCTATTCTTGTACAATGCCAACTGGTTTTTTAGGAACGCGTATGAAATAAAATAGCCAACCTACGCGGCTACATAGAGACAGTGGTCAATATTTCTGGAAATGGAGAAAGGACGTTGAAGATATTAGTAACAGGAGCTGCCGGCTTTATAGGTTCAAGCCTTAGTCTGAAGCTGCTGGAGCGGGGCGACGAGGTTGTCGGAATAGACAACCTTAATGATTATTACGACGTCAATTTGAAGCTGGCGCGGTTGGAACGGCTGCGGGACTATGATCGTTTTAAGTTTATCAAGCTTGAAATTGCCGATAGAGCCGCAGTGGATGCGCTTTTTGCCCGTGAAAAATTTCAAAGAGTTATGCACCTGGCGGCTCAAGCCGGTGTACGGTATTCCATCACCCATCCTCATGCCTATATCGATTCGAATATAGTCGGATTCATTAATATACTCGAAGGAGGCAGGCAGTGTGCCATCGAGCATTTAGCGTACGCTTCATCCAGCTCGGTTTATGGGGCGAATACCAAAATGCCGTTTTCTATCCATGACAATGTCGATCATCCTGTTTCCCTTTATGCGGCTAGTAAAAAAGCCAATGAATTAATGGCTCACACTTATAGCCATCTTTATAAGCTGCCGACCACCGGCTTGCGGTTTTTTACCGTTTACGGCCCCTGGGGACGGCCGGATATGTCGCCGATCAAGTTTGCCCGTAATATCATTGAAGGGAAGCCGATTGATGTGTTTAATTACGGTAATCACCGCCGCGATTTCACTTATATAGATGACATAGTGGAAGGCGTCATCCGGGTTATTGATAAACCGGCACAAGCTAATGCAGACTGGCTGGGTGACAATCCCGACCCGGGGACCAGCTTTGCCCCTTATCGTTTGTATAATATCGGCAGTAATAATCCCGTGCATTTGTTAACGTTCATTGAAACGCTGGAAAAATGTTTGGGTAAAGAGGCGGTAAAGAATTTCTTACCGATGCAGCCGGGCGATGTGCTTGATACCTGTGCCGATGTTTCGGATTTAGAGCATGATTTGGGCTATAAACCTGCTACGTTGCTGGAAGACGGGGTTAGGAGTTTTGTTGAATGGTATAAGTGTTTTTACAGATAAACAGGTATTTGTACTGATAGAAATTATATGATTTATCTGCTCTACTTGACTGAGTCTACGACCTAGCGGAATGGCCCCGCATGCTGTAGATAACAATAATTTTTAATTTTTCTTAACTGAAGAACCTCATAACCTTGTATAACCAATACTTCCATTTCAGCGAATTGCCGTTTTCCATAGCGACTGATCCGCACTTTGTTTATATGAGTCCGCGTCATCAGGAGGGCTTGGCTCATCTGCTTTACGGCATTAATTTTGGAGGGGGCTTTGTTGCTTTAACCGGCGAAGTAGGCACCGGCAAGACAACTCTCTGTCACTGTCTTTTGCAAAAAATACCGGAAAACATAGATATTGCTTTGATATTGAATCCAAAGCTTAATGCGGTCGAATTATTGGCTACAATCTGCGATGAACTGGGTATTAGCTATGACAAAAATCAGCACTCGTTAAAAAACCTGATTGATCTTTTAAACCAGCACCTGCTCACAGGCCACGCCAACGGCAGACGTACGGTTTTATTAATCGATGAGGCGCAGAATTTAAGCATGGAGGTGCTGGAACAAATTCGCCTGTTGACCAATCTGGAAACCAACAAAACAAAATTATTGCAAATTATTCTGGTCGGCCAGCCTGAATTAAAAGAATCGCTTAAACGACAGGATTTACGCCAGCTAAATCAGCGCATTACCGCCCGCTATCACTTGTTGCCGTTATCGCTCAATGAAACTCGGGCTTATATCCGCCATCGCCTGACTGTTTGTAACGGTCGCCCGGACATTTTTAAAGAAAGTGCGATTCGCAAAATTTACCAGCTTTCTTCCGGCATACCCAGGATGATTAACATCCTCTGTGATCGCGCTTTGCTTGGCGCCTACTCAACCAACACTCATGTTATTACACCGGCAATCGTTAGCGCCGCTGCCCATGAAACGCTGGCTTTTACCGATAAAAAATTCCCTTACCTGAGCGCATTATTCGGCCTGTTGTTTTTGGGCTGTATTGCCGCCGGTATTTATTTTCGAATGGTTTGGCCCAAAGCGAGTCACCAAACCGCAATTAATTTTACAACAACCTATCCTGCCATCCAGACAAAGCCTGAAATCATCAGCCAACTCCTGCCGCCGGTTCAAAAAGAACCGCTTCTTATTGAAACATTTAACACCGCTGCTGTCGCTAAAACAAAAACGTTTCATGACTGGATCAATAATCCCGATTATTCGTTAAATGCTGCGTTAATCGGCGCGCTGAAGCTTTGGGATAAACCTATCCCTGAAAGTAATCAGGTGGATTGTCATTACGTAGAAACAACAGGGCTGCGCTGTGCATTTGGCAAAGCCAACTGGAAAGACATGCTGGCAATTAATCATCCGGCTATTCTGGAGTTCTCATTGGCAGGTGATGAAAAATTCTATGCTTTGCTTACCGGATTCGGGCAAAATCAATCCCTGATTCATTTTAAAGATAATGCGACTTTTCCGGTAGCGGATGCATTGAAGTATTGGGACGGCTATTATTTAATACTGGAGCCGCCGCCAACCCCTGACGGCAAAGTGATACGTCCCCATCAGACCTCGGAGCCTGTGTTATGGTTACGACATCTGTTAAATAGTATTGACAGTAAAACCGAAGCCGTAGAACAGCCACGTTTTTATGATGACAAGTTAGTCGCTCGCGTTATGAAATTTCAGCATCAGCACCAATTGCCGGAAGACGGCAGGGTGGGCGAAAAGACTATGTCCCATCTTAAAAATATAGCGCAGACACTTGATCTTCCTCACTTAGAGATAACCGATTAATTATGTCTTTTATTCTAAATGCCTTGCGTAAATCAGAACAGGAAAGACAGGCTAGTCAGGCTGAGAATGTAACTGACAAAATCCTTCTTCCTCAGCCGCCACAAAACAGCGGCAAGACAACCAAGCTATTAGTGTTTCTTCTTATCGCTAATGTGTTGGTTATTGCCGGCAGCATTTGGTTTGTACGAAATAATTTGATGTCGACGCCTGATACGAGTGCGCCGACTATTTCATCACACCACCTGTCGGCACAAGGCGCAAAGCTTGAGCCTAAAGCGATTGCTAAATCCGCTCAGTCGAAAAGACCGGCACAAAAAGCGGAATCCGAAATAACCTCTATTGCGGAGTTGATCGATAAAGAAAAGCCTGAACCAGCTCCGTTACCGGTTACCACAAAAAAAACGGCGGCTGACACCATTAAGCAACCTGCTATTACCAACAACTCCGAGTTACAGATACAAGCCACTCCGGTAATAGCTCCTGTTGCGTCCGAAACAATACCTGCAATAAAAGGTATTCCTTTGTTAAGTGATTTGCCTTTCGAATTTCGCCAGGCGCTACCGAAATTTACTATCAATGTATTTGTCTACTCACAGGATCCTGGAGAACGCTTTATTATGATTGATATGGTCAAATATAAGCCAGGACAGCAAATAAAAGACGCAATGCTACTGAAAGAAATTCTTCCTGACGGCTTTGTCATTGATTATCAAAACCGGGTATTTAAAATTAAGCGACCGTAAAAATTAAGGTAAAGATATTGTTTACCTTAGCCTTGTCGGTTGGGCATGCTTTTTATGCCCAACATTACGATGTTTCAATAGGACGGTAGATTTCGGATTTGGCCGCAGCTATCCTGCCACCAGATCAGATACTCAAGCGGGACGGGGTTTGCAATCCCGTCCCTAATTTTTTACGGTATCTGGGCTAAGTTACCCAACGCAAAACGTTTCAGACGGGGCAATATGCCCGCCCGGCTCATAAAGCTCGTGAACTTTGAAGCCTTCCTATTTCCAAATGCTGACAATATTGGTGAAGTCATCCGTCCAGGGCTTCATATCAAAATATAAGGGCATTTTTTGCCAGTTGCCGAGACGGCTCAGGCGCAACGGTTCCAGTGTTTCGGCCTGCTTTGCCATAACCACCCAATCAGTCGCAACCACCAGCGGGATTTCCTGTTGCGGTTTGAACTCCTGAATCAATGAGGCCAAGTGCAGGGCTTCCGCATTAATCGATAATACTTTTTTCAGCGACAGATGGCGGTTGGTCATATGAAATGCCAGTATGCCGCCCGGTTTGAGTTTTTTGAAATATAGCTCCAGCGCTTCCTTGGTCAGCAGATGGGTTGGTACCGAGTCGGAACTGAACGCATCCATGACTAATAAATCAAAGTGCTGATCAGGCTCTTTTTCCAGTGATAAACGGGCGTCGCCGACGCGCATGGCGGCGTTGTGAGCGCATTGGCTCAGGTAGCTGAAATAGGCGGGGTTGCCGGCAATGTCGACCACCAGCGGATCGATTTCGTACAGTGTCCAGTTCTGTTGGTCTTTGGCATAACAGGCTAAGGCCCCCGCGCCCAGTCCGACTACGCCGATATTCCAGGCTTGATCGTTATTGTCGTATTCCTCGAACAGTTGGCCCATCGGCCCCGGACGGCTGTAATAGGTCAACGGTATTTGGCTTAAGTTTGCAGCCAGGCGCTGTGCCCCATGTTTGGTCGTGCCGTGGAACAGTTCATGATAGTGTTCAGGTTTGCCTTGTTCATCGGTCAGAACGGCTTCACGCACGGCAAGCACGCCAAAAAAGGTGCGTTCCTGGTACAGCGTATGCGATGACAGACCATGCAAGCCGAGAGCAAGGAAAATAATGGCGCCTGTCATTAAAGCGAAGCCGACGGGACGTGTTCTCAGCAGGTAGGTCAATAAGGTTAAGCCTATCAGGCCGATGACGATGGCGTCGAAATACTGGAGTAAATCAGCGGCGGTGGCATGAACAATAATCCCGGCAATAACCAGCAGGGCAGGGGCTATTACTTGCAACAGCAATCCGGCGTTCAATGACAGTTTCAGGCCGGGGCGCAGCAGTAAGGCCGCAATAATCATGATCGGGTATTCATACACGGCATTGAATACGAACGGCGCAACAAAGGTGTTGAACATGCCGCCTAACATGCCCGCAAAGGACATGATCAGGTAGAAGGTGGTTAAATGCCGGGTATGCGGCCTTAATTTTGCCAACTCGCCGTGACAAACCATCACCGCAAAGAAAAAAGCGATCAGATGCAAAATCAGGTAAGCCCAATAAGGCAAATCGGCCGGATTAATGAACGCGTAGGCGATAAACGGCAACAGGAATATCGGTTGCAGCTTCACCATTAGCGGATGAATTTTGTCGTTCCATTTGGAAAAAACGATCACAAAAGACAACAAATACAGCGTTAGCGGGATGATCCACAGCAACGGCACCGAGGCAATATCGGTGCTGATGAAGTTGGTCAGGCCCAGCAGCAGACTGGACGGTACAAAGGCCAGCGCCAGCCAGTGTAGTTTGGTGGCAAGGCTGAGATTGTTTTCGTCGGCCGCTGTATCCTGGTCGTACTCTTGCTGCTCGGATGTTTGTCGGCTTTTCCATAGCACAAAAGCGCAAGCTGCAATCAGCAGGCAAAGTATCAGGTAGCCGACGCTCCAGTAACTCTTTTGGTTTGCCAGCCCGATATTGGGCTCAAGCAGGAACGGGTAACTCAGCAACGCAATCAGGCTGCCGGTGTTGCTGGCCGCATAGAGATAATAAGGATCATGGCTGGTATGGTGGCCGACATTGGCGAACCATTTTTGAATCAGCGGCGCGGTCGTGGATACTACGAAAAAAGGCAGGCCGATAGCGAGAAATAACGTCCACAGCAGCCAGAAGGTAGGGTTGCTGTCTGTCGGCGGGACGGTGTTTTCCGGCAAGGCCAAAGGCAGCGCCAGAAAACTGATCAGTATCAGCGCCGTATGGATCTGGATTTGGCGGTGCTGACTGTAGCGTGTAGATAGATAGTGCGCGTATAGATAGCCGAGAAACAAGATACTCTGGTAAAACACCATGCAGGTGTTCCAGACTGCCGGGGAACCGCCGAGTAAAGGTAATAAAATCTTCCCGAACAGGGGTTGCAGCACAAACATCAGCGACGCACTGGTAAACAAGGTCGCGGCAAACAGGAAGATCAGGGATAAATTGCGGTCAGGGGTGGCTTCTGGATGGTGGCTCATTATTTTTATAGGTAGCCCTTGGGGCTTTAATTTTTAATGCGCTAATGATAAAGCATTTGGTGTCGTGTGGGGCAGTTGAAAATAACGCGGATATAAAAAAAGGCGGTATGACCGCCTTTTTGAAAGCAGAATCCAAGGGTTTTTGTTAGCGCCGATGTCGCGATTGCCCACCCTGAAATTCCCTGTCATCAGTATTGCGCGAATTATCATGATCTCCGGATGGGTTAATATCTTGTCTTTCGTCGGCTCTATCCCCGCCGCGAAGGTTATCTCCTGTTTTTGATTGCTTATTGCTGTTCAACAAGCGGGCATCAGGACCGGAGTTTTGATTGTGTGGGTTATCGTGAGCATTCGGTTGCTTTGCAATAGCCGCTCCGGAGATGGCTAAAGCTAAAACGGTTGCCGGAAGTAAAAGATATTTTATGGTTATCATATGGGTACCTGGTTGTTATAGCGATCCAAAATAGGTCGCTAATGCTTTAAAATCTGCCTCGGACAGGTTGGCGATAATGGCTTGCATCGGCCCGCTTTTGCGTGAACCATCCTTGAAGGCTTTTAATTGTTGTTCAAGGTATTCGGGATGTTGCCCTGCAAGCCTTGGGAACTGGCCGTTACCTTGAGCAGTGGAGCCATGGCATCCCAGGCACATAGCGGCTTTGGATTCGCCTGATTTTGCCAATGCAGGATCGCCGCCGGCCTTAACGGGCTTCTGGCTGGAAAAATAAGCGGCAAGGTTATTGATGTCTTCATTATTCAGGTTGGCTGTCATTGATTGCATCATAAGGTTGATGCGATCTCCCGCCTTGAATGCTTTGAGCTGATTGGCCAGGTAGGTCGGTTGTTGTGCCGCCAAGTTGGGCCATTGCGTATTACTGCTGTTACCTTTTTGTCCATGGCAGCTGGTACAGGGCTCCGCTTTTTGTTCTCCGGCTGCCATATCGGCTGCCGACACCGGCAATGTTAAGAAAGCAGTCAGGAAGAAAGATAAAATAAGGGATTGTTGTAGTGAGTTCATGGATCACCTCTTAGGATAAGGGTTAGGCTATCTGTTTGACGGGCTATCGAAAGGGCTTGTTTTTTCAGATAGAGTTTTCACTATACAACTAAAAGGATTAACTGATAACAAAAAAGTTAAGGGCAGCGAGAGGGATGCAGAATAATAAGCTTGTTTTTCGCAAAGCGTGAGTAGGTCTACGAGGTTTACGCTTTGTACGTCGAAAAAAGACAAAGGGGTTGCTATGTTCAGAAGGTCTGGACATAGCAAAAATTACCGTTATTTTACGATGCGTAAATTTGGTTTTGCGGCCGGTTTTTTTACCGGCGGTGGCTCATCGCCATCGCTATCTTCCTGGTCGAAGATCATGCCTTTACCGTTTTCTTTGGCATAGATTGCCAATACAGCGGTTATCGGCGTGCTAATGTGCATGGGTTTTCCGCTAAACCGGGCATTGAATTCAATTTCCTGGTTGCCGAGAGACAATCCCTGTATCGCTTCCGGCCTTATATTTAAAACGATTTTGCCGTCTTCAATAAATTCTTTCGGTAAAATTGCACTGGTATCTTCGGCGTCCACGAGAAGATGCGGCGTCAGGTTGTTATCAATAATCCATTCGTAAATTGAACGAATCAAGTAGGGCTTTAGAGAAGTCATAAGGCTGGGGTTTACTTTAAAGGCTCGATCATTTCTTTTTCAGCTTCGCTCAGGCTACGCTTGAATGCGGCTCTGTTGAATATGCGTTGGGCATAATTAGTGATCACTTCATTCGGGGTCGACACGTCAATGCCTATGCTGGGTAAACGCCATAACAAGGGCGCGATGACACAATCGATCAGCGAAAATTCATCACTCATAAAATAGGGTCTGGCTGCAAAAATGGGCGCAGCAGAGAGTATGCTTTCTCTGAGCATTTTCTTGGCACGGGCAGATTTTTTCTCCCCGGAAAATAAAATTTCGTCCAGTAACTGATACCAGTCCTGGTCGATGCGCTTGATCAGCATTCTGGCATTGGCCCGTGAAACCGGATCCATTTGGTGTAAAGGGGGGTGCGGAAAGCGTTCGTCCAGGTATTCCATGATGATGCGCGAGTCATAGAGAACCAGGTCGCGTTCAATCAATGTGGGTGACGTGCCGTTGGGATTTAACTCAAGTAAATCTTCAGGTGGATCTGTCGGGTCATAATATTCTATGTCTGCGACAACTCCTTTCTCGTGCAAAACAAAACGGGCGCAGTGGCTCATCGCGCATGTCGGAGATGAGAAAAGCGTCATTACAGATTTACGAGTATTAATATTTGTCACGAATAACAACCTCTTTAAGACGTGTAGGGCGGTAAAAAAAAGGTATTATAACAGATTGGCGAGGTTTTTATTTACCGTTGTTGGGCGTCGGCTACGCTGAGGGGTAAAGCCTGTTCTGAGTGTGTTGAAAGGGTATTTCAAGTGGGAGCGATGAGCTACCTTCGGCAGCTCATCTTATTGCTCCGCTAATTATGCTTTACACGTTTAAGAATTAATGGATCTTTTTCCAGTATTCTTTTTTCAGCAGGTAAGCCACAACTAAAAACATCAAAATGTAAAATATCACGTATTTTCCGATACGTTGTCTTTCAAGCTGCACAGGCTCACCGACATACACCAGGAAATTAACCAAGTCATTGACGAAAATATCAAATTCTCCTGTAGACAATGTACCCGGTTCTTTCATAACTAAATTGGTGTATTCATCACCCCATATATTTTTTTTATGTTCTGCATGTTGCTCACCTTGCAATTGCCAGAGCGGGTTAGGCATAGCAGTATCCTTGAAAATCAGGTTGTTTACCCCTCTAGGGCTTTTGGGGTCAATGTAGTAGCTTTTTAAATAGCTGTACAGCCAATCCGCACCACGCGATCTGGCAATTAACGACAAATCGGGCGGTTGCGTACCAAACCATTTTTCCGAATCGTGCTTGTTCATGGCGCTGTGGAGTTGGTCATAGATGCTTGCTCCTTCAGGGGCAATGTCTTTTAACATCTTTTTTTGATCGACATCCGTATCAAGGGCAATACGTAGGTAACGAATATGCTTGATTGAATGGCAGCCAAGACAATAAGTGACAAAGTGTTTCGCCCCCCGTTGCAATGAAGCATTATTGGAAAGATCGATATTCGCTGTTTGCAGCTCAATGCCTTCCGAGGCGGCAACCCCAAAAGACAGCAATAACAATAAAAGTGATGCTATTAAATTTTTCATATTAATCCAGACTCCCTATTGCTTTTTTTACAAACCGACTGATAACGTTTCTTATGCCTTCGGGATTAGGCTGTCTGGTAAAAGAAGAACCTTTAAAAGCAGTATGACCAATTTCAGTAGCTGCTGGTTTTAATACGGTAATTTCCTCAATTAACGCGGGCAATTGCTCCTCAAGACTATGCACTGGGGTTAAGCGTTTTGGCACCGGCTTGGTTTTTTCCCACCGTGTATACAGCGGCATTAACAGGAAGAAGCCGAAGTATATCGCGGTGAAGATGCGCGCAAATATGGTTGCCGTCGGCGTTGCCGGTTGCGTACCCAAATAGCCCAGAGCCAGGAAACTGATTACAAACAGTAATAAAGCCTTTTTATAAATGCCGCCGCGGTAACGAATCGATTTGACCGGACTACGATCCAGCCAAGGTAACAGGAACAATACGACTATCGCTCCACCCATGCCGATAACCCCGGCAAATTTGTCAGGAATCGCCCTCAAGATTGCATAGAAAGGTGTGAAATACCAGACTGGCGCAATATGTTCCGGGGTTTTCATCGGATCGGCAGGGATAAAGTTTGCATGCTCGAGAAAATAACCGCCCATTTCCGGCATATAAAAAATAACCGTGGCGAAAAACAGCATAAACACGCCCACGCCGACCAAATCTTTGACGGTGTAATAGGGGTGAAAAGGAATGCCGTCTACAGGATGTCCCCAGGGATCTTTGGAATCCTTGATTTCAATGCCGTCCGGGTTGTTAGAGCCCACTTCATGCAAGGCCACGATATGTAGGAATACCAGCATAACCAACGCCAGAGGCACCGCAATAACATGAAAGGCAAAGAATCGGTTCAGGGTCGCATCGGAAACCACATAGTCGCCTCTGACCCAGAGCGACAAATCATCGCCGATCACGGGAATGGCGCTGAACAGCGAGATAATAACCTGAGCGCCCCAGTAGGACATTTGTCCCCAAGGCAACAGATAGCCCATAAACGCTTCGGCCATCAGGGCTACGAACAACAGCATGCCGAAAATCCAGACCAGCTCTCGGGGATGCTTGAACGAACCGTACAGCAAGCCTCTAAACATGTGCAGGTAAACAACGATAAAAAACGCCGACGAACCGGTCGAGTGCATGTAGCGAATCAGCCAGCCCCAGTTCACATCGCGCATGATGTATTCTACGGAGTCGAATGCCAGTTTGGCATCCGGCTTGTAGTTCATGGTCAGGAAAATACCGGTCAAGATCTGGTTAACCAACACCAGTAAAGCCAGTGAACCGAAGAAATACCAGAAATTGAAGTTCTTAGGCGCATAATAATGCGTCATGTGCTCGTTCCAGAGTTTGGTCAGCGGAAAACGAGCCAAAATCCATTCGTTACATTCAGTTATGCGGCTAGGTTTCATGCGCTTGCTTCCTCTGCGGATTCACCAATAATCAGTTGAGTATCGGTAATATAGCGGTAAGGGGGGATTTCCAGGTTAGTTGGCGCCGGTACTCCGCGATAAACGCGGCCGGCCAAATCGAACCAGGAGCCATGACATGGACAGAAAAATCCGCCGTGCCACTTGTCGCCAAGATCGGTAGGCGCTATTTCAGGACGGAACGTAGGCGAGCAGCCCAAGTGGGTGCATAAGCCCACGGCAACAAACACTTCCGGTTTAATCGAGCGTGCCGGGTTTTTACTGGACTCCGGTTGTATCGATTCCTGAGAAAGAGGATCTCTTAACTCACTGTCCAAGGTTTTTAGAGTTTCAAGAACCTGTGGGGTTCTGTTGAGTATCCAGACCGGTTTGCCTCGCCATGCGACCCTGATTAATTGACCGGGTTCCATTTTGCTGATGTCAACTTCAACAGGCGCGCCTGCCGCCATGGCTTTGGCACTGGGCTGCATTTGAGCAAGAAAAGGAACAGCTAAATAGCCTGTGCCGACTGCGCCAACCACGGTCAAGGCCGAGGTTAAAAACTGGCGTTTGGACTGATCGACGCCTTTATTATTCATTATAGAACTCTCCTGATTAAGTCTGCGCTTCTTAAGGGCGCATTGTTTTCTATCGCCAATATACCATTAGAGCTTATAAGATTTGAAGTGCTTATGCCGCCGGTTTTGGTATTTGTTAGCTATTAAAAATGGCCTGAAGCAATACGTAATGCACAAGCCTATGATATTGCGACAGATTGTTTATTGTGGAACCACGATAACGCTGTTAAATTTTTTATATTGAATACTGTGTATTAGATGATTCGATACGGAGTTATTTCGACTATGGCGTGACCAAGCTTCTTGTTAATGCAGCAAGAAAGGCCGCATTTTCTTCCGGTTTACCTACGGTTACCCGCAGACAATCGGCCAACAAGCCGCCTTGTGCGCTAAGGTTTTTAATTAAAACGCCTTGCTGTTTTATCGACGCGAATATTTCATTTGCTCGATTTTCGGGTGTCTTAAACAGAATAAAATTAGCGGCGCTGGGATAGGCGGTAATGCCGTTTAGCGCATTAAGCCGGTTAAAAACGATCGACCGTTCGGCACAAATATTTTGCGTTTGCTGATCGAACAATGCCTTGTTGGACAGGGCGAAATCAGCGCTGATCTGGGTCAGACTGTTAATGTTGTAGGGCAGGCGGATCTTATGGAGTTGCTCAATGATGTCCGGCTTTCCTGCGATGTAGCCGAGGCGTAAACCCGCCAGCCCCAGTTTCGATACTGTGCGCATTACCAACAGGTTGTCATATTGACCCAAAATGTCGATAAAGCTGGCATCGGCAAAAGGCGCGTAGGCTTCATCAATGATTACCAAGCCCTTGGCGGCTTTTATGATTTCTCGAATCGACGCTTCGGAAAATAAATTTCCGGTGGGATTGTTGGGATAGGCCAGAAATATGACCGAAGGCTGGTGCTGTTCTATAGCCTCCAGCATGGCCGGTAAATCCAGGTCAAAGCTGCCAGCAAGCAACGGAATGCCGTGGTAGGTGAGCCCCAGGCACAGACTCAGTTGTTTATACATTACAAAACCGGGATCCGGCGCCAACACACCGGCATTGGCAGGCAGCGCCATTAACAGTAATTGAATGATTTCATCGGAACCGTTGCCCAGCAGCACATCGAATTGCTCGGGTATTTGATTCAGGCGCTTGATGGTTGCCGTCAGATGCCTGGCTTCAGGGTCGGGATAGCGGTTCAATGGGCAGTCTTTCAGCGTTTCCAGCCAGTTTGCCTTGATGTCTTCAGGCCAGCTGTAGGGGTTTTCCATGGCATCCAGTTTAATCAAACCGGTGGCATCAGCCACTTTATAGGCGGACATCGCCAGGACTTCTTTGCGGAAAAGGGAAGTGATTGTCATAGGTTTAAGGTGAAAGATGAAAGGCTCAAGGTGCAAGACAAAAGGCGAAGGGCTTGGCGCAAACAAGGTTTTTTCGCCTTTGGCCCTTCGTCCTTAGCCTTCTTTTAGTCTGTTTTTATCCTATATTCCGCAGACTGCGCATGAGCAGTCAGGCTTTCGCCCCGCGCCAATATGGATGCGGTTTTGCCCAGCGTGTCTGCGCCTGCTTGGGAACAGTTGATCAAGCTGGAGCGTTTTTGGAAATCGTAAACACCCAACGGCGACGAAAACCGTGCGGTGCTGGAGGTCGGTAAGACATGGTTGGGTCCTGCGCAGTAATCGCCCAAGGCTTCGGCGGTATAGCGGCCCATGAAAATGGCACCCGCGTGGCGAATGTTTTTGCACATGGCTTCGGGGTCTTCGACGGAGAGCTCCAGATGTTCAGGCGCAATGATGTTGACCACATCGGCAGCTGCGTTTAGGTCGCTGACCTTGATCAATGCGCCACGCGTGGTCAGCGATGTCCTGATGATCTCGGCGCGTTCCATGGTCGGCAATAGTTTATTAATGCTTTGCTCAACAGCGTCCAGATAAGCCGCGTCAGTACTGATCAATATGGCCTGAGCATTTTCATCATGCTCGGCTTGTGAAAACAGGTCCATCGCAATCCAGTCGGGATTGGTTTTGCCGTCGCAGATAATCAGGATTTCCGAAGGACCTGCAATCATGTCGATGCCGACTTGTCCGAATACCAGTTTTTTGGCGGTAGCCACATAGATATTGCCGGGGCCGACAATCTTTGCCACCGCAGGGATGGTTTCCGTGCCGTAAGCCAACGCGGCAACGGCTTGCGCACCGCCCATCGTAAATACGCGGTCTACACTGGCCAGGTAGGCGGCCGCCAGCACCAGCTGATTGGTTTCGCCGTGAGGTGCAGGCACGACCATGATCAATTCGCCGACGCCCGCGACTTTGGCCGGTATCGCATTCATCAACACCGACGAAGGGTAGGCGGCTTTTCCGCCCGGCACATAAAGCCCTACGCGGTCTAGCGGGGTGATTTTCTGTCCGAGCACGGTGCCGTCGGCCTCGGTGTATTGCCACGATTCCATTTTTTGGTGTTCGGCATAAGCGCGGATACGGTCTGCGGCGGTTTGCAATGCTTGGGCTTGTTCAGCCGGCAAGCCGATCCACGCCGATTTCAAAATTTCTGGGGATAATTCCAATTCGGAAGCTTGCGTGATGGCGCGGTGATCGAAGCGGTTAGTGTAGTCGATAACCGCTTTATCGCCGTTTTTGCGGACATCGGCAATGATAGCCAGAACACGTTGGTGAATTTCCAGGTCGTCGGTTTCATCAAAGGCCAGTAAATCTTTTAATTGCCGGTCAAAATCGGCTGATGAGGCATCGAGTCGGGTGATAGTTATGTCGGACATAAGATAACCAAAATTTTAGAGTGTGTTGATGTTATGTATTGTCCACGAAAGACACGAAAAGCACGAAAAAGTTTTTAAAACTTTATTTATCGTTCCCACGCTCCGGCGTGGGAACGCAGTTGGCAATGCTCCAGCGTTGCCAAGCTTGAGCTACGTCTGTTTTGTTAGTCGTAGCAATGCACTTGTAATTTGTGGATAATTAAAACTGCTGGCAGCATCAAGCGGGGCAGCATATCCCGTTAGGTTTGTGGAAGACGCTGGAGCGTCAGTGCTTGCATTCCCACGCCGGAGCGTGGGAACGATGCACAAACCTTTTCGTGCCTTTCGTGTCGCTTAGAAGCGCCTACTTTTGGTTTTCGTGGACAATAAATGAATTATTAACCTCTTTTCGCAAGCGTCTTCTCAAACTGGTCCAGTAGCGACTGAATCGCCTGATGCTTCATTTTCATCGCCGCCTTGTTGACCACCAGCCTGGAGCTGATGTTCATAATCAGATCCCGAGGCTCCAGGTCATTGGCCTTCAGCGTATTGCCGGTATCGACCAGGTCGACGATGCAATCGGAAAGGCCGACCAGTGGTGCCAGTTCCATCGATCCGTACAGTTTGATGATCTCGGCCTGTATCCCTAAGCTGGCGAAATAGCGTTGGGTTATTTTGACGTATTTGGTCGCAACCCTAACCCGTCCGGCAATCGGCGGCGCATCTTTATGTGCAGCGGTCATTAACCGGCAACAGGCGATGTTCAAATCCAAAGGTTCGTACAGGCTTTCAGCGCCGTGCTCCAACAGGATGTCTTTTCCGGCGATGCCCATGTCGGCCGCGCCATACTCAACAAACGTCGGTACATCGGTGGCGCGGATAATGACCAGCTGAACGTCATCGCGGGTGGTTCGTAAAATCAGTTTGCGGCAGGTAAGCGGATCATCAATCGGCGTGATGCCCGCCTCTGCCAATAAGGGCAGGGCGTCTTCATAAATCCGGCCTTTAGATACGGCGATAGTAATCATAGTCAAACCTTATCTTGGGACGCGGCGTATCGTCGCACCCAATTGAGAGAGTTTTTCTTCGATGTGATCGTAACCCCGGTCGATATGATAAATGCGGTCAACCAAAGTATCGCCTTCGGCCACCAGCGCGGCTATCACAAGACTTGCCGAAGCTCTTAAATCGGTCGCCATAACCGGTGCGCCGGTCAGTTTTTTAACGCCGGTGCAGATGGCGGTATTCGACTCCAGCTTAATGTCGGCGCCCATGCGCTGCAATTCCTGAACATGCATGAAGCGATTTTCAAAAACCGTTTCGGTAATAATGCCCACGCCGTCGGCGATCGCATTCATGGCGGTGAATTGCGCCTGCATATCGGTCGGGAAGGCCGGGTAAGGCGAAGTCCGGACCGAAACAGCCTTGGGCTTGTTGCCGTGCATATCCAGTTTGATCCAATCTTCGCCGGTGGTGATTTCAGCGCCGGCTTCAACCAGTTTTTCCAGTACTGCGTCCAGAATATCAGGACGGGTGTTTTTAAGCTTGATGCTGCCGCCGGTAATTGCGGCGGCAATCAGGTAGGTGCCGGTTTCGATCCGGTCGGGAAGGATGTCGTAGTGGATGCTTTCAACGCCCAGCTTTTCAACACCTTCAATGACCAACACGTCGGTGCCTATGCCGGTGATTTTGGCGCCCATTTTGTTAAGAAAGTGGGCCAGATCGGTGACTTCAGGTTCCTTGGCGGCATTTTCAATAATCGTGGTGCCTTCGGCCAAAGCAGCTGCCATCAGCAGGTTCTCGGTACCGGTAACGGTGATCTGTTCCAGAACCAGACGACAGCCTTTAAGCCGGGTCGCTTTGGCATGGATAAAACCGTTTTCGACGGTAATATCGGCGCCCATCTTTATCAGGCCGTTAAGGTGAATGTCAACCGGGCGCGAGCCGATAGCGCAGCCGCCGGGTAATGACACATGGGCTTCGCCGAATCGAGCGACTAAAGGCCCTAATACCAGTATTGAAGCGCGCATGGTTCTGACCAGCTCGTAAGGCGCTACAAAACTATTGATGGTGCTGGAATCGACTTCGATGTTCATTTTCTCGTCGACAGTGAGATGAACGCCCATACGGCCCAATAATTCCATGGTGGTGGTGATGTCATGGAGATGCGGTATGTTGCCGACGCTAACCGGCGCTTCCGAAAGCAAGGTGGCGGCCAGAATCGGTAAGGCGGCATTTTTGGCGCCGGAGATACGCAGCTCGCCGGAGAGTCGTGCGCCGCCGGTAATAATTAGTTTGTCCATATAAATCTTAAGGCTAAGGGCTAAGGGCTAAGGGCTAAGGGAAAGTGCTCGGCTTTTTACGCCTTTAGCCTTTCGTCTTTAGCCTTCTCTATTAATCGGTTTGAATTGCAAAATGGCTCGTTTGATCAAAGCCGCTGAGTTTGGCAAGGTTGAGCAATTGCTCGGGAATATTTTTGAAGCTTAATTGCGTTCTATTCTGCCGGGAATATTTTATCCATTCAATCATTAACGCGAGTCCAGCGCTGTCTGTATTGGATACGCGGCTCAGATCGATGGTGATTTCTTTCGCCGCTTTTAAGAAAGAAAATGACTTGAGCGTCTGTTTGTCGATGGTGGCAAAGGTCAAGTCGCCATCAATAACAAAGTGCCCGTTACTTTCTTTAATAATATTCAGTTGGCTCACTTTTTTTCTTCCGCAGACTTAAACAGGAATTGGCCGAGCGCCTTTTCCAGAATAATGGCGGACTGGGTGATTTCGATTTTTCCGCCGTCTTTTAAATGCTCCTCCGAACCGCCCGCTTCCAGGTTGACGTATTGTTCACCTAACAGACCTGCGGTAAAAACGCTGGCGGTGGTGTCGTCAGGAAGCGTATTGTATTGCGAGTCAATACTCAGTTGTACGACGGATTCATAGGTTTTAGGGTCGAAGTAAATGGCGCTGACCTTGCCGATTTTAACGCCGGCCGCTGAAACGGGCGATTTAACCTTCAAACCGCCGGAGTTTTCAAAGCGGGCGGTAACCGTGTAACTATTCTGTTCGGTAAAAGAACTTAAATTACTCACTTGCAAGGCAAGAAAAAATAACCCGACTATGCCGGCAGCGACAAAGAGTCCGACAAGCGTGTCCTGGGTACTGGTGTGTTGCATGTTAATGATCTCCAAACATGAGTGTGGTCAAAATAAAATCAAGACCTAAAATACTAAAAGCTGAATTAACGACGGTACGCGTGGTGGCTCGACTGACCCCTTCCGAAGTCGGGATTGCATCATAACCTTCAAACAACGCTATCCAGGAAGCGACAAAGCCGAACACGATGCTTTTGATGACGCCATTGATAATGTCATCCTGAAAATCCAGTTTGGCTTGCATTTGCGACCAGTAAGCGCCTTCGTCAACGCCTAACAAGCCTGAACCAACCAATTGTCCGCCGATGATGCCTACTGCGCTGAACAGTGCGGCAAGTAGGGGCATGGATAAGAATCCGGCCAAAAAGCGCGGAGAAATAATGCGCTTGATCGGGTCGACGGCCATCATTTCCATGCCCGACAGTTGCTCGGTCGCTTTCATTAGGCCAATTTCCGCCGTTAACGCGGAACCGGCCCGGCCTGCGAACAAAAGCGCTGAAACGACGGGGCCGAGTTCCCTGACCAAAGAGGCTGCAACCATGACGCCCAGGGATTCTTCCGCGCCAAAATCGGAGAGTGTGTAATAGCCCTGCAGGCCCAGAACCATACCGACAAACAGACCCGAAATGGTGATAATCAGAAAGGATAACACGCCGATCGAATGCATTTGGTTAAGCAGCAGTCTTGGGCGGGGTAACACGCTGAGTACGCCGGACATAGTTTGTAACAGGAAAAACGTGCCGCGCCCAAGCTTGGTGAAACTGGTGCGGGTCTTTATGCCCAATTGCTGTAGAAATTCAATCATTTTAAATTAGGGTTTAAGGTTCAGGGTACAAGGCTAAAGGCAAAAAAACCTTGAATCTTTAATAACGTTTTCCTGTTGACAACAAATCATCAACATAATCTTTTGCCGGATAATGAAAATGCGCCGGGCCGTCAGCAGCGCCGGTCATGAACTGTTGCACCCAATCGGATTCGGATTGTTCAATTTCCTTAGGTGTGCCTTGTCCGACAATTTTGCCTTCTGCAATGACATAAATATAATCGGCTATCGCCGCAGTTTCCTGAACATCATGAGAAACGACGATACTGGTTAGCCCCAGGATAGTATTCAACGACTTGATAAGATGAACCAATGCGCCCTTGGAAATGGGGTCCTGGCCGGTAAACGGTTCATCGTACATGATCATCATCGGATCCAGCGCAATGGCTCTGGCCAAAGCGATACGCCTGGCCATGCCGCCGGAAAGTTCATTAGGCATCAGCTTGCGCGCCCCTCTCAAGCCTACCGCCTGCAATTTCATCAGCACCAAGGTGCGAATCATCGATTCGGGAAGATGGGTATGTTCGCGCAACGGAAAAGCAACGTTATCAAAGACGTTCATATCCGTTAACAACGCGCCGCTTTGGAACAACATGCCCATGCGTTTACGCAGATTGTACAGGTCTGAGCGGCGTAAGCGGTGGACATTGTTGCCATCGACGACAATAGTGCCTTGCTCGGGAAACAATTGTCCGCCGATCAGTTTTAACAGCGTCGTTTTACCCGTGCCGCTAGGCCCCATGATGGCCGTAATTTTACCGCGCTCAAACTCCAGCGAAATATCGTCAAATATTTTCTTGTTGCCGCGAGAAAACGACAAGTTTTGGACAGAAACCAGACTGTTTTGCGGGGAGACGCTGTTATCCATGCGTAATCAGGGCTAATAATTAGAAATTAAACGGGCTATTTTCTATGACTACTCCCTGTTAAGTCAATCTATTGTGCTGCTTGTCTCTTGGCAATGATTTTGTAAGGTTGAATTTACTTGAACCTTTTGGATATTCGATTAATAGGTCTTTCAAGATTGTCCGCCGGGTTGGTGTAGTAACCGTCATCTACAGAGTTGGGATGTAAATCTAAAATATTTCGTGTATCCTTTTTTAGTAACTGGCGTTGCACCACGAAGGTCACGGAGTTATTAATCGTCGCCTGATGACTGAAGAGACAAAAAATGAATACAGCAATTACCGAAGTAAAGTCTTTACTGGAAAGACTGCCGGAAGATAGCACTTACGAAGACATTCAATATCACTTGTATGTGGTAGAAAAAATTCGCCGCGGTATCGGTCGGGCAGAAGTAGAAGGAACCCTAAGCCAGGATGATGTAGAGCTGAAATTCGGTCAATGGCATACAAAATAAGCTGGTCGCCGGAAGCAATAGAAGATCTGCAATCAATCGCAGACTATATTGCAAAGGACTCCCGCGTTTATGCGCAGTCGGTTATAGCAAAAGTTTTTGATGTTTCCAGAAGCCTTGCTTCGCATCCATTAATTGGCCGGATTGTTCCTGAGCTTGGGGTAGCCGAAATCAGAGAGCGATTCGTTTACAGTTATCGGCTTATTTATCAGATAGAGGGCAATGAAATTCTTATTGTCGCTGTTATTCACGGCAAAAGATTGATTGAAAATATCTCAGACCGTTTAGAATCATAAAACTGCAATATCATTGTGAAAAATCCTAATTTAAACTATTTAGTCGGTATCGATCTTGGCACAACACATACCGTTGTCGCTTACGCCAAAGCCGATAATACCCAGCAAGACATACAAATCTTCCAAATCGAGCAGTTGATAGCTCCCGGTCAAGTTGCCGCAAGGCCGTTGCTGCCGTCGGTCCGTTATCATCCGGCATCCTGCGAATTGTCCGAGGCCGATCTCGCATTTCCCAGCGGAACGCCGTCAGAAACTGAAACCGCCGTTATCGGCGAGGCCGCGCGTCTGTTGGGCGCTAAAACCAAAGGGCGATTTGTCACCAGCGCCAAAAGCTGGCTGTCGCATCCGTCGGTCGATCATGGCGCAGACATTCTGCCGTGGGGCAGTAGCGATGACATCAGCAAGGTTTCGCCTATAGCGGCCAGTGCAAGCTATCTGTCGCACATTCGTACGGTCTGGGGGCATCAATTTCCCGATGCACCGCTGGAAAAACAGGATATTGTGATTACCGTTCCCGCCTCGTTCGATGAGGCGGCCAGGTCCCTGACGCTGGAAGCGGCGCGGCTTGGGGGATTGCCTAATGTCCGGCTGCTGGAAGAGCCCCAGGCGGTTTGCTACGACTGGCTAAGACGCAATACCGGAACCATCAAGCAGGCGTTGGCTAATGTGCATCTGCTGCTGGTTTGCGATGTCGGCGGCGGCACCACCGATTTAACGCTGATCAAAGTAGAGCAGGGCGAGCAGGAACCTAAATTAACCCGCATCGGGGTCGGCGATCATTTAATGCTGGGCGGCGATAACATCGATTTGGCCTTGGCGCATCTTGCGGAAAGCCGCTTGGGTAACGACGAAAAGCGCCTGTCGGCGGCGGATTTGTCGCAATTGATCGAACAATGCCGAATCGCTAAAGAGCGCTTGCTGGCAGAAGATGGGCCGGAGCAAATCAACGTTACCTTGCTGGGCGGCGGTTCCAAGCTGATCGGCGGTTCCCGTTCCGTTGCGCTGTCTAAGGACGAAGTCAGGAGAATTGCACTGGACGGCTTTTTCCCGTTGTCAGGTCTAGATGATTTGCCCGACCGGAAACGTAGCGGCGTGGTCGAGTTCGGCTTGCCGTACGCCGCCGAACCTGCGGTCAGCAAACATATCGCGGCGTTTTTAAAGCTGCACAACGCCGCGTCCCGCGAAGCCTTCGCCATGGATGCTGCATATACATCCATGGCGATAGGGGCGGGCAGCGTACCCGATGCATTGCTGCTTAACGGCGGGGTGTTTCGCAGTCAGCCGATTACCCGGCGCCTTGTCGATTTAATCCAGTCATGGCGCTCCAGTCCGCCGGTATTGCTGGAAAATAAGCATCCCGAACTGTCCGTCGCTTTCGGGGCGGTCAGTTATGCGATTGCGAGGCGCGATAAGAAACTCAAGATCGGCGGCGGTTCGGCGCGCAGTTATTTCCTGCTGGTCGATACCGACGATTCCACCGCACAGCAAGGCATTTGCATCCTGCCCAAAGGCAGCGAAGAAGGCGACGAAGTCATCCTGAAAGACCGGCGTTTTGCGTTGCGCTTAGGTGTGCCGGTACGCTTTCACTTGGTTTCATTGTCCGGCGATGGCGATTTTAAACCGGGCGATGTGACTGAAATTACCGACTTGTTTCATTCCCTGCCGCCGCTGGCCGTAGCATTTGAAGGGGATGCCGGCAAGCTGAATGCCGAGGTTATCGTCGAACTGGCGGCTACCCAAACCGAAGTCGGTACGCTTAAAATTCAATGCATTGCTGTTGAAGACAGCAGCCGGCGTTGGGATGTTGAGTTTCAAATCAGGAAAAAGACGGCCGGTTTGCAAACGGACGCCGCGCTGCCCGGCAATTTCAATCAGATTGCCGAACAGATACAGGCTGTTTTCGGCGCTAAATCCAGACAGATTGACCCCAAAGCGGTCAAAAGTCTGCGCGCCGAGCTGGAAAAACTCACCGGTATTGCTCGTACCGAATGGACGACGCCCTTATTAAGAGCCATGTTCGGCACTTTGCTGGAGGGAGCGAAATATCAGCGCCGCTCCGAAAATCACGAACGCGTCTGGCTGAGCCTGGCCGGTTTTTGTTTACGGCCCGGATTCGGTTATCCGCTGGATGACTGGCGCGTCGAGCAGTTATGGAAAAATTATTCGCAAGGCATTCAGTTTGTTAACGAAACCCAAAACTGGACCGAATGGTGGACGCTGTGGCGTCGGATTTCTGGAGGCCTGGATGCGGCGGCGCAGGAGAAGATTTTTGCCGATATTGCAAAATTCCTGAATCCGGCTGCGGCAAGACAACCCGGCGTTGCCAAGCAAATCAAAAACCGCGGTTACGACGACATGGTGAGGCTGGCCGCAGTTTTGGAACGCCTGCCGGTCGCCAAGAAAATACAATTGGGCGAATGGCTGCTAAAGCGTCTGGAAAAAGCCGGAGAGCCCAGTCAGACCTGGTGGGCGGTCGGACGTATCGGGGCAAGAATGCCGTTTCACGGCAGCAGCCATAATGTCATTCCTGCCGACATCGTCTGCCGATGGTTACAACAGATTTTGGCGGTAGACTGGAAGAAAATCCCGCAGGCAGGCTTTGCCGCTACACTCATTGCGCGCATGAGCGGCGACAGGGCGCGGGATATTGATGACGCTATGCGGCGGCAAGTCATTGAAAAACTAAAGCTGAGTAAAGCGCCCGCATCCTGGATCGACATGGTCGAGCAGGTGAAAGAGCTGGACGAAAAAGAAGAAAAACAGATTTTTGGCGAAGCATTGCCGCCGGGATTAAAACTCATCAATGAAGCGTAACATTTAAAGAAGGGAACAATGAAGTTAGTCAGTATCGTCATCATCGCAGGGCTTATCCTGCTGTATTTTATAGATTCGGCATTTAAACTTAATCCGTTTAATTCGGAAATGTTAATTCACAGTGGCCTGAGGTTTTTGACCGGCTTTCTGGTTCTCGGCATCGGGGTTTTTTATGCTCATCAAATCAGTCTCAAATTTGCGATTTGTCTTGTATTAGCGCTGGCTTTGGCCGATGACATCTGGGATTACACTCGAGATATTAATAGTTTTAACTTTGAAATCATGCTGCACAGCATTTATATGATGTTATGGGGCTCTGTGATGGGGTATGTGCTGATGAAGCAGTGGATGGATGGGCGTAGGCCGGAATAAGGCCATCCAAGCGCAGCGCGCGGTGGCGTTTCCGGCGAATTAGGGTGGTGCTTAAGATATATCACCACGAAGGCACGAAGAAAAAATCGTGTGGTGCGCCAGAAACACCTGTTTTCGCTTACGCTCAAGCAGATTTATTCCGGCTTACATATTTGATAATCAATAACTAACTTATCTCGGATAAAACGAATGAACACTCCTTGGCTCATATTCATCGTTATGCTGGTATCAGGCGCGCTCGGCGGCGTTATGAATTTTTTTATCACAGATCTGCAAGAGGAACAGAAAATGCCCTGGTGGCAACATTCGATTGTCGGTATCGGGGCTGCGTTCATGGTGCCTCTATTTCTAAACATGATCTCAGGCAATCTCATTGATGAGGTTCTCGGAAGTAAAGATAACGAACCCAACTACTCCAAGTTGTTCGTGCTGGCAGGGTTTTGCTTGGTGGCAGCTGTCTCGGCACGAGCATTTATTAGTTCGCTCTCTCGGCGTGTATTGCAGGAGGTTCGCTCAGCAAAGGCGACGGCTGAGGAAGCAAAAGAAGATGCAGCCGAAGCCAAGGCGGTGGTGGCGCCATTTGTGGAGGAGGAGGTCGCAGCAAATCAGGAGCCGACTGCAAAGGATGATGTTGAGCTGGCCAACGACGAACGCGCAGCGCTTCGCGCCATGACATCAAGTGGCTACTCAATGCGTTCCATTACTGGAATAGCTAAAGACAGTAGGCTAGAAAAGACGCAAATCAATCAGACTATTTCTTCGCTTATGTCAAAGGGGTTAGTTGTGCAAGTGACTAACCCTAGGAATGAGCTTCGCTGGTATCCCACAAATTTAGGTCGTTCTGCTGCCGCAAAACTCCCCGAGACAGAAGTCGGGTTAGTTAAGTGATGAGCAACGCTTTTTTTTATGCTCACTCAAATTGATGAGTTCTTGCTTTTGGAGTTTTCTCATTCTTCCGCGCTACGTTGTGGTCGTGGGAAAGAAACAGTCCGCCCCATATAGATTCTTGCGGATTTTTGATGAAAATCATGTCTGACACAGATGTCATTATTATCGGCGCGGGCGCATCAGGCCTGATGTGCGCAATCGAGGCGGGCAAGCGCGGCCGTAAGGTGCTGGTTCTGGATCACGCCAACAAGGCCGGGAAAAAGATCCTGATGTCCGGCGGCGGACGCTGCAATTTCACCAATTATTCCATCGAGCCGGGTAACTATATTTCGCACAACCCGCATTTTTGCAAGTCGGCGCTGAGCCGCTATACCCAATGGGATTTTCTGGCGTTAATCGGGCGATACCAAATTCCTTTTCATGAGCGGGATCACGGGCAGCTGTTTTGCAATGAGAGCGCCAAAGATATTCTGGAATTGTTGTTGGCGGAATGCGATAAGGCCGGAGTGGTTGTGCAGTTGAATACCCATATCGATTCAGTTGAACGATTGACTGACTTGTTTCATCTTAAAACAAACAACGGCAATTTTTCCTGTCAGTCCTTAGTGGTTGCGACAGGGGGCTTGTCGATACCCAAAATGGGCGCAACGCCTCTGGGTTATAAAATTGCCGAGCAATTCGGCATTAAGGTGTTGCCTACCAGCGCAGGCCTGGTTCCGTTTACCTTGCAGCCGGAAGATAAAGAAAAATTCTCGGCGTTATCGGGCATTGCCGTGCCTTGCGTGGTGAGCAATAACAGGCAGAGTTTCAGTGAAAATGTCTTGTTTACGCATCGCGGTTTGAGCGGTCCGGCGATTTTGCAGATTTCATCCTACTGGCGCGCCGGAGAGGAGATTGTTATTAACTTGCTGCCGCAGGTGAGTCTGGAAACAGAGCTGAAATCGAAGCGTCAGCAAAAGGTCAAGAGCAAGTTAAAAACGATTTTGGAAGGCTATTTGCCCAAGCGGCTGGTCAGTAGTTTTCTGCCTGAGGATTTGCTGGAAAGGTCATTGCAGGATTTGTCCGACAAACAGATTCAGCGGGTTGCAGATCAGTTGCACTGTTGGACAATTAAACCTAATGGCACTGAAGGCTATCGCACCGCTGAAGTAACTTCCGGCGGGGTTGACTGCGACGCGGTTTCTTCCAAAACCATGGAAAGCAAGCAGGTGCAGGGGCTTTATTTTGTTGGCGAAGTGCTGGATGTAACCGGTTGGCTGGGCGGCTACAATTTTCAGTGGGCGTGGTCATCAGCCTGGTGCGCAGGGCAATACTGTTGATTCAAACCGCTCTCAATCGTTCGTCCTGATGCGTCGTGAGTTTGGCGAATATCAGCACATCATGTGAACTCACTATAAGAATCTTTTAGTCAAATAGATACCGGGGAAGAATGACTCATGTTTTATTGGATATATGATATTTCAAACGGATACTTGGCCGGGCTGGTGTGCTTGGTCTGCCTGGGCTATACCTGGCTTGGTCTTCTGGTTTTAAGGCCGTGGATACGGAAGTGGCTTGGACCTGAACCCGGAGAAAATGAGTTTGTCAGCTACTTTCTTTCCGCGTACGGTGTTTTCTACGGCCTGATGCTCGGCTTGGTCGCCGTGGCCACATACCAGGACTACAGAGACGTAGACAGTAGCGTGGCAAGGGAGGTGTCGAGCCTTGCCGCGATTTACCGGGATGTTTCCAGCTATCCTGAGCCGGTCCGGAGCAATTACCAGAACCATATCCGCGAATATGTTCGTTACGTGATCGAGGAGGAATGGCCTGCCCATCAACGAGGGATCATCCCGGCGGGAGGTACGACGCGTGTCACGAATTTTCAGCTAGACCTGTTTGCGTTCCAGCCGAAGACGAAGGCTGAGGAAATTGTGCATGTGGAGGCAATCCGGCAGTTCAACGTTTTTATCGAGGCCCAATCGGCTCGGCTGCAAAGTGTTACGACCGGATTGCCCGAGATACTCTGGTATGTGGTAGCGATTGGCGCGGCATTAAACCTCGCCCTGATCTGGATGTTCTCGATCAACCGGTTCTCGGTTCATCTGGTTTTATCCGGTATTCTCTCGGTGTTCGTCGGTCTGATGTTGTTCTTCATCGCCTCAATGGACAACCCTTTTCGGGGAGCGGTAAGCATTACCCCCGAGGCTTACCAGATGGTGCAAAAAAGATTGATGATCCCGCAGTAGCGGTCTGATCTTTAGTGCGATGGGCTTTTGAGAGTACGAAGTCCATCGATAGAGTTACAAGCTGATGTTACGCAAGCCAGATAACAACACCACGAAGACACGAAGAGCACGAAGTTTCATGTTTTTATATTGCTTTCACGTTGAAACATCATTGTTTGTTGTAGAGTTGACTTTAGCCGCTCCCCCTACGCATCAACTTAGGCAAGAAGCCACATATTCAGTCAATTAGGGCGCCAGCAGATTGATTGATAAACCACGCAGAACACAAAGTTTTATATTTTCTTCGTGTCCTTCGTGTCTTCGTGGTGAAAATTTCTAGCTATTGCGTAACATCAGTTACAAGCAATGTGTAAGAGCCTGTCCGAAGGGAATGGGTATCAGGCTGGAACCTTGAGATTCCAGCACGCATCATTTACCTTTCGATGTGAACTTACTATAAAAGCCTTTCAGTTTCCCCGGCGTTTTTTTAGCCTCGTCATCAGGCTGTTGTTTCGTAGCCGATGGCAGTGTTTCATCCGATTTTGCGTCTGTCCACTGCGGTTCTGTTTTAACCGGTTGTTGTTTTTTACCGAACAGGTTTTTGATTTTTCCAAGTGATCCTTTAGCGTGAATAACCGGTTGCTGTTCGATGTCCAACGAGACATACGGCTCTTCTTCGTCCGCCGGTTGCGGTTTAATGTCCGGTCGCACGGGCGTTGCCGCTTCGACAGTCGTTACCCATTCAATTGGCGTTTCTTCAACTTGCCGGTTAACCGCAGCTTGCGGCTCCGCATTAATTTGCTCGCCTTGTTTATCTTGCGCAGGTTGGGGGGCAACCAGGGGGGATTCAAACGATGGGCTTTCTACCGTTTGTGTCGGCAGTTGCCAGTCATTAACAGCCCTGAATGTTTCCGGTGTAGGCTCTGCTTTGGGTTCTACTTTAGGTTCTACGGGGGGCGTTGCAGCGGGCTGGAAATTTTTCAGGGTGTCGGACAAAGCCTGTTGGCTATTGTTCTGTTGTTGCAGCATTGATTTTTGTTCTTCAAGCGCTTGTTCCAGTTTTGAAAGCTGGCCGGTGTGGTTGTCTAATGTCGATTTCAGGGCATTAAGCAGCGATTCTTTTTCGGCCAGTTTTGCCGTTGCCTCCTGACAGGTTTGCTGTAACTCGGTTTTTGCCTGTTGCTCGGTACGCAGACGCTCTATGAGCTGCATAATGACTTTATCATGTTGCTGCCACAACGGTTCTGCCTTAACGTCTTCGCTTGCAAGTAACGGCCGTTCGCCAAGATCAAAGCTTGTTGCCAGCGTCTGAATGGTTCCGGCAACCTGCTGGTTGCGTTGATAAATCAGCTGTTCCAGCGCTAAAGCCCGTTGCGTTTCATCTTGAGCGGCAGATTGGGCTTTTTCCATTTGTTCAACAGCCGCCGCCAATTCTTCTTGACTGAGCTGCAGCTGTTGTTGCGCGGCGTTGAGGGTTTTAATAGCGGCTTTTTCACCGGCAATTTGTCCTCTTTTTATGGAAGCAATCCTGATACTGTAAAGTATTGCTGTCAGTAGCCAGACAGCTGTCGCTAATACCGCAGCATACAACGCATTATTTAAGGTAAAAAGATACCATTCGGAAAGCATAGCTTTGATAAGGGGTAGGTATGTTTGCATAGATGTTCCTCAATAATAAAATTTTTACATATTGTACTCGGAGCACTGTTAGCGACGCTGATATTTTTACCAAGGGGGGTTTTCGGGGGATTGTTTTTTACGGCTTTGCGATGTTGCTTTCAAGATCGACTCTTCACCCGTTCAATGTTGGTTTATCAGTGAAAATTGCCATATCTTTATGGCTACCCGGACTTGAGATTTGAGCAGGGAAGGTTGCAGGCGGTGATTTTAGTAAAGCACATGGGAAATTAAACTAATGTGGCAAGGCTTTTCCGGGCGCAACGCTCTGCGTTCGTTAAGCTGCTCATTGGCTCTATTTGAGCTACCTGCCGATGTTACACAAGTCGCAAAAGGCACCACGAAGACACGAAGTTTTATATTTTTTCTTCGTGCCTTCGTGGTAAAAATTCCCTGGCTATTGCGTAACATCAATTATCTGTTTTACTCAAATCAATGTTCGATTCCCAGCCGCCGCCCAAAGCCTTGTAAAGTGCCGCCAGCGCCGTCGCTGTGGCGGTTTGGCTCTGGGCCAGGCGATCCTGGTCTTGCAACAGGCGCAATTCGGTATCCAGTACCGTCAGAAAATCGCTCACGCCTTCCGCAAAACGCAGATGAGCCAGTTCATGGGCTCTTTCGCTGGCTTGTGCCGCCGAAGTTAGCAACGCTCTCCGGCTTCGCTCGCGGTTGTAATTCACCAGCGCGTTTTCGGTTTCTTCCAAAGCGCTCAGCACGGTCTGCTCGTATTGAGCCAGACTGGCCTCGGCACGGGCATCTGCGGCCTTAATGCGGGCATATACGCGGCCCAGATCCAAGGCGGCCCAACTGATCTTCGGGCCAACTGAATAGGCATCCGATCCTACGGCACCGACTCCCGACAGAGTGGTGGCTTCAAGGGAGAGGGTGCCCACAAAAGTTACCCGGGGGAAAAGGTCGGCGGTGGCAACGCCGATGCGGGCGGTAGCCGCTGCCAGCCCCCGTTCGGCGATGCGGATGTCAGGCCGGCGGCGCAACAGCTCCGCCGGCCGGCCGATGTTGATGGTCTTGGGGATTTTAGGCAGCGGCGCGGGCTGCGACAGCTTCTCGGTCAATGCGCCCGGAAGCTGCCCGGTGAGTACGCCAAGGCGATGCATAGCCTGATGAATGGCGTTATCCAGAGGCGGGATGGTGGACAAGGTGGAATCAAGTTGGGCGGTTGCTCTCGAAGTGTCGAGTTCGGTTCCACGACCGCCTTCGAGTCTGACGCGAGTTATTTCCAGCGTTTGAGCCTGGTTTCCAGCGTTCTTTTTCGCCACGGCCAACTGCTGTTGCAGACCCCGCAATTCGAAATAGTTTCTGGCTACTTCAGCGATCAGGCTGACACCGAGATCCCGAAGGTTGGCTTCCTGCGCATCGACTTCGTCGCTGCTTGCCTCTACGTTACGGCGCACCCGGCCAAAGAAATCGACTTCCCAAAAAGCATCGAAACCCGCGCTATAGAGTTTCAGTTCGCGCGGCGCGTAAGTCAAGTTGTTCAAAGCGCCGACACTGCGTTTCTGCTCCGTATAATTGGCGTGCGAGGTCACGGTTGGGGCCAAATTCAACCCTGCATCCAGATATAGAGCCCGTGCCTCACGAAGATTAGCGCGGGCAGCCTGGAGATTGCGGTTGTGCCGCACGGTCTGATCGACAAGCTCGGTTAGGCCCTTGTCTTCAAACAGTTTCCACCACACCACTTCCACGCCTTGCTCGGAGAATTCCGGATGACCGATATTGGCGAAGGCTTGACCGGCATCGGTTGCCGGGGTCTTGTAATCGGGACCTACTGCGCAGGCGCTCAGTGCAGCGGCGCAGAGGAAGGCCAGACCCAAAGCCCTGCTTCGTTCAAGCGCAGTGAATAAGGCAATGCCAAGTTGCATGACAGGGTGAGATTCTGCGGAGTGCATCTTTATTCCATGGTTCATAAATCGTGGCCGGAAGAAGGTTCATGAGGCAACACGCTCGGAGCCTTGTGCCGGGAGGCTTGCCAGCGTTGCGCCAAGGACTGCGCAACCACGTAGAATACCGGCGTTAACAGCAGACCGAACACCGTCACGCCCAACATGCCGCTAAACACGGCGGTGCCCAGCAATCGCCGCGATTCCGCTCCCGCCCCTTGGGCGATGACCAGCGGAAACACGCCCATGATGAAAGCGAATGACGTCATCAAAATGGGCCGTAGCCGAATCCGCGCCGCTTCCACCGCCGCATCGAAACGGCTAAGGCCTCCCTCTTGACGCCGCTTGGCGAATTCCACAATAAGAATGGCGTTCTTGCTGGCCAAGCCCACCAGTACAATGAAGCCGATCTGGGTGAAGATGTTGTTGTCCATGCCGCTCAACCATACGCCTGCCAGAGAGGACAGAATACACATGGGTACGATCAGGATCACTGCAAACGGTAACGACCAGCTTTCATACTGGGCCGCCAAGGCCAAAAACACGAAGATCACGCTCAATGGAAAAACCAACAGTGCGACATTTCCGGCCAACACTTGTTGCAGGCTGAGTTCGGTCCATTCAAAGTCGAACCCCGGCGGCAGCTCGGCGCCCAGCAGTTTGTTCATGACGGTAATCGCCTGGCCGGAGCTGACTCCGGGTAAGGTGCTGCCGTTAATTTCCGCCGCAGGATACATGTTGTAGCGGGTGATCTTGTCGGGTCCGTTAATTTCCTTAACCGACATCAGAGACCCGAGCGGCACCATGCCGCCTTGAAGATTACGCGTCTTCAGCTTGGCGATGTCCGCCGGTTTCATGCGAAACTCCGAATCGGCCTGTGCCACTACCTGGTAAGTTCTGCCAAAGCTGTTGAAATCATTGACATACATCGAACCCAGATAGATCTGCAAGGTGTCGAACACTTCTTTCAAGGGGACATCCATAGACTTGGCCCGGGTACGGTCCACGTCCAGAAAAAGTTGCGGAACTCCCGCGCGAAAGGTCGTAAACAGCCCGGTCAGGCCCGGTTGCTGATTGCCTTTGGCGATCAGCTCGTTGACCGTGCCCTGTAACGCGTCAATACCGGCATTGGAGCGATCCTGGATTTGCAGCTTGAAGCCGCCTACCGAACTCATCCCCCGGATCGGAGGCGGGGCAAATACCGCAATGTGAGCGCCTTCGACCTGGGCGAGCCGCTGCTGAAGACTTTTGATCACCGCATTGGCGTGAAGCTCCGGGTGCCCCGCGCGCAGGTCGAAATCATCGAGTCGGGCGAACATCGTGGCGACGTTGGACTGACTGGAGCCGCTCAAGATCGAAAAGCCGGCATAAGCATTCAGATGCTTGACGCCTTTCGTTTCGAGAACGATGCGGGTGGCCTGCTGGACCATTTCCTCGGTGCGCGCCAGCGAGGCTGCGTCGGGCAGTTGCGCATACAAAATCAGGTAACCTTGATCCTGCTGGGGAATGAAACCCGTCGGCACTTTTTCAAAGGCCAGGAAGTTGAGTCCGTTGAGCCCCACATAGAGCACCAGCACCACCGCCGTCATGCGAATCAGCCTGCCGACCAGGCGCGCGTAACCTTCGCTGAACGAATCGAAGAACCGGTTGAAAACGGTGAAAAAACGGCCGAACAGGCGATCGAAGAGTCGTGTGAACCCGTCCTTATCGCCGTGCGCCCGATCCAGCAGCAGCGCACACAGGGCAGGACTCAGGGTCAGCGAGTTGAACGCCGAGATCACCGTGGAAACCGCGATAGTCAACGCAAACTGCTTATAGAAGGCCCCCGAAACACCGGTGATGAAGGCGGTGGGTACAAATACGGCGACCAGAACCAGTGCCGTAGCAATGATGGGACCTACCACTTCTTCCATGGCCTTCCGGGTCGCATCCCGGGCCGATAATCCCATCGCAATATGGCGTTCCACGTTTTCTACCACCACGATGGCGTCATCCACGACGATACCGATAGCCAGCACCAAGCCGAATAACGATAAGGTATTCAGCGACAAGCCCATTGCCGCCATTACCGCGAAAGTGCCAATCAACGAAACCGGCACAGCCAGCAGCGGAATGACGGTGGCGCGCCAGTTCTGCAAAAATAGCACAACCACCAGCACGACCAGCAGGATGGCTTCGAACAGGGTCTTGGACACCGCGTCGATGGATTGCTGTACGAACACAACGGTATCGTAGACCATGTTGTAATCAAGGCCTTCAGGAAAGCGCGTTTTCAGCTTTTCCATCGTGTCGACCACCGCCTTCTTGGTTTCCAGCGCGTTGGAACCCGGCAACTGGAAGATGGCAAGACCTACCGTGGGCTCGCCGTCCAGGAACAGCCCCGAATTGTAATCCTTGGCGCCCAGCTCGATACGAGCCACGTCCTTGAGGCGGGTGACCTGGCCGTCAGCCCCTTTTTTTATCACGATGTCGGCGAACTGTTCGGCCTCCATCAGCCGACCCAGCGTACTGACCGTGTATTGGAAATCGGTGCTCTCCTTGGTGGGTTGCTGGCCCACCACGCCCGCCGCTACCTGGATATTCTGTTCCCGCATGGCGTTGACCACATCGGTGGCCGTCAGGTTACGCGCGGCAACTTTCTCCGGATTCAGCCACAGGCGCATGCTGTAGTCGCGGGCGCCGAAAACGATAATGTCGCCCACTCCCGGCAATCGCGCCAGGGTATCCTTGATTTGCAGCAGCGCGTAATTGCTCAGATAAACACTGTCATAGCGCTTGTCAGGGGAGATCAGGTTGACGACCAGACTCAAGTCAGGGCTGCGTTTCTTGACACTGATGCCTTGTCGACTCACTTCCTGAGGCAGCTTGGGTTCGGCCAGCGCCACCCGGTTCTGCACCAATACTTGGGCTTTATCCAGATCGGTACCCGGCTTGAAAGTAATGGTCAGCGCCATGCTGCCGCTGTTGGTGGACTGGGAGGACATGTACAGCATATCCTCGACGCCGTTCACTTCCTGCTCGATAGGCGTCGCCAAGGTTTCGGCTACCACCGTGGCGTTGGCGCCGGGATAGACTGCACTCACTACCACAGTAGGGGGGGCGATCTCGGGATATTGGGCAATAGGCAGGCCAATGAGCGCTAACCCTCCAACCAGGACAATGACGATGGATAATACCGATGCGAAAATCGGACGGTCGATGAAAAAGTGTGTGAATCGATTCATGGCTTATTTTTCTCCATCGCGCCCGGTGAGCGAGATGCGTTCCGGATTTACCTTGGCGCCCGGCTTGAGCTTTTGAATGCCTTCGATAACCGCCCATTCTTCAGGCTTCAACCCTTCGGCAATCACGCGGGACTGGCCGATATGAGCGCCGAGCTCCACTTTGCGATATTCCACCTGGTTTTCCTGGTTCACCACCCAGATGAAGCGTTGCGCCTGATCCGTGCCGATGGCCCGATCGGGAAGTAGGATAGCGGGGTACGGAGCGCTTCCGCGAACCCGCATGCGGGCAAAAAAACCGGGGCTTAACAATTCGTCCGGATTGGCGAACACGCCCCGCAATGTCACGGTGCCGGTCGCCGCATCTTCGCGCGGCGATTCATAATCGAGATGGCCTTGATGTGGAAAATTAACCTCATCAGCCACAGCCAATTCCACCGGGGTCCGTTCGTCGCCCAGACTGCCCCGGCCTCCTTTTTGGGCCTGACGCCGATATTTCAGCGCCGAGCGTTCGTCCGCATCCACGTAAACATAGACCGGGTCGGTGGAAACGATGAAGGTCAACAATGTTGCATCGCCTCCGCCACCGTTGACCAAATTGCCCGCCGTGATTAATTCGCGACCGATCCGTCCGTCTATCGGGGAGCGTACTTGGGTAAAGTCCAGGTTCAACCGAGCCGTATAAACATTGGCTTGTGCAGACTGAACTGCCGCAACCGTCTCCCGAAGTCCCTTGCTACGCGCATCGTGTTCTTCTTCGGAGATTGCTTTGGCGAGAAATAAACGCTCGGCCCGGGCTAAGTCATTTTTTGCCAGTTCGTGCCGGGATTTGGCGCGTTCCAGTTCGGCTTCGGCAAAGTTAAGTTGGGCTGTAAAGGGTTTCGGATCAACCAGGAATAAAAGATCGCCTTTATGTACTTTGTCTCCAGCCTTGAAATTCACTTTCTCCAGATAGCCGCTCACCCGGGCGCGCACGTCTACCGAATTGACGGCCTCGATGCGGCCCGTGTATTCGTCCCATTCAGTCACTTCTTGCGACAGGGGTTGTGCGATTTTGACCTTGGGCGATTGGCCCTGCTGAGAACCGGAACCGTCATGGTTTCCGCATCCGGTCACTGCCATCAGGGCTATGGTGACCAACAGGCCGACTCGTGCATGCTGTATTAATGTCCCGTCATTCAAAGGAACGCTTCGAGGCCGCGATCCGTGAAAGACTTCAGGACTCGGCTTTCTCAATGGACTTAAACGATGGGGGACAACCGACATGAGAGTTTCTTTTTGCATCCTTTTATACCCGGCTTTTTTTTAAGGAAAAAAATGGTAAGACATATTACCATTAATTTAAGGTATGATCACAATAATTTAAGTCAATGAATTTCGTGAGTATTACGCAATGATTAAATGTGGACGACCTCGCAAAGGAGAGGAGCTCCTAAGCCGTGATCGCTTACTGGATACGGCCTTCACCCTTTTTCTTGAATTCGGTTACGGCAACCTCAGTCTGGAAACCATTGCTCGGGATGCGCGCGTGTCAATGCGTACCATCTATAACCAGTTTGGCGGTAAAGCCGGACTATTCGGTGCTGTGATAAGGCGTTGCAGCGACCAATTCGTCACCGGCCTGTCGGAAGAGTACGCACTGAAATCCTCTCCGGAAGAAGCGCTGGTCTTTTTTGCCAAGCAGTTTCTGTACAGCATCACGCGGCCGAATGCGGTGCGCATACGTGCCATACTCATTGGCGAATCGCTACGCTTCCCCGATCTCGCCACTCAATTCTATGAACAAGGACCGCAGCGCACCCTCGATCATCTCGCCCAGTTTTTCGCCCGGCAGCAGAAAACGGGCTGTTTTGCCGAAATGGAGCCGCGTTTTCTCGCCGACCAATTTTTGAGTGCATTACGTAATGAACGGTTTCAAAAACTGCAACTCGGTTTGGAACCGACGCCGGACGAAGCGGAAATTGATGTCTGGGTGCGACAGGCCATTGGCTTTTTTCTGCGCGGCAGCCTGAAAAACAGGCGCGACGGTACAAATGATATTGTGGATGAACCGTCCGACCTGAATCGTTAATTCGTTTGTAGTATTAAGGAATGCGTCACGCTATGGGTTAAATTCAGGATTGGTCCTTATTTTCCGGAGCCGGATCAGGTGAATAAAAACCCCCTTCAGGGTAGGCGGATGGCCGGCTAAATCAATCGGCTCCGGATGTCTTGGTGAATAAAGTCTTCAGTAATAAACCATTCACTAAGTCTATGAAGTCTGAATCAAATGATTTCAAAAGAGAAAACCACTGTAATTAGTGTCATTGAAATTAATCCTAATAAGAAAATCATTTCAGCCCAACGCTCCAAACCTTCAGTGCATCGGTCTAAACGAAGCGATGAAAATGAAAGCAGGGCGCTAATCATGAACAATAAACTATCAATAGCTAAAGCTTTATCGATTAAGTAGTTGGCTAATCCTGGAGCCATGCTTTTAACGATACTGATGACCATGATACAGACACCAACCATGGTCGCAGAATTCGGTAAGATGTGGTGAGAGAGATCACGGGAATTATTGTTTTTCATCATTTAAGATATGGCCGGTCCTAGCCGGTTCTTCGCCATAATAAAAGCGGTATGAGGGACATGTAAAAGGTCTGCAATTTTTCGCACCAGGTATTCTTCGTTCATATCCAATACGCCATCAATAAAAGCAATTTTCCATAGCGATTCAATTAATCGAACTTTTTGCTCCAGACTGTATTCCTTATTGATTAAGGAAGTAAATTGAAAATAATCAGTCGCCTGTTTTCTTTGTTGTTCGGCTAATTCAATTAAAGAGGTTGCCTGTTCAGCGGTTAAGGAAAAATTCTGATGGACCAAGGATAAAATAACGTCCTGTTCTTTTGGGTCAACTTTATCGTCCATATACATCATTTCAAGGAATAAGACGACGGTCGCAAGTTGCAGTTTTTCTTCTAAAGTGTTTTCCGGTGCTGAAAGTGCAATATGTTGCGTGAAAAAGAGTTTGATCTGGTTAAGCATTTTTAAATAATTCCATTGCCATCGCGATATTTACTTCGCTGAATTCATGACATCAAGATTACTTTGTGCCGCAGAATGCCCATGATCTGCGGCTTGCTGGTATAACTCAAGCGCTTTGGCCTCATCCCTGGGTACGCCCAGCCCATTTTCATAAATATAAGCGAGGTTGTATTGCGCATCAGGATCCCCCGCTTGAGCTTCTCTTTGCCACTGGGCAATCCTGTCTTCCGACACGATTGCCACAGGGGGCACCGTTTTTTTTGCCTGGGTGTTGTCTGCGGCCTTTTCAGTACAAGCTACGAGTGACATCGCAGTTACTACAATGATGGCAATGGGAATGAGGTTTATGGGTTTGTGAAGTAAGGTCATGGTTTAGCTCCGTTAAAGAATCGAAATCAACACAGTGGAATTTGCCGGTAACTTATTGTTGGGTTTACGGTTTAAATTTAGCGGTATTATTCCTGTTGTTCATATTGGCGAGAATAGGTGTTTTTGCCTATGTAGCCAGAAGTACAATAGCTTCTCCTCGGAAAAGAGAAGCTAATCATACAACGAGTAGAACGCTGGAATCACCGGTTAGATCTGACAAACACCTGATTATTACAAAACCTGGAAAATAAGATTGCCAACCTCGCAATACTAAGTCCAGTCGTCACCGCCACCGTCATCGCTGTTCCCATCGTCATCCCATGAGGACGCATCGGCGATACCAAAGTCTGTGCCGCCCATATCGTTATTTTCGCTTGCGCTGCTGGGTGTGCTCCATGGAGAGGTGTCATGGTGCGGCGGTTCGGGGATAACGTTATTTTTATCGCCATCGATAAAGTGGTGCATCAGCGCTTCGCCTGCTACGACACCGGCACCCAAAGCGGCTCCCGTTGCCAGATTTCCCATGATACCTGAACCCATTCCGCCTGTAGCGGGTTGACCCATTGCTGAACCGGTCCCATTCGCGCCGACAGGCGGGATGTTTGAGCCGGGACCATTGCCGGTGTAGCTATTGGCGGGAAGCGTATTGGAATTTCGCCGACTTATGAATCCAATTAACACAATGATTAAACCAATGCCCAAGAGCAAAAGAATCGCCGGCATCCAATCTTTAACGGTAGACGGTATACTCTGGCCGCCGGTACTGGGCTGCACGGCTCCATTTGACACGGAAGAAATGCGACTCTTAAGGCTCTTGACTGCCTCAGGCTTGGCAAAGGGCAATCCAGGCTGTAAGCGTTCAGCGGTATTCAGTTCAACACCTGCACTGCTGAACATGCCTTGTTTTGCCAGTAATTCGGCTTTGACAAAGTGCGCCTTGGCGCTGTTGGGATGATCGTGCAGTACCTTATCCATCATAGACTGTGCCTCATTAAATTTCCCTGCTTCAGCCGCCAAATAGACTTGATGCAGGGTGGGATCGTCTTCGGCAAAAGCAGTCGTCGCCAATAACAGCAGTGCGAGGGTAATAATGGAACGTTTTAACATTGTTCAACTCCTAATTCTGGTGAGTGGTTTATAAATTTGGCGCGGCAATGAATAATGCCGCTTGCTTATAAGCGATGTGCTAATACTTTCACAGTCCGGCGCTTAAGGCAAAGCCGGAAGCGAAAAGTATTTTTGTAAATCCTTCAAACGCGGCTGATCCAGGTAAACATCATCAGGGTAATAACCGATATGATGAACGCCCAGTTTTCTCAATAATTCCAGCTGTTCAATAAAAAACGGCGAAGGGATTTTCTCCCGCGTCTTCCAATTGACCGTTTGCAACTCAAATACGGATTTCTTCAGCCCTTCGGGGTAATGAGCCGCAGCCGCAACTAATCCAGTCAACCATTGGTCAGGTTTTTTTGCGTCCTCCATCAACGGCATGGCTTCAATGGCAACGTAATTGTAATGCACTAAAAAGGATTTGAACGATTGGGCATACCATTCTTCGCTATCCGGTTTTAACAAGGGCAGGGCATATAAATTTCGCGCTGTTTTTATACCGGGACGATTATCCCGTACCCTATTCGCCAGCTCATCGGTAAATTGACTAATCAGCTCGGTTTTGTGCCGAGTCCAAGCCAAGCGCATTTTGGGGCTTGCCTGCAATTTTTCAAATTGATCGGGCAGTCCCCAGACATCACGGCCAAAAGATAACGCTACCGGCGATACGTCTTCATGATCGGATAAAATGCCGTCGTCATGAAATAGAATCCCGTCAACATTGCAATATCGGCCTAAATCCTCATAGATTTCGGTTACATAATGACGCGCTTCAGGCTGAAAAACCGAAAGCCGTGTGTAAATATGACTGGATTTTTGCGCTTTACCGTCTCGCCATTCCTGCACATACCAGGAATCCGGCAGATTGTTCCGGTAAGCAAAAATCGGCAGCCACGCATAGACATTGACGCCTGCACGCGTTTTCAGCTGCCAGGCGACGTGGCTAAACAAATCCTGTTTAACCGGCAAATGCCGGTTAGGGAAATACAATGCATCGGCATTGCAGTCGCCGTCAGAATCCGAGTAGGCTTGCAGAAACACCGTATCAATGCGCATGTTTGCAATGCGCTGGATCTCGGCTTCTACATTACGCTCGGTCTGTTTCGGGTCTTCGTCGTAGAGAAAATCCATGTCCACATGCGCTATACGCAGAGACCTGTCGGTACGCAGTTTACTCACAATTTCAGCAAATTGACGGACATCCGGGTTGTCAGTCATGATTAAACGACGCAACACATCGATTCCGACAGGAACGAGAAAAAATCGCGACCATCAGTTTTTGGTGCAGTCACGCAATGGGACTCAGCATTGTCGCCTTGCTGATCCTGTGGGCTGTCGCCGGTTTCCCGAACCACGAATACCAGTGGTTTACGCTGTATGAAACCGGTGAATACCGTTTCCCGATCTTGTTTTACCTGGATCGGGTCGGGGCTGTTTACCTGTTTTGCGTATGGGCGATTTTCTCGATCATCGTCAAATATTGCCGCGTCTATTTGCACCGGGAAGCCGGTTACAAGCACTTCTTTCTGACCATCTTCGGTTTCGTGTTCGGGTTGAACCTGGTCATCCTGGCAGGTTCTATCGACATGCTGTTTGCCGGTTGGGAAATGGTCGGCATCGCCTCGTTCTTGTTAATCGCCTTTTATCGGCACCGCGTACAGCCGGTGCGCAACGCCTTAAGGGCGTATACCATATACCGGTTTTTGCGACATCGGCTTATTGCTCGCTGCCTGGATGAGCCATTTGTTGTTTCACGAAAGCCAGCATTTCAGTCAATTGCCCGATTTATTCAATAATCCGGCCACCGTCGCGATCTGCGCTGCCTGATCGAGCTTGGCTCCGGCCTTGCGAGCCACATCTTCCGGCACCAGAACCGGCACACGTTTGATGGCGACCTCGGTGCCTTCAACACAAAGCGCACCTTCAGCCACCGCTTCCGCCATCGTTTCGATGTGTCCGTACATGCTGTAGTAAAGAACCAGAACTTTCGCCATGTCGTATTTCCTCATTGAGTGCGGTCTTGCAGTGAACCCTACGTAAAGCTAACCGGGAGTGATCTATGAAAGTTTAAAAATGGTAGTTGGCACTCTAGCGGCTATCGGCCCCCTAGAAATCTATAACATGCAGTAATGATATTCGTATCACTACCTATCAGCATTCAGGCGTAGTTGAGCTGAGAATACTGCGACATCAGCCGGCTTGTGAATTAACGAATCCGGAAGTCGCGTTTTAAGCCCAGTACTCAGCAATTAGCGCCAACCTGCGCTCACTTTTTAGTGTTTCAGGCGACTGAAGCGCATGTCGGCAGAAAAAATAAAGCGATCCCCGACCATAAAACGCCGAAAACAGATAACAACGCCAGCAACCGCATAATTCCGGCAAAAAACTCTTTCGTGGTTTCTTGCCTGACCTGATCTCTATCCAGACGCTGCAAAATGTCAGGCTTGATGATTAATGCCAATAACGCCAGCAGCGCCGCAACGGTTATAACAATAATGGCAATATGCACCCAAAAGTCGGCGTTGTTTTTGAGCGTGGCACAGACAATATGATGAACCCCGTACACAACGGCAAAATGCACGACCCAAATGAACGGTCCTGCCAGTGAAAGCAGCGCAATGCCGATAAATTTTTCAGAAAATACTTGTTTTGATGTCGCCATAATTAAATCATTCTCGGGAAGCCGTGAATTAGCAAAAGACCGATAAGTGCTTGAACCACAGTGTAATAAGCCAGCAAATTAGTGTTTTCCAGGCTGGCCAAGCGTACCCGGTCGAGCTTGCCGGTAAAATGCCGCGCGATAACAAACAGCGACATTATCAGCACCGCAAAAACCAACTGCCCGTCTAAAACGCAGGCCATATACACTAGCGCTGCATAGCTTGATTTTACAGGGCTGAGGCCTGTCTGCCATTGACACCGGATTTCCAGGTACACAGCAAATACACTCAATAGTGCGCCAAGCAGCACCAGCAGCGGCGTTAATAAACTCCTCTCGCCCGGCTCCGGGAGCGTTCTTTTAGCCACCGCAAAAAATGCAGCACCGGCAATAAACAACAATGCGATGACCGCCGGCCACTGTAAGCTCGGCAGGTTCGCAGCACCGGAGGGCCAGACTCCGGGCGATACCGTCCAGATGTATAGATAAGAAAACAAATAGGCAAAATAAAGCGAACCGGCAACGAGCATCAGCACAACCATTGCCCACCAGCCATGACCGACCGGGCCGGTGACGTAAACCGGAAGCTTAAACCCTGCGCCGATATCGATCGGTCCCTTGGCAGGGCCTTTATCCAAGTCCCAGGCCCAAACCAGAAAGCAGACAATAGCCAGCACACCGCAAACAAGCGCAGGCGCAACCACCTTGATAGTCAGTAACAGAAAACAGGCGGCGGTAAAGACGGCTGCGAAAAAATGCATCCAGCCCGGACCCAGCATTTGGATCACATATTGCGGCTTGGCCTCAATCGCCGAGGTGACAATAGTCTCTCGTCCGCCGGTAGGGGCATTGGGCAAATAATGTTCGCCCGACTCGACCTGTTCGGCCAGGTTGGCTTGGTCCCAAAGCGGCTCGCGGCTGGTCACATGCGGAATGGAGCGGGTGGAATACACATCCGTAGGCAGCCATTCCAGGGTTCCGGCTTGCCAGGGGTTGCTCATACCGTGCCGCCCGACCCGAAAATTGCGCATCACGTCGATGATAAAAACCAGCACCCCGGCGCCGATGATATAAGCTCCCACCGTTGATACAAAATTATAAGGACCTAATCCCGATGCTTCCGAATATGTCCACACCCGGCGGGGCATGCCGATCAGGCCGGTAATGTGCATGTGAAAGAAAGTCACATTAAAGCCGATAAACATCAGCCAGAAAGTCCATTTTCCCAGCCGCTCGGACAGCATCTGCGTACTGACCATCGGCGCCCAATAATAAAAGGTCGCAAATAGCGGAAACACCATGCCGCCGACCAATACGTAATGCAGATGAGCGACGACAAAATGCGTATCGTGCGCCTGCCAGTCGAACGGCACCATCGCGACCATCACGCCGGTCAGTCCGCCGACGGTAAAAATAAACAGCATGCCGAGCACGAATAGCGAAGGCGTGTTTAGCTGAAACCGGCCTTTGGATGAGGCTATGGTAGCAATCCAGGAAAAAACCTGGATACCGGACGGCACCGCTACGGCCATGCTCGTCGCAGAAAAAAAGGCCAGACTGAGGGACGGAATGCCGGTTGCGAACATATGATGCACCCACAAGCCGAAGCTGAAAAAACCGGTCGCAATCAGCGCGACGACAATCAGCTTGTAACCTACCAGCGGTGTGCGGGCCATGGTCGGCACGATCATCGAGACCAGCCCGGCCGCAGGCAGGAAAATAATGTACACTTCCGGATGGCCGAAAAACCAGAACAGATGTTGCCATAACAGCGGGTCGCCGCCGCTGGCAGCAGTAAAAAACGGCCAGCCGAAAGAGCGCTCGATCTCCAAAAACATCGTTGCAAGAATCACCGCCGGGAACGCCACCACAATCATGCCTGCGAAGACCAGCATGGCCCAGCCGAAAATAGGCAGCTTATCGAGCGACATGCCGGGCGGCCGGGTTCGCAAAATGCCGACAATAATTTCAATCGCCCCGGCTATGGCAGAGATTTCGATAAAGCCTATGCCTAGAAGCCAGAAGTCGGCGTTATCGCCCGGTGAATATTCCGTCAGTGTCAACGGCGTATACATAAACCAGCCGCCTTTCGGAGCCAGATCGTAAAAGATGGTGCTGAAAAATACCGAGCCTCCGATGATGTAGGCCCAGACCGCAAACGCACTCAGCCGCGGAAACGGCAAGTCCCTGGCAGCCAACATTTGCGGCAGCAGCAGCACTCCCAATGCTTCCATGGCCGGCACGGCGAACAGGAACATCATGGTGGTACCGTGCATGGTAAAAAGCTGATTATATAAATCCTGGCTGACCAGATGATTTTCCGGTACGGCCAGTTGCGTGCGCATAACCAAAGCGACTAGACCGGCGAGAACAAAAAAAGTGAAGGCGGCGCCGATATAAAGTAACCCTATCGTTGTGTTATTGACCGCTGTGAACCACCGCCATCCGGTCGGTTGAGCCCAAATGCGCAGCAGTTGTTCCTCCTCGCCTGCGGGGCGCGGCAAGGTATTGGGTAGTGCTGATTTTGGTTCGGTTATTTCTGTCACTAACTCCCCCTCATGGAATTAACAGCCGGGCTATAGTCGCTCTCGTCGAGCTAGTTCCCAAGCTCCAGCTTGGGAATTCAGTATAGGAAGCTCTAGCTTCCTATCTCGCGAAGCACGCTCATTCCCACGCGCCGCGTGGGAATGCAGTGCAGGACGCGCTGCGTCCCGTATATGCCAGACGCTGATCGTGATTCGCGGCGCAGCGCGCCTTGCACTGCATTCCCACGGAGCCCGTGGGAACGAGAGCGAAGCCTGTCCGCGCGTTAAGCGCAGGACTGGCGTTTCCTGCTCTGATTGCCGGAAACGCCCACCCTTGCTGACGCCGGGCGGTCTTATTCCGGCCTACATCCTGCACTGTAGGGCGCGCCATGCGCGCCTTTTCCGATGTTTTATTTTCCAGCTTATGCATCGCAATTACTCCAGGCTGTTCAAGTAAACCGCTAAGGACTGCAACTCGCTTTCAGAAAAAATATCGAAAGGCGGCATCAAATTTTCAGGCTTAACCGTTTTATGCTGACTAATCCATTTGGCAAAGCCTTCTTTAGTGTTTGGCAGAATACCGGCGCCAAGCGACAGCCTGCTGCCGACATGGGTCAAATTCGGCCCTATCTTGCCGTCTGCCGGGATGCCGCGAACTGTATGGCAGCCGGCGCATCCGCTGGATAAAAAGACCTGTTCGCCTTCATGCACAAGCGTCGGTTTCGCGTCCATTCGCTCCTTGGCGAGCCAAGCGTCATAATCGGAAGGCGTCATCGCTACGGTATAAAACGACATCAGCGCGTGCGCGCCGCCGCAATACTCTGCGCATTGTCCAGTCACGGTGCCGGGTTTATCGGCAATAAAATGCAAAATATTGGTGCGTCCAGGAACCATGTCGACCTTGCCTGCATACGCGGGTATCCAGAAGCTATGAATCACATCCGCCGTCGATAGCTCGATTTCAATCGGGCGGCCTGTAGGAATCCGCAGTTCATTAGCGCTTTCCGTTGTATGACCGTCGTCGTGCCGATAAATAACACGCCACCACCATTGCTCGCCTATTACTGAAATATGCACCGGGTTTTCGGCCTGCGCCAATGTTCCCCCGGCTTTTAAAACCAAAAATCCGTAAATCAACAAAGCGGTCAAAGTCACTACCGGAAAAACCATCCCTCCCCAAACAATGCTTTTTTCAGTGGTAAGTTTGTGACGCCAATCGGCAGGACCCGCTATTGAAATAACCGTTAGCGCGCAAATTAAAAGCGTTATAAAGGCTGCTCCGATAAACATGATCCAGGTCAGCAACGTGATTCGCGATGAAACCGGCCCTAAAGCGGTAAACGCCGATTGCCGGCCATCACAGCCGGCTATGATCAACAAAGCCATAACGCAAAATATCATCCAGACCTGTTTCATTGTCGCAAGCCCTCCCCAGATTTGTGCTCAGTGCGTTCCGTCGGTGATTGACTTGCAAAGAATGCGGCTGCCGCTCCCATTTGCTGCTCGGTCAAGCGCTTTGCAATGGTGGTCATAATCGCGCCATAAGGTGTTTTTGCGCGTATTCCTCGTTGCAAAACCAGTAACTGCTGTTTGATATATTGTTCGGATTGTCCGTCAAGACGGGGATAATCCGGACGTTTGTCAGCCCCGTGGCACGACAGGCAAGCCGGAATCTTGCGCGATAAATCGCCATGCACCGCGAGCATGGCTCCTTCCGAAGATACATTCTGAGCGGTTTTACTAACTGAAGACTTTAACGACGCGTAATAGTCCGCCAGATTATTAATATGTTCATTATCAAGTTCGACGGCAATAAGCTCCATAAAGCCGCTTTGTCGCAGATCGCTGTGATATTCGTGCAAGGCTCTTTTCAAATAAGCTTTATTCTGACCCCCAAGGCTCGGTACATAAGGACTAGTCGGCGGCGCGTTGTCTGTATCATGGCAACGGCTGCATGCGGTGAGATTAATCTTAGGCCTGCCCTGACTGGCAACTTCGCCAGCTTGAGCGGCTGTAATATTTTTGCTATTACCGCTCGCATATTTCAGGTAATCCGCTGTATTCATCGACGGCAGCGCTTCCAGAAACGCAACCATCGCCCAAACTTCATCATCGCGATCATTGCCGCTCCAGGCCGGCATACCGGTAAATTGAATGCCGTGACGCACCATCCAAAACAGTTGTTTGCGCGTCCACATAGGTGCATGCACTTTCAAGTCTGGAGGCGGAGGCAGCATCTGATCATAAACAGGATTCAACCTTTGCCCCGGCGTCCTATGGCAGGTTGCGCAACCTCCTTGAAAATGTGCAGCCCCAAGCGGCACTAGTTCGGTAAGATTTAGCTCAGGTACATCAACAGGCTTGCTGTTGACGATAACCGAACGCTCCTTGCCCAGCGTTAAAAGCCACTCGAGCAAAACCGGATGTCCCGCACTGGCCGCGATGTTGAAAATGCCGGAATATGCGACAATCAGGACAAGCGCAATACCTCCGGCAAAAAGCCCAAGCGCCCAAGGCAGCAGTTTACGCAAACGTCTTCTTACCGGCTTTGCCATGAGCTGTTTTCCGCTGCAACCGCCGTAGAAGTAACATTGCTTTGCGTATCAGACAATGTCTGGAACCAACGGGAAATTAAGACAACCGCAGCAAGCACGTAAGTAATCGGGCAAACAGTAACCATAAGCAGACCGGCCAACTGCTGATCGGCGAGTTCAATTGGCATGGCCGTCATGCCGTAAAGCACACGAGGCGCAAATATCAGCAATACGGCCATTAAGCAAAACAGCTTGCCGGTCAACAACAGGGCAATAACTGCTCGCCATAAATGTTCGCCGGTTTGATTGAATACTGTGAGCCAAAACCATAATGCGGAGAAAAACAGGGTTGCTTGCATCAGCAAAGTCCCGGCATGCCCTTTCATGGCCAAACCGACACCTAGCGGCGAATGCCATGCAAATAACAAAGCAGCTTGTAGGATGACAGCCGCGAACAGCGTTGAAACACTAGCGGACTTGGCGGATAGCTTTAGCAGTAAACTTGCTAAAACCGGTGCTGCCACGGTCATCAGCGCTATATGTATAATCATGTGGCGCGAAAAAACGCCTGCATTTTCGACATAGCAAAACCCCAACAATACCAGCACAGCTAAGGCCGCCAGTTCCGTAAAGGCAAATGATTTTAATGGATAAGCTTGCATTTGCAGTTTCTCCTGGCCTCATCGCCTGCTGGCCGTAAGCCGTTTACTTGTTTATAAATTCCTCAATTAGATCCATCGATATACGACAGGAGCTGTTACTTATGCCGTGAGATATAATCACACCTGCACTTAAACGTATTAAAGTATATAAAGAATATATCCCGTAGTGAGTTGCGGTCTGTTCGGTACCGAACAGACATTAAGCTCATCACGACGTAGAAAGCTTCACCAATTTATAAGTACGTCGCTGGTATAGCTTGGGATTAATAGAGATTAGATAAATAGCGTGTTTTTGCCAATGGCTTGTTAGCACTTTAGCCAAAGTGGGATTTTACGCCCATTCATTGACCCGAAATCACAGCAGGATTAATCATGAAAAACGTTTCAAAATCGGATAAACCTGAAACGCATAACGCATTCTGGAACACTACTGCTGAACAGCAACTCATACAGCTGGCTACGACAGCTCAAGGATTAAGCAATGCGGAAGCCAATCAACGCATAAAGCGCTATGGCGCAAACCGGCTGAATAACAAAAAGCAAACCGGGAACTTGCGACTGTTTTTAGCCCAGTTTAAAAGTTCCATTATCCTGATACTGCTTTTTGCCACCGGCTTGTCATTCTATTTACATGACCGGCTGGATGCGGCGATCATTTTAACGATTGTACTGATCAGCGGTTTGTTAGGATTCTGGCAGGAAAAAGGCGCGGCCAGCGCCATAGAAAAACTGCTTGAGATCGTGCAGATCAAGGTCAGCGTGCTTCGAGGCGGCATTGCAACGGAGATTCCCGCCGAAAGCCTGATTCCCGGCGATATTATATTGCTCAAGGCCGGAGACGTTATTCCTGGGGACTGCCTGATCCTGGAATCGGACAACCTGTTTATCGATGAAGCCATACTGACCGGAGAGACCTATCCGGTCGAAAAACTGCCCGGTGTGTTGCCTACAGAGACCGCATTAAGCCAGCGCACCAACGCCTTGTGGATGGGAACGCATGTGCAGAGCGGCGCTGCCACAGCGCTGGTGGTTGCGACGGGGCAAACCACGGAGTTCGGCAAACTTTCCCTGCGCATCAAGTTAAAAGCGCCTGAAACCGAGTTTGAGAGCGGCATCAGGCACTTCGGTTATCTGTTGATGGAAATCACGCTGACACTGGTTATGCTGATTTTCGCGGTGAATGTCTATCTTGAAAAATCGGTGTTGGATTCGTTTTTGTTCGCGCTGGCGCTGGCCGTAGGCTTAACGCCGCAATTATTGCCCGCAATCATCAGCATCAATCTGGCTCACGGCGCCAAGCGCATGGCCGAACAAAAAGTCATCGTCAAGCAACTGGCCTCCATTGAAAACTTCGGCAGCATGAACGTGCTGTGTTCGGATAAAACCGGCACCTTGACCGAAGGCACCGTGCATCTGCACGACGCGTTTGATCTGTCGGGCAATGCCAGCGATAAGGTATCGTTTTATGCCTACCTTAATTCTGCTTATGAAACCGGATTTAGCAATCCCATCGACGAAGCGATCAGGCAATATCGGCAGTTCGATTTAAAAGACTGCAAAAAGCTGGCGGAAATTCCCTACGATTTTTACCGCAAACGGTTAAGCCTGTTAGTTTCAAAGCAGGGCGAAAGCATTTTGATCACCAAAGGCGCGCTGACCAATGTGCTGGCCGCCTGCTCCGAAGTGGAAAATGCCGATGGCACGCTGATGCCTATAGAATCGGTGAGAGAGCAAATTCAGCAGCGTTACGAAGATTTCAGCCGTCAGGGATTTCGCACTTTGGGACTGGCCTATAAGCCGATGGATTCCAAGGCGCGGATTGATAAGACCGATGAAACCGGCATGCGCTTTTTAGGTTTTCTGTTGTTTTTCGATCCGCCCAAAGCGGACTGTGCCGAGACGATCAAGCAACTGCGCGAATTAGGGGTAACGCTCAAAATTATTACCGGCGACAATCGTTTGGTAGCGGCCACCGTCAGTAAGCAACTGGGGCTTGCAGAACACGAAATCCTGACCGGCCCGGAAATTGAAAAAATGAGCGGTTCGGCATTGATCAATAAAGTGGCGAATGTCGATTTATTCGCCGAAGTCGAGCCAAACCAGAAAGAGCGCATTATCATTGCGCTGAAAAAAGCCGGTTTTGTGGTCGGTTATATGGGCGACGGCATTAATGACGTATCGGCGCTGCATGCCGCCGATGTTGGCATCTCTGTTGAAAGCGCCGCCGACATCGCCAAGGAAACCGCCGAAATTGTGCTGTTGGAAAAAGACCTGGCGGTACTGGTGCAAGGCGTTCGCGAAGGACGCATCACCTTTGCCAACACACTGAAATACGTGTTCATGGCAACCAGCTCCAACTTCGGCAATATGTTCAGCATGGCGGGCGCATCGTTGTTCCTGCCTTTTCTGCCGTTACTGCCCAAGCAAATCCTGTTGACCAACTTGCTGACCGATTTTCCGGAAATGACCATCGCCTCGGATAATGTCGATGCAGACATGGTATCCCAACCCAGGCGTTGGGATATTAAGTTCATCCGTAAATTCATGATCACCTTCGGCTTCGTCAGCTCCCTGTTCGATTTTATGACGTTCGGCCTGCTGCTGTGGCTGGATGTCTCTGTAGAGCAATTTCGCACCGCCTGGTTTCTGGAATCGGTCGTTTCAGCAGCGTTGATCGTGTTTGTGGTGCGTAGCAGCAAGCCGTTTTTTGCCACACGCCCCGGCAAATACCTGGTTGCCGCAACGCTGACTATCGTCGCCGTCACTGTAGCGTTACCCTATACGCCGATTGCGCCGTTAATAGGTTTCGAGCCGCTGCCGCTTCGTTTACTCGGTTTGCTGGGCGTCATCGTCATGCTCTATATCTCAACGGCTGAGATAGCAAAGCATATTTTTTATCGATTGGTAAAAATGTAAATAGATAGATTTAATTCACCACGAAGGCACGAAGCACACGAAGTTTTTACTCCGCTTTTCTTCGTGTGCTTCGTGTCTTCGTGGTGTAATGCTTTTTCCATTCCTGAGGCGCATTAATCATGACCAAAAAACACGATCAAAAAACAATCGACAGGAAAGACTACAAAAAGACCCTGACTCAGTTGCAAATCGAACTGGTTAAACTCCAAAATCACTTTATCAAGCATGACGATAAGATTCTGATCATCTTTGAAGGGCGGGACGCGGGCGGCAAGGACGGCACTATAAAGCGCATTACTCAACATTTGAGTCCTCGCGAAACACGCACGGTGGCGCTCGGAAAACCTTCCGACCGGGATGTCAGCAGTTGGTATTTTCAACGTTACGCAGCGCATCTTCCCGCCGCTCAGGAAATGGTGTTATTCAACCGCAGCTGGTACAACCGCGCGGGGGTGGAACATGTGATGGGTTTCTGTACCGATGAGCAATACCACGAGTTTCTTGAAACCGTGCCCGGCTTCGAGCAGATGCTGGTTCGGTCCGGCATCAAGTTATTGAAATATTATCTGGATATTAGTCAGGATGAACAAAAGAAACGCCTGAAAGACAGGGAACAGGACCCGCTCAAACAATGGAAAAGCAGCCCCATCGATAAGTCCGCGCCCAAGCATTGGAAGGAATACAGTCTGGCCCGTAACATCATGCTTGCCAGAACCCATCATTTGACCGCGCCGTGGACTGTGGTCAGGGCTGACGACAAAAAGACCGCCCGCATCAACGTCATTAAGGACATGTTGTTTCGTCTGGATTACAAAGGCAAGAATGAAGGGCTGGTATTGCCCGATGCAGACATCATTTTCAATTATGACGAGAGCTATCTGCAAAACGGCATGATTGCGCCGTAATTATTTAACTGATGTTACGCACGGATGGTATTTCTCCCGTTTGCCGCGCCGAGCACCGGAGCTTTTATCGAGAATAGCCCGTTAGGGGCGCGGCAGGGATGCCGCGCGTCAGCAGAGGGGCAGGAGCCCCTTCTGCTGACCCTCGATAAAAGCGAGGAGCGGAGGAAGCAAGCGGCAACCGGGTCGCCTTTTCTTTGGTTACTTTCTTTTGGCGAAGCAAAAGAAAGTAACTCGCCGTCGGGTGCGACAACCCGATTCAATCAAGTGTCGCGCTAGCGACTCCTTAATGTTAAAGCGGTCGAAATTCGACTAACTGCGTAACATCAGTTATTTAATCTTTATACCCAGTTGCTTTACGGTTTTACCCGCAATTTTTGCCGCATAGATCAGCACTGCCAGGGAAAGAATTAAGCCCAATGTCAGTAGCGGATAGGAAACGGTACTCTGCGGCGAAGCATCGCTGAGCAACCCGGACAGGTGTTTGGCGGTATAGCCGAAATAAACCAGGCTGATGTTGTAAATTAAAATACCGCTGGTAGCGGCCAGATAAGGCCGGAACTTGACCTGAGTCACCGAAAAAGCGTAACTCAGCATTGCAAACGGCAAAGGTGTCAGGCGCAATAAAAACATCAGCTTAAATTCGTTGCCCTTGATGACCTCGTTGAGTCCGGAAAAATGCTTATGTTCGGCAAGATACGCAAGGACTCTGGCACGCAATAAATAGCGGCCCAGAACAAAAATAAGTGCCGATGCCAGATAGGTTGCGATGACGATATAAAATACCCCGGCATCGATTGGAAATAATAAGCCTGCCGCAAAGCAGAGCGCATCGACGGATACAAAAAAAGGCGTCAGAACGACAAACAACGTAATAAAGCCTAACGGCGCAAAAGCGCCCAACTCCTGAATTCCGACTTCCAAATCAGGAAGATAAAGTTCCAGTTCATGTCCAATAAGCAATACCAGCCCAACAAGAATCAAAGCTATAGCTAATTTTTTTAAAAGTCCTATGTCTTGCAGCTGCATGGCTTGTTTGCTCCCTGAAAAAAAGTATCAGTCATTATTCGATAATGAATAGTACTCGCTTACTTTGCACGGAGTTTGATTTCCTAGGGTTATTCGTTTTGAAAGGAGGGGTATTGATCGCCCACGCTATTTGCAATGGGCAAACAACCCACCACGGAGTTGCTTTCATCAGCAAACTTCCGGCCAAAGATTGCGTGACCGATCCGCCCAGTGACAGTGCGGTAGGTTCGGATAAATACGCTTACAAACTGGGCTGGCTCATTAAAATAAAGGAATTCGTTCGGGATGAACTGGTTCGGTACCCGCGTTTCAGCAGAGTTCCGAAAGTGAGGGTCCATGCAACTGTCGTTTCGCTGGTCCACGAAATACACAAAAAGCACGAAAATATTCAATAGATATTAAGCGGTAGATTGTACCCAAAATGGCACTACCATTAAGTTAAAGGCTTAATAAATTCGCGCCCACGGCATTCAACCCTAACTATTTTTGGCTTAACTTGGTGGGCAGTGACCCAAAAGCTGGATAGCTGGTAATAGACTTATTTCGTGTTTTTCGTGGATCAAATGATTTTTCTGGTTTTTTATGGAAAGCTTATGTTTCAGGATCATTTTCCACGGCGCTTTTTAACGCGTCATCGACCTTTTCCAACCAGACAAACTGGAGCTGGTTTCTGACCGCTTCGGGTATTTCTTCAAAGTCTCTTTGGTTACGCGCAGGCAGCATGACGGTTGTTATGCCCGCCCTGGCCGCAGCAATGACTTTCTCTTTAATGCCGCCGACCGGCAATACCAGTCCGCGCAGGCTGATCTCCCCGGTCATGGCGACGTCGTTTTTGACAATTTTTTCAGAAAAAGCGGAATAAAGTGCGGTAAACATCGCAACACCGGCGCTGGGGCCGTCCTTAGGAATGGCCCCTGCCGGTACGTGGACATGGATGTCGCTTTTTTCGAATATTTCCGGCTGTAAACCCAGCTCATGGGCGCGCGATTTCACCAGGCTCAACGCGGCCTGAGCGCTTTCTTTCATGACCTCGCCCAACTGGCCGGTCAGGATCAGCTTGCCGTTGCCGGGCAAACGGGTGGCTTCAATAAACAGAATATCGCCGCCGACCGGCGTCCAGGCCAGTCCTGTGGCAACGCCCGGAACGCTGGTGCGCATCGCGACGTCGCTGTCGAATTTTTTCGGCCCCAGAATGCCCGGAATATGCTCGCTGTCGATATGCTCGTTAACGGCTAGACCCTCGGCAATACGCATCGCGACATGACGAAAGACCGAACCGATTTCACGCTCCAGATTCCTGCAACCGGCTTCGCGGGTGTAGTCCTGAATAATGGTTAGTATGGCGTTGTCGGTGATTGCGCATTGCTCCGGGGTCAAACCGTTACTTTCCAGTTGTCTTTGCACCAGATAGCGCTTGGCTATCTGGAGTTTTTCATCAGTGGTGTAACCGGTCAACTCGATCACTTCCATCCGGTCGCGCAAAGGTCCGGGTATGCTGTCCAGTACGTTGGCCGTTCCGATAAACATGACATGGCTCAAATCGAACGCGACCGCCAGATAATTATCCCGGAAGGTTGAGTTCTGCTCGGGGTCCAAGACTTCCAGCAAGGCCGAAGAGGGATCGCCCTGAAATCCCGAGCCGAGCTTGTCCATTTCATCCAGCATAAAGACTGGATTATTGGTGCCGGCCTTGCGTATGGACTGAATAATGTTGCCCGGCAGCGCACCGATATAAGTGCGCCGGTGACCGCGAATCTCGGCTTCGTCATGCGTACCGCCGAGGCTTGCGCGTATGAACTCACGCCCGGTTGCACGGGCTATGCTGCGTCCCAATGAGGTTTTTCCGACGCCGGGCGGTCCGACAAAGCAAAGAATAGGGCTCTTGCCATTCGGATTGAGCTTGCGCACCGCCAAAAATTCCAAGATGCGCTGCTTGATTTTTTCCAGGCCGTAATGATCTTCGTTAAGGATTTCGCGGGCTTTTGTTATATCGATAACGCCTGCGCTTGCGACCGACCAGGGCAGTTCGGTCAGCCAATCAAGGTAGGTGCGAATCATCGAATATTCGCCGCTGGCATCGGGCATGTGCTGCAAGCGACCGAGCTCCTTGCGCGCCTGTTTTTCCACTTCTTCCGGCATCTTGGCGGCAGTGATCGCGTTGCCTATTTCCTCAATTTCGGCAGCGCCGCCTTCCTCTTCGCCCAATTCCTTTTGGATAGCCTTCATTTGTTCCCGCAACACGAATTCGCGTTGCCGTTGCCCCATGGTTTCCTGGGTTTGTTCGTTGATCTTGTTGGAGATTTTTAACACCTCGATTTGATAATTGAGCAATTCCAGAATCTTATCGATACGTTCTTGTATATCAAACAGCGCCAGTATCTCTTGTTTCTCGGTAGCTTTTGAAATCAGGTAGCTGGCAATCAGGTCGGCCAGCATCGGCGGTGAGCCGATAGATCGAATAGCATTAACCAGTTCATCAGGCGCCTGCTTTGATTGAGCCAGCACTTCCAGCGCTTTTTGCTTGAGCGTTATGACCCGCGCTTCGACATCCTTGGTGCTCAGTTCAGACTCTTCGTAACGTTCAATGCGGGCGACAAGAAACGGATAGCCCGGCAAAAATGCCTGCACGCGAAAGCGTTGCATGCCCTGGCAAACGACATGATGGGTGCCGTCAGGCGCGGTTATGTAACGTAAAATTTCCGCTACGGTACCGACCGTGTGGAGATCATTCGGGTTGGGTTCTTCATCTTTGTCCCGCAATTGCATCAGCAAGCCGATCGGTTTCTCGGAACGCACCGCCTCTTGCACGGCCGCAATGGAAAGTTTACGGCCTATCACCAACGGAGAAACGTTTTGCGGGAAAAGCACGGTTCCGCGCATCGGCACAATGATCAGCGCATCATTGGGAACAGGCGGATATTGCAACGGAGCGTCCTGCTTTATCTCTGAAGAGGGCTCTTCCGTACCCGCCGTTGATCCCAGAAGTATGTTTTTCAGATCCTTGATTTGCATAAGAAGCCCTTATATTTTCCGCAGTGAAATTAACAAGCAACCGTTCACAAGTTCATTAGTGCCGATTTCAAAACGCCCGGCGGGCAGTTCAATGCGCCGCTCAAAGCGTCCATAGGGAATTTCCAGGCGTCGAATAGTCGCCTCGGCACTGTTCGGTAGATGCCGCTGTCCGTTAATAATCAAATGATCGTCTTCCAGTACGACTTTCAAATGTTCCGGGGCAACACCCGGTAGCGCGATCATGATTTTGAATTCATAACCGGTTTCGTAGACATCGATCGGCGGTTCCCAAGTCGGCCGTTTGGCGTTCATAACCGCCGGTCTAAAAAACTGTCGATGCAATCGGTCGGCTCGATCCAATATTTCACAAGCTTCCGCCCACATCCATGTTTCAAGATCACGTAATGGCATAATGTGTTATTCCAGATTGTTGCAGTTTAACTATTCCAGCCGCGTCATGGGTTTGTCCGGGTCAAAAGCAAACTCGGCTGCTATGACAAATAAAGCTTTTTAGCCGATTAAAAGTTTCAGGCTGCCTGCCTTAAAGATGATCGTCGTTCAATTTATTCCGCAATGGTTGAATGGTGCTGACTGTGTTCCGGTATGACGTCGCTGCCGTGATCCTTCAGCTGGGCATCGAACCACATATGAAGCGCCTGAACATACTGGGGATACTCGGTTGAATAATGAATCTGCGCACCATTCGGTAACGCTTTATATTCAAATTTTATATCGTCGGTTTCCGCCTTTTTTAACTGAGCCAGACCCGGCATATCAGGACCGTGGACACGTTCAGTCGTAGAAAAATCACCTTTCCTGAAGGCATCGGCAACTTTAAGTAGATGTTCCTGAACCAGTTTGATCTGCTTGGTATTGTCTGCCGATTTGACGACAACATGCTGGACACCGCCATGAACGGTTTTGGTAAACGTTTGCAGGGTTTGGTCCAGTGCATAGGGCACTATTCGCTGTACGCGGTGATGCACTTCCTCAACCTGTTTGGGGGCGGCTTGTTCAATAGCCGACGCTGTCGCAGAAAAAAGCAAAAGTCCAACCACTATTAAGGGGTAATTTTTCATAATCGCACTTCCCGTTTAGTTAAGACGCAATGAAAATATCTTATGAGAACACCTAAAAACTCATAATGAAGTATCTCTTGCTTACGCCCCCTGATAAATCCGTACGACTACTTACCGACACCGATTTTGCGCTGTAAAAATGACGCTTGATTCTCAGCACGTTCCGCTCATCCTTGAGCCTTTGAAACTATTGAGGGCGAACGGTTTCGGGCGTGTTGCGGTAATGGATAAAGGCAGGGGTCAATCAGTGGGGCGCGAATTCAATCTTCGCATGAAGAAGCGGTTCGGCAATGATCGAATCAATCAAGAAAACCGGATATTGAAAGGTCGGTAAATTTATGAATGTTGCTTGTCTCAACAGGGTTTGGAGTATCCACAACGCTTATTATTTTCTAGCCTGTGCATATAGGTATCCATACATATTGTATATAAATCATAACATTGTATTGTTGTTTTGTAGTGATGAGGGCAGGTTATGAGGTCATTAAAGTGAAAGGCCAAAGCCCGGCTTCTTTCAATATGAAGAAAATGACAATTGCGATCCGAGACAGGCGTCATGAAAATCAATCTACAAAATTGACGTGAGTTAAAGATATTTTCAGCAGCAATCGAGTCTGCCCCTGAGCTATCCGATCAGGAACGATATTCAAATCAAACCATGACAAAAGGAAGGTGACGCTAATGTATGTCAATGTACAAGCACTCCTCTCGCTTATTGCCGGAATTTTGATATTGGTTCGTCCCGCCTTGTTAAATTACATCATCGCCATTTATCTCATTATTGTCGGCGTTTTAGGCTTGGTTAGATGATTTTCCTCCCTATCAAAAAAGCCAATGATATTCCGGCTTTTTATCGAAACAGCTTATACGCCAATCCGTAACCTGGGTTCTTGCGAATCCGTAGATTAATAGAAGGTACATATCATGTTCACAGCTAACACGTTTTTGAGATCAGGTTCCTCGGCAATATTGACAAGCTTATTGCTGTTCTTGCCGGGTTGCAGTTCGGCACCGCCGAAAGAGGCGCTTTCGCAGGCCGAAACAGCCATTCAGGATGCAGACCGGGCAGGGGCCTCGCAGTACGAACCGCAATTGTTAAGCAGCGCCCGTACCAAACTCAGTCGCGCCAACAAGCAGATGGCTGATGAAGAAAACGACGAGGCACGTAGAATGGCCGAAGAAGCATTTTCCGAAGCGGTTTTGGCCAATGCCAAAGCCGAGGCGGCAAAACAGGCGAAGGAAACGGATGACATGAAGAAAGCGATTCAAGCCTTGAAACAGGAAGCTTCGCGAGAAAGCGAAAGCCAACAATAACCAGCCCTTTTGGAGGCGTACCATGCGATCACAAACCCCTTTTCAACCATCATGGTTGAGCAGTATCCCCCTTGTCCTATTGAGTGCATTGATGACAGCTTGCGCACCAAGCGTCAATATGAGCCTTGAGAGAGCGCGTTCGGACTATCAGCAAGCGGCAAATGACCCGGCCGTGAAAGCCGATGCTTCCGCGGATTTGTTTGCAGCGGAAAAACTGCTGCAAAAAGCAGAGACATCCTGGCAGGAAGATGAGGATTCGGAAGAAACAGACCATCTTTCCTACCTGACCAGCCGAAAGGTGGATTTAGCACGAGCCATCGCGAGTCAGACCGCATCGAAAAGAGCTTTTGAAGAATTAAGCGCCAAAAGAGACGAGATTCGCCTGAAAGCCCGCGATGCAGAAATTGCGCGGTTAAAGGCCAAAAAAGTCCCGCAAGGTATTCTGGTGACATTAGGCGATGTGCTGTTCGATACGGCGCGCTCCGATCTGAAGGCTGGAAGTCTTCAGAATATTTATCCCCTGGTGGAATATTTAAAAGTGCATGCCGACACCATGGTGAAGATCGAGGGCCACACCGACAGCCGGGGATCTTCGGACTATAACGCCCAGCTTTCACAGAGACGGGCCGAGGCCGTCAGAAATTTCCTGGTTACCAACGGTGTCGCGCCTGAACGCATCACTGCACAAGGCATGGGTGAGGATTACCCTATCGCAACAAACTCAAGCGCCTCAGGGCGTCAGCAAAACCGGCGCGTCGAAGTGACCATAACCGACGCACCCAAACCAATGGCGACGCCCGCTTTGCCCGGCAAAGGCCAGTGATGAAATAATCAGGTCATTGTTTTGTTTCGAGACATCGGCGCTATTTATCGGCGCCGAGTTTTCAAGGCACTGACCGCAACCCGTCAAGGAGAAAAATAATGAACAAGAAAGAAGCCTATCAAGAGAAATTCGATGCCCAACTGCGGGAGTGGAGCGCCAAGATCGATGAATTGAAAGCCAAAGCGGATCAGGCGAAAGCGGAAGCCAAAATCGAATATTACGAGCAGATCGAGGCGTTACGCACCAAACAGGCGGCTGCGCAAACGAAATTACAAGAGCTGTCGACATCCGGAGAACAGGCATGGGAGGAACTCAAACCGGGACTGGAGCATGCCTGGGATGATCTTAAAACCTCCGTGGAGAACGCTATGTCCAAATTTAAGTAGAGACTTACCTGTTTTACTTCCATTTTTGGAAGTTTTGCAGTTGAGCCGGACACCGTACCCACTCTATTGTTTTGCAAAAGGAGAATCCGTCATGTCAACTCATAATCATCCCCGTCGAATTGTATTACGCAGTTTGCTTGCTACCGGATGCGCATGGTGCCTGCCACGTTTGAGTCTGGCCCAGTCGGGCAAGATGACCAAGGCGCAAGCGCAATACCAGAATCAACCGAAAGGTGATCAGAAGTGTGGTAACTGCATGCATTTTATCCCGCCTGATTCCTGCATGATAGTCGAAGGAAGCATCAGCACCGATGCATGGTGCAAGCTTTGGATCAAGAAGCCTGTTGAAGAGCCGGTCGGCAAAATGTGATGTCCATCCCCGGAGCTGTGTAATGCGCCACGGCTCCGTGGGGAACAATGATCGCGCTTCGCCAATCGGTAAACCGAGGATACGCTCATGAAAATAAACTTCTCTTTAAGCAATATGGAACCCATCCTGGCCTTGATTTCCGGCATTCTCATCTTGAGTATGCCTCAGCTTTTAAATCTTATCGTGGCCATTTACCTGATCGTGATCGGTGCTATGGGGTTAACCTCTTATAGGAGTTGAACATGAAAACGGGTTACCGGGTCATTCTGACATTGGTCTTGTCATTAATAGGTTTCACGGCGGTCGCGGACGAGACCGAGCAAACTTCGGATATCTGGCTGAAAGCGAAAATCGTGACGACTTACGCCTTAAGCGAGCATCTGAACCCTTTTACGATAGACGTTAATGTGAACAACGGCGTGGTTACCTTAACCGGTATGGTGGAAAACGACATCGAAAGCGACTTGGCCGGGGAACTTGCAAAAGGCGTCAAGGGCGTCAAGCAGGTCGACAACAAATTGAACGTCAACCCCGAAGCTAAACGCGATACTGAACAAAGTTCATTCCTGTATTTTGTGGAAGATGCCAATATCACCGCCAGCGTGAAATCCCGACTGTTGCTGGATCCAAATACGCATGGCCTGAAAATTCATACAACGACAAAAAATGGCGTCGTATTCCTTGAAGGCGAGCTGAATTCGGATATCGAGGCCGATTTGGTGCGCCAAATAGCGCGCAATACCAAAGGGGTAATCGATGTTGAGGACAAACTGACAATAACGAACAAATAGCTCCAGCGGTAGCCCCTGACGACTGTTGGAACAATTACGCGAAGCTTCGGAGCATCATTCTGCGGAAAGATTTGCGATGCGTATGTCATGTCTTTTCGTATTGCTGCCAAGTAACATAAGGAGACATGAAATGCGACAAAGAAAATCAATCCTGCTCATGTTCTATTTGTTCACGGCGGTTTTGTTTTTTCAACCGAATGCTTTCGCCCAAAGAATCGACGAAGCCTCTTACCGGTATCCTTATAAAGACCCGTATCTCGCCACTATGACCGCCGCCCTAATGCAAGGCAGCGAAAGCCCGCCGACCGGCGAAATAGAAGATCTGCAGGTCAAAGTGCTGGATCATCGGGACGATGTGTATCTGTTGGAAGGGATGGGCGCTATACGCTATCGGTTCTACCGGCAAAACGGGTCGGCGCCGCTGATTTTCATCATTCCGGGTTTGGCCGGTTCAGCTTATTCGGGGCCTGCAAGATTCCTGGCTGAATGGTTTGCAGGCCACGGATTCCATGTCCTTATCCTCCCGTCTCCGTTCAACTGGAATTTCACGTTGGCGGCAAGCGCTTCGGGCTATCCCGGTTATACCCAGGAAGACAGTAAAGATCTCTATTCAGTGATGCAGCGGGTATTGGATGAGGTCAAAACCCGTTGCCATGCCCAAATTGGGAAAGTCGGCATGTTGGGCTATAGCGATGGTGCGCTTTATGCCGGTTATATTAGCAAGATGGATTCGGAAAAAAGGCAAATCGGTATCGATACCTATCTTTTAGTGAATCCGCCGGTAGATTTGTTCGAGGCCGCCAGAAAAATAGATCGAATGGCCGATATGGGAAAGGAATACGGGGCCGGTCAAAAGACCGAACTTGAAGCCTATGCCTTTGGCGTGCTGATGGACGCTATGAGAAACGATACGGGCGCACCGGATTATTTTGCAGACTGGGACAAACGACTTCGACTCAAGGACAAGCAGATTGAATATCTGATCGGGAAAAATTTTCACGATTCCGTGGGGGACGCCATCTACGTAATCGATCTTGCCAATGACTTGGCCGTCTTAAAAAATCCCATCAGTTGGTGGCATCGCAGCAATCGGCTGGAAGAGGCGCGCTCTTACAGCCTTATGGATTATGTGGAGACCTTTGTTATTCCCAGATTGAGGCGGATCGGCAATAAAGAAATGAGCCTCAAAGCGCTGGATAAACTCAATTCAATGAGAGGAATAAAATCCGCATTAGAGAATAACCGGAGTGTTTTTCTGATGCATAACCTGGATGATATTTTGGTCTCTGCAGAAGATGTCGCCTATCTGTAGAAGGTCTTCGGCAAGCGCGCGACGGTTTATCCTCACGGCGGCCATTTGGGCAATCTGTGGTACCCGGAGAATAAGGAACACCTATTGGACGTATTCAAACCGTTGTTGCAAGGCTCGGCACAGTCCCATCTTTAATGCTTTTGAGCGGAGCCCCGGAAAGGGCGGCCACATAGCGATGACGTCTTCATGACAAACATTGAGTGAGTCTGGCTGACGGGGCATAACACTTAAATAGATTGAAAAAGTTGAACTTAACGCCCCAGTACTATTAATACAGGATCGGCCCTGATTGTATGTTCGTTACCGTACCGACTGCGGCTGGTTTTGCGGTTACAGTGCTTTCAAGGTTTTGACAAGTCCCGGTTCTATCCGAAAGCCCGGTGCTTGATCGAGATGACTTGCCATCTTTAGCCACGCTTGTTTTTACTTTAGGAGAACCCTATGAACAAACCAGCCCACACTAAACACGCCATGCAAGCCTGCATAGACGCTTGTAGTCGTTGCCATCAAGTCTGTCTGCAAACCGCCATGAACCATTGCCTCAATAGCGGCGGAAAGCACGTCGAGGCGGAACACTTTCGTCTGATGATGAACTGTGCCGAGATCTGCCAGACATCGGCCAACTTTCAGCTCAGTAGCTCTCATTTTCAGCATCGTCTTTGCGAGGTCTGCGCCGAAGTCTGCGAGGCATGCGCGGCGAGTTGCGAGAGGATCGGCGCTATGGATGAATGCGTCAAGGCCTGTCGAGACTGCGCCGAGAGTTGCCGGGAAATGGCTAGCGCCCATCACTAAACGCATGGACATCTATCCACGATACTTGTTGTTCGCGGTGCTGGCGCTAACGGCGTGTGGCGAGGAGGCGCGGTTGCCGATCTCGGCGGGCGTCGGCGCTCATCCCCAACTGCCGCCGCCCCACCCGACCTTGATTCCCACGGTGAACATCGCCCCGGCCAAGGGCTGGCCTGAAAATGGAAAACCGGTGGCGGCTGCCGGGATGAGCGTAAACGCCTTTGCCGACCGGCTCGATCATCCGCGTTGGCTTTATGTATTGCCCAACGGCGACGTATTGGTCGCCGAAACCAATGCGCCGCCCAAGCCCGAGGACGGAAACAGCATTAAAGATTGGATCACGGAGTGGGTCATGAACGAGGCCGGTGCAGACGTACCCAGCGCCAATCGCATCACCTTGCTGCGCGATGCCGATGGCGACGGTGTCGCGGAGATACGCTCGACCTTCATCGAAGGGTTAAACTCGCCGTTCGGCATGGCGCTGGTAGGCAACGATTTCTACGTGGCCAACTCGGATGCGGTGGTGAAATTTCCTTATACGGAAGGTGCAATCCGTATCGCTCAGCCGGGGACCAAGGTGATCGATTTACCGGCGGGTCCAAACAATTACCACTGGACCCGAAATCTCCTGGTCAGTCGGGACGGGGCGCGGCTCTACGTGACGGTGGGGTCGAACAGTAATATAGCCGAGAACGGCATGGACGAGGAGGTCGGCCGCGCCGCCATCTGGGAAGTGGACCCGAAGCACGGTAGTTACCGTATCTACGCGTCCGGTCTGCGCAACCCCAACGGACTGGCGTGGGAGCCGGATGGCGGTGCGCTTTGGACCGTGGTCAACGAGCGCGATGAACTCGGCAGCGATCTGGTTCCGGATTACCTGACTTCGGTTCCCGACGGCAGCTTCTTCGGCTGGCCTTACAGCTACTTTGGCCGGCATCTTGACGAACGCGTGCAACCCCAGCAACCGGAGTTGGTCATCAAGGCCCGAGTGCCGGATTATGCGCTCGGGCCGCATACCGCACCACTCGGCCTGGCTTTTTCCAGGAGCAGCGCATGGCCTGCGCCGTTCGATAACGGCGTGTTCATCGGCCAGCACGGTTCGTGGAACCGCAAGCCGCACAGCGGCTACCGGGTCATCTTTGTCCCTTTCAAAGCAGGCCAACCTTTCGGCGATCCGATCGATGTGCTGACGGGCTTTCTTAGCGCTGATGGCGATGCGTTCGGGAGGCCCGTGGGCGTAGTGCTCGACACCCACGCGGCGCTGCTGGTCGCCGATGATGTAGGCAATATCGTCTGGCGCGTAACGGCGTCGACCCAGGGTTTACGGAGGTAGGACATGCCCTATAAAGAGTTAAGCGATTTGCCCAACAGCGTGCGTGACCATTTACCGATACACGCCCAGGAGATTTACCAAGCGGCTTACAACAACGCTTGGGACGAATATGGGCACGATGAAGAACGGGCGCACCGGGTGGCTTGGAGCGCGGTCAAAAAGAAATACGAGAAGGATGAATCCAGCGGGCAATGGCAAGCCAAGTAAAAGGACCCAGAAAGCCGCGTGCGCAACATCAATAACATAAGCAGGCTCCGGAATATCGGAGTGGCTTGTGTTTCGTAACGCTTTTGCTGGACAGCTGAGAAGGCGCACACGGCGCGGACGCTAAGTATTTGTACGAGTATTTTTCTCTCCTTTCCATACATAGAATGGCTACAAGTGCTTGTATTTCATGTGCGAATAAAAAGATTTAAGACCGGTAATGGTTGCAATCAAAGTAAAAACTTAAATCTTAAATCCTAAATCCTAACTGATGTTACGCATTGCCCGTGAAAATAGATGAACGTGTCTTAACCGGATGACCGTGACGAGGTGGTAGTGAGCAGGGTGTGCCACATTGCGCGCCTTAGAGAAATCAAAGCCAAACCAAGGCGCGCACGGCACGCCCTACCGAGAATATTCCTATGCCAACCGTACATCGCTGCCATCCCATGCCTTTCGGAACTCATATCCTGGATGACGGCAGGGTCAGTTTTCGATTATGGGCGCCTGGAGCCGATAAGGTTGAATTGTGCCTGCAAGGACATGCGCCCGAAATCAGCTTGACCATGGCGGCGGAAGCCGGTGGCTGGTACGGCATTACGACCGGACTCGCCGGTAGCGGATTTTATTACCAGTACCGGATCGATGGCAGGCGCTATGTGCCCGATCCTGCATCCCGCTATCAGCCGCAGGACGTCGAGGGCTCCAGTCAAATTATCGATCCCGATTCATGGCAATGGCAGGATGCCGCCTGGAAAGGACGGCCCTGGGAAGAGGCGGTGTTTTATGAGCTGCATGTGGGCACCTTTACTGAACAAGGCACTTTTGCCGGGGTAAAGGAACGTCTGGATTATCTGGTCGATTTGGGCGTGACTGCAATCCAGTTGATGCCCATTGCCGATTTTCCCGGTCGTCATAATTGGGGCTATGACGGCGTACTGCCGTTTGCGCCTGACAGCCGTTACGGCACGCCCGATGAGCTTAAAGATCTGATTGAAACCGCTCACGCCAAAGGCCTGATGGTCTTTAACGATGTGGTGTACAGCCATTTCGGCCCGGAAGGCAATTACCTGCATTTGTACGCGCCGGAATTTTTTACCGACCGGTTCCATACGCCCTGGGGCGATGCCATTAATTTCCATCCTGAACAGAGTCATTGGGTGCGTCGGTTTTTTATCCACAATGCCCTGTATTGGCTGGAAGAATATCATTTCGACGGTTTGCGCTTTGATGCCGTACACGCCATTTTCGATGACTCGTCTCCGGATATTCTGGAAGAACTGGCCGAAGCGGTTCGGTTGGGTCCTGGATACGATCGCCATGTCTATTTGGTGCTGGAAAACGACAATAATGCCGCCCGTTATTTAAGGCACGATCCTTCCTTGCCGGAACGTTATTTCGATGCGCAATGGAATGACGATATGCATCATGCCCTGCATGTCCTGTTAACCGGGGAAAGTACCGGTTATTACCGGGATTATAGTCAGCAGCCTCTCCAGCAACTGGGCCGTTGTTTAACCGAAGGTTTCGCTTATCAGGGCGAAGTCTCCGCTTATCGGGACGGAAAACATCGGGGCGAGTCCTGTTCGGATTTGCCGCTGACGGCTTTCGTCTCCTTTTTACAAAATCATGACCAGGTAGGCAACCGGGCATTGGGCGAGCGCATCTCCAGTCTTTGCCCACCGGAAGCCCTGCGTGCAGCGACAGCGATATTATTGCTGTCGCCGTCGCCACCTTTGCTGTTTATGGGGCAGGAGTGGGCCTGTAGCCAGCCATTCACCTACTTTGTGGATTTTTCCGAGGCGTCGGGCGAGAAAGTGAACGAGGGGCGATTGCAGGAATTCGCCCAGCTCGCGGCGTTTAACGATGCTGAAATGCGCCGAAAAATACCGTTACCCAATGCCATTGAAACCTATCAAGCGGCCAAGCTTGCATGGGACGAATTAGAACGGGAGCCGCATCAACAATGGTTCGACTATCATCGGGAGTTATTGCGTATTCGTCACCGTCAGATAAGCCCAAGGCTAAAGGCAATGGCCCCAGGATCGGCCCAGTACCGGGTTTTGGATGACCGGGCAATAAGCGTGCAATGGCGCTTGAACGACGGATCGACTTTAATGTTGGCGGCCAACCTGGGCAGTGAACCGGCAACGGTTGACTGCCATGGTAACGGTGAGGTGTTGTTTGCCAGCGATTCCAAGGTGAAGAAGAACTTGAGGCAAGGCAGTTTAAGTCCCTGGTCAGTCATTTTTTACTTGAAGGAAGCCAGGAAATGATCGGCCTGATAACCTCGTAAGGTGCGCTGTGCGTACCTTTCAGCATTCAACGGTACGCACAGAGTATCTACACATGCAGGACAAAATATCTTCGGATAACTAGAATGCGACTAATTCCTGCAAGCCTCGACGTTGTGCTGTTCATACTGCTGTATTTAGCGGCCCCCGGTGTTGATGCAAAAGTCGCTGTCACCGGACTTGAAAGCGAAGCCAAAAAAAATGTTCAGCTCATGCTGTCGCTTTCGGAAGAAAAATGCGCGTCGCCGGAATGGAAAATACGCGGCTTGTTTGACAAAGCCGATGAAGAAATATCCCAGGCTTTACGGGCTTTGGGTTATTACCATCCTGTCATCAAAAAATCGCTGGCTTTCAATACTGAATGTTGGCAGGCGGACTTTACGCTTGATTCCGGCCCGCAGACCATCGTTGCCGACATCGCTATCAACCTCATTGGCGATGCCCGCGACGACCCCGAATTTCAAAAACTGCGTAATACGCTGCTAACCGCAACCGGTAAGCCTTTGCGCCACGATCAATACGAAAAGATGAAGAGTCGGCTTGAATCGCTGGCATTGGAAAGAGGTTATTTGAAAACCTCGTTTCCGGAAAAAAAACTGCTCATCGATAAAGCCGCCAACAAGGCGCACATCAAGCTGGTCTTTGATACCGGAAAACGCAGGGTGTTTGGTGACGTTATTGTCGAACAGGATATTTTGAATCCCGAGTTTGTCGGTAAATTCATTACCATCAAAAGCGGCGATTTTTATTCCGGCGAGCAACTGGCGAAAACCCATAATGCACTGTCAAAAAGCGGCTATTTCAAGAGCGTGGAGATACGCCCCGATACCGCTTATGTCGACCCAAAGCGAGTCCCCGTCACCGTTAAACTGTACCCTGAGAAAATCCATCATTACGGCTTCGGCGTGGGTTTCGACACCGACATCGGGCCGTTGCTGAATGCTTCGTATAAAAACCGCCGATTGAATCGCCGGGGCCATTTTCTTAACGCCAATATCGATCTTTCCCCGGTGCTGTCAACGGCGGATGTTGAATACAACGTACCGTTGGACAACCCGGCCAGCGACTTCTTCAGCTTCGGCGGCGGGCTCAAGCGAGAAGATACCGACACTTATAAGTCCCTATCGGGCAAACTTTCCGCACACTTGAAACACGATTTCGACAGCGGTTGGAAACAGACGCTGTTTATCGACTCCGTCTACGAAGACTTCAGTACCGGCACAATCTCAAATCAGGTGCTTTTATTAGTGCCGGGCGGCAGTTGGTTGCGTTCTGTTTCCGATAACGCACTGCGCCCCACCCGAGGCCATCGCCTGGAGTTTAACCTGGCCGGCAGCTATAAAAATCCAATCTCCGATGTCAGTTTTGCGCAGGGTTCGGCATCCGCGGTATGGATACACCCGTTACCCTGGAGCGGCAAATTGATTGCCCGAACCGAGCAAGGCGCAACGCTGGTCGATCAATTCGAGAGGCTGCCGACCTCGTACCGGTTTTATGCCGGCGGCATGAACAGCATACGCGGCTACGCTTATAAGGAACTGGGGCCTAAGGATAATCTGGGTAACGTGGTCGGCGGCAAGTTCTTAAGCGTAGTCAGCGCGGAATACGAACAGGCCGTGCTTGATGACTGGGGCGTCGCGGCCTTTATCGACGGCGGTAACGCTTATAATCTGGATCATATCAGCATCAAAACCGGCGTGGGTTTGGGCGTCAGGTGGTATTCGCCTATCGGTCCGGTTCGGCTGGATTTCGCCTTGCCTTTGAGCGAATCGGATTCCTCGTTTCAAATCCATTTTGCCGCGGGGGCACGGCTATGATTGCGGAAAAAGCAGTTTGTCCACGAAAGACACGAAAAGCACGAAAATATTCAGCGAGATGCGGCATTGCATCGTTAGGGCGCGCCGCGCGCGCCTTAAGGACGCCATCAATAATAACTTCCGCTTATGGTTCCCACGCTCTGCGTGGTAACCCAGTCAGGGATGCTCCAGCGTCCCGAAGCGCAGAGCGCTCGCCGTTATATACAAGTGCCTGCGGGCTGTTGCTATTCCGGCAGCCCCTTACCGGGCGGGCAAGAAACATGTCGATAGGCAGACCTTCCAGGTTTTTAAAACCTGGAAGGTCTAACTTGCAACGTTCTGAACGGGTGGGACATTTCGAAGATACCCGCCAATGCCATGGATGGCGAGCTATGTGCGTCCATGTAATCTGGATCCCGGCACAAATCCGTCTGGAACGGATTTGCATTAACCCAAAGGGTGTCAGGCAGGATAGCTTGACATGAATCTCTGCCGGGATGACGTGCTTTGAAATACTTGTGTATAAAGATGAGCGCAGAGCGCGGGAACGATGAGTTTATGTTTCGGGAAGCTATTACCGACCGTATCCAAAGCCTTAAGGCGCGCGCGGCACGCCCTACAGCAGAGGCCTCCAGGCCGGGAACAGCGGCGAGCGAGAATCGTGTTTTCGCGAACCCGGCGCGGTTTTTAAAATGAAGAAACGTATTCTGCTGATTAGCTTGATTCTGGTGCTGATGATACCTGTCGGCCTGCTTGGGTTGATGAACAGTGCAACTGGCAGCCGCTGGCTGTTGCAGACGATTTTCTCAAGTTTACCGATACAGGCTTCAGTTAAAACCATTGATGGCCGGATACTTGAACGTATTGTGCTCACTGATCTGTACTATAAAAACGATACGGGAACGGTCGCCGTTAAAAAGCTGGTGTTCGTTTGGCAACCTTCCAAACTGTTCTCGGGCACTTTAAAAATTGTTGATGTGACCCTCGAACAAGTAAACGTTAACCTGGCCGAAATAACACCGCCTGCGGAAGAAAGCGGCTTCGATCTTAATGCCGAACTACGGTTGCCGGTGCAAATCGTGCTTGAGAACCTGCTGTTGACGGATCTTACCTTTCAGCAAGGCGAGCAGGTCCAGCAACTGGAAAAACTGCACTTGTCGGCATTTACCGAGCACGGAAGACTTAATATCGTTTCGCTGGATGTTAATGCCAAACCGGGAGTTGCAACGGCAAAAGGACACATGGGCTTGGGCAAGGGTTTTCCATTCAGCTTAACCGCCGATTGGCAGGTTGCAACGGCAGATTACGGTTTATGGCAAGCGACAGCCACGGTCAACGGCGACATGCATCAGCTGGCTTTCGACAATCGGTTGTCGTCACCGTTCAAATCAGCCTTGAAAGGCAGTCTGGATGATTTGCAGGATGCGCCGCGTATCACCGCGCACGGCGATTGGCAACAGCTTAATTGGCCGCTGAGTGGCGGCAAACCGCAGATGACCAGCGAACAAGGATCTGTTGAGTTGACCGGTTTGCTCAGCGATTATCAACTTATATTGGAGGCGCAGTTAACCCAGCCGACTTTGCCGAAAGCCCGGTTGGCGTTTAAAGGCAACGGCAGCATGGATGCCTTGTCTATTGAAAAACTGGAACTCAACTCAACGGCAGGGACATTCCAGGCCGACGGCGCTGTGTCCTGGAAAGACGCGACGGTTTTCGACCTTAGCGCAAGCGGGCAAAATTTTAATCCCGCCATCCTGTTGCCCGAGCTTCCCGGCAGTCTGACCTTCAGCACCCATCTTAAAGGCCAGCTGGCCGGAGACGCGTTACAGCTGGATGCCGAGATTAACAAGCTGTCCGGCAAGTTGCGCGGCTATCCGCTTAGCGCAGACGGCAAGCTGGCTTTGGCCGACGAGCAGCTCAAGGTCGATGCCCTGCGGATCGTTTCGGGAGCCAATAAAATTGCCGTTAACGGTACGCTGGGACAGCAGCAAGCCGCGCTTGTTGTCGCAATCGACGCCCCGGCCTTGGAATCGTTATGGCCGAATCTGGGCGGCAGCTTGAAAGGGGAAGGGCGTTTGCAGGGCGCGTGGAAGAATCCTTCGGTAAAATTTCAGGCTGACGGTAAACGTCTGCATTTTGCCGGATACCGCGCCGAGCAGGCGGCCGTCAATATCGATTATCAAGCCGATACAAAACTGACCTCCAAAATACGGTTGTCCGCAAGCGGCATCCAAACCGGCGCCCTGCAAATTTCAACACTGCGGGTTGACGGCTTGGGTACGCTTGAGCAACATCATTTTAAAGCCGACATCAACTCGTCTTACGGTGATGCATCAACCGCGCTGACAGGCAGTTACAAGGCCGGTGTGTGGCTGGGCGATTTCCCCAAACTGGATTTAAATACCCGCGATTCCGGCCGCTGGCGGCTTACGAATGATCTGACTATTCGCATAGCGCAAAGCCCCGCCGGAATGGATGCGGCGATGGCGAAAGCCTGCCTGGTTCAGCAACAGGCAGCTCTTTGTGCGCAGGGACATTATCCTGCCAACGGCGACTTCCGGTTTCAAGTTAACGCCACGGCCTTACCCCTAAGCCTGATGCAAGCCTACTTACCCGAGCAGACAAAGTTAAAAGGCATCATCAATGCCGATGCGGACATGCAGCGGGAAAAGGGTTCGCTTACCGGTGATTTTCGGGTGGCTATGCCAGCTAACGCAAAGATTCTGTTTCAGACTCAGCAAGGCTCGACTGAACTTACCTTGGGTTCATCGTCATTATCGGGCAAGCTGAAAGAGACGATGGTTTCAGCCGATGTCGATGTGGCACTGACGGGGCAGGATTATTTGCGCGGCCAGTTGCAACTGGATACCGGCAAGACTCAAAGCTTGTCCGGACAGGTAACCGCATCAATGCTTAACTTTGCCTTGTTGAATCCTTTTGTTCCGCAGTTATCGAACATCAAAGGCAAGCTTAACGCGGATTTGACCTTACAAGGCAGCACCGACAAACCGCTGGTTAACGGAACGGTGCGTTTCAGCGACGGATCTGTCGATCTTGCCGAGTTGGGACTGGAACTTCGCGACATCAGGCTAGAGGCTGTTTCATCCGCCGATAATGCCGAACGTATTCAGCTAAGCGGTTTCGCGAAATCCGGGCAAGGTTTTGTTAAGCTCGATGGTTTTGCAAGCCTGCAAGGCACAGCAGACTTGACGCTGAGCGGAACGGATTTTGAAGTCGCCAAATTGCCGGACGCTCAAATAGCCGTTTCGCCGGAACTAAAAGGTGCGTTTGCCGGGCAGCAAGGAAAAGTGACCGGCAAATTAAAAATCCCCAAAGCCGTCTTGCAGCTTCCGCAACTCCCCGAAAATACAGTAAAAGTCAGCAGCGATGAAGTGATTCTCGGCGAACAAAAAGCCGAGCCAAACGCTACGTCAGCACCCCAAATCGATGCGGAGTTAGACATCGAACTCGGCAAACAGGTCAGCTTTTCAGGGCAAGGGCTGAAGACCGACTTGTCGGGCAAATTGAAGATGACCAAGACTGGAGAAACAACGGCGATGTACGGCAGCATAGACATGAGTAAGGCGCGTTATAAAAGCTACGGACAGGATCTTACCGTGCGTAAAGGGCGTTTCCTGTTTAACGGCCCGGTCGATAAGCCCTGGCTGGACGTGGAAGCCATTCGCGTTTCAAAAAGCAAAGAGGTTACCGCTATTCTGAATCTGACCGGCCCGCTGGATACGCCGCAAACGCGTCTGTCTTCGGAACCTGCCTTGCCGGAAGAAGAAGTGCTGGCCTATTTGATTACCGGCGGCCCGTTAAATCAGGTCAGCAAATCGGAAGGCAACAGGGTTGCCGCGGCCGCGTTATCTTACGGTTCGGGCAAGTTATCCTGGCTTTCCGACAAACTGGGCGTAGACGAGTTTGAAGTTCAAGAAGGAAAAACGCTGCAAGATACACTGGCTACGGTAGGGCAATACCTGACACCGGATTTCTATGTGGGCACCAAGGTCGGCCTGTTTAATAAACAAGCCGTATTGGTATTAAAACGCAAGCTGACCAAGACCTTTAATGTTGAAACCCAGACCGGGACATCGCAAAGAATAAAACTTAACTATGAGTTTGATACTGATTAACTGTCGATTACCGCCGCGAAAAAGAGAGACCGCAAAGGCATATCCCTCGTAGGGCGTGCCGTGCGCGCCTTGGGACTCCATCATAGGGTTTCCGCGCTCTGCGGTTCAGGCTACGTTCCCACGCAGAGCGCTTGTCGTTATACACATCTCGGCGTAGGCCGGAAATCTTTCGCATCAAGCAGGATGGGGGATGTTGCTCCATTCGAAACGTCGCAAGTTAGACCTTCCAGGTTTTAAAAACCTGGAAGGTCTGCCTATCGGCCTGTTTCTCGCCCAAGGCTCAGCCCGCAGATGCTTGTGTATAACGATGAGCGCAAAGCGCGGGAACGATGAGTTTATGTTTCGGTAAGTTATTACCGACCATATCCTTAGCTACTATTTGCTTATCAGCCAAGCGGGTAGTGGCTAGGTAGTGATACGAATGTTATTGATTTTACCCGCATGTTATAAATTTCAAGGTGTGAATATATCGGTTTTACATTATTCAAATCACCCCTGTTTCATATATTCCCGCCGATAGACGTTAGCGCTGCGGAGCCTGATACGGCTGAGTCTTTCATGGCTCAAGTCACAGGTTATACGCACTACGCTACATTTTAAAGTACTCCGGGCTTTGGCCGTGTTTGGCGGCGCTGGAGCGCGACTTATGATTTATGAGAGGTCACAATGAACAAGATATTTCATAGCAAACTTAAAATTATGTCGGCCGTTGTTATGCTCGGCGGCCTTCTGTTATTCCCCTGTCAGCCTGTCTTTGCGCAAGCCCTTTATAAGGTCGAAGGACACAAAGTCGATAAAGGCACTCTCAACGGCTGGAATATCTACAGAACGGAAGCCTGCGGAAACTGTCACGAAGCAACGGGAGAAGGCAACGTGAGCAATCCGAATCTGCTTCAAACCATGAAAAACCAGACTAAAGAACATTTTCGGAAGGTCATTATCGATGGACATAGAAGTATGTATTCGTTCAGTGGCAACAAAACTGTGGTCGACGGCGTTGATGACTTGTATGTCTATCTTAAAGGCCGTTCCGACGGCGCTATTCCAGCGGGCGACCTGATGGAGATGAAGTAAATCAAATGCCTAATAATATTGCGCTCGGCCGGAGCACGGCATGCAACCATTTTCGAGCTTTCGTGATCCGCGTCCGGGTGGCTTTACGTTAGACGGCTATTGCATCGGTTATCAGTGGCTGTCTTTTGAATTCAAGAATTGATTGATTTGAAATCTCAAGAGGAGAAACCAACATGAAAATGCCAAAAATCGATAAAGTACTGGTAGGTGAAGCTCTGGTAGGCGAGGGTAATGAATTAGCCCATATCGACCTGATCATGGGGCCGCGAGGCAGCGCCGCAGAACTCGCATTTTGTATCACATTGACCAACCAAAAACGGGGCGATAATTCCCTGCTGGCGCTGGTCGCGCCCAATCTGATGGCTAAGCCTAATACCGTCATGTTCAACAAGGTCGAAATCAAGAACGAGAAACAGGCAACCCAAATGTTCGGCCCGGCGGAACGGGGCGTGGCCAAGGCGGTGGTCGATAGCGTCAAAGAGGGGGTAATTCCGCTGGAAGAAGCCAACGATATATTTATCTGCGTCGGTGTTTTTATCCACTGGGATGCCAAGGACAACAATAAAATCCAGGACTGGAATTACGAAGCTACTAAATTGGCGATCAAACGCGCTGTCGCAGGAGATCCGACGCCTGCCGAAGCGATTGCCCAGGAAAACGTGCAGCATCATCCGCTCGCTGCGCATGATTAAAGCGTTTACTGACCTGTGCCGGAATAAGCCGGGGTCGGAGTGAGATAAAAGGCTATCTGTATCGAAAGCAACTGATGTAACGGAGTGCAAGCTTCGCTTGAGCTTGCAGGCGAAGCCTGCACTCCAGCTGTCGGTAGCTTCTACACATAATGACATAGCCAACATAAATGCCCGACATTACGCTTAACCGGCGCGCGGCCATAAGCCCATTCAGTTTTTTTGACTGTGCGCGGTTAGCTTTACGTCAGGCTCACTGCAAGACCGTAGGCAATGAGGAGATACACTATGGCAAAAATTCTGGTTCTTTACTACAGCATGTACGGCCACATCGAAACCATGGCGAAAGCGGTGGCTGAAGGCGCGCGCAACGTTGAAGGCACCGAGGTCATCATTAAGCGCGTGCCCGATCTGGTGCCGGAAGACGTGGCGCGAAAGGCCGGAGCCAAACTCGATCAAGCAGCGCCGATCGCAACGGTGGACGAGTTGCCGGACTACGATGCCATCATTTTCGGCACGCCGACACGCTTCGGCAACATGTGCGCGCAGATGCGCAATTTTCTCGACCGAACCGGCCGGTTGTGGCTGAACGGCAGCTTGATCGGCAAGGTCGGCAGCGTGTTCACATCCACGGCCACGCAGCATGGCGGACAGGAAACCACGATTACCTCGTTTCATACCACCTTGTTGCATCAGGGCATGATCATCGTGGGCGTTCCCTATTCCTGCCAGGAAATCCTGAACATGAGTGAAATAACCGGCGGATCGCCCTATGGCGCGAGCACGCTTGCCGGGGTCGACGGTAGTCGGCAACCGTCGGAGAACGAACTGAAAATCGCCCGTTTCCAGGGCGCTCATGTTGCACAAGTGGCGAAGAAGCAATCGGCCTGACAACTGCTTGGATAAGGACAGGAAAAATAAATGAACAACTCCGAATCCGGATTCCGCCATGGCGTCGCGGGCAATTACGCATTTTTTTTATGTATCCTTGTGGCTGCGCCTGCCTCCGCCGCATCATCTGAAAACGACGTTGCTCCGCTTAACTATTTTTTGCATAGTTACGGCCCGGCCTCAATGCCCACGATGGTTATGGGATGGGTGTTTGCCGCCCTGTTGATTGCAATCTTCAGCAGCATCGCGCTGTTGCTGGTTTGGGCTGTGTTTCGTAAACGCCCGGCTGTAGATCCCCGTTCAATTGGCCGTGAAGATGAAGGGATGCCCTGGATTTATATCGGAACCGGCATATCCACCTGCATTTTGTTTGCATTGGCTATTTATGCGCTGATTACGCTCAATGCGATCGCCAATCCCACGCATGCCCCGGCGCTGAAGCTGACTGTCACCGGCTACGACTGGTGGTGGAAGGTCGAGTATGAAGATGATGATCCGACCCGAAGCTTTGTGACCGCAAACGAGATCCACATTCCGGTCGGCCAGCCTGTTCTGGTCAAGCTGAAAAGCGCAGATGTGATTCATGCGTTTTGGGTGCCGATGCTGGCCGGAAAAACCCAAATGATTCCGGGTCTGGCCAATCAGCAATGGATCCAGGCCGATGTCGAGGGCGTTTATGGCGGGCAATGTACGCAATATTGCGGGGTCCAGCATGCACACATGAGTTTGGAAATTGTTGCACAAAGCGAGGATGAATTCAGGACATGGCAAGACGCCCAGCGTGGAGAAGCCGAAATGACTGCCGGCATTAATGCGGGAAAAAGTCTGTTTCTGGATCGTTGCGCCGGTTGCCATGCCATCCGGGGAACCGAGGCCGTGGGCGCCCATGCCCCCGATTTGACGCATTTGAACTCGCGCCGCCTGATTGCCGCCGGATTATTAACCAATACCCCGGATCATTTGGTGCAATGGATTACTCATGCCCAGAACCTCAAACCGGGGGCGCGTATGCCCAGCATGGTGTTAACGGCGACGGAGCTTAACGCGCTGTCGGCATTTTTATCGACACTTAACTAAGGAGAGCCGCTCATGACAGATGTCGATCAAAGTACGTCCGGCCTCAGTCTCACCCGCATCCCCGAGGTGGGATTCGCTCCGATCGGATCGGCTGCAGAAAGGCGTCTTGCCGAATTATGGGAATCGGCTCCCGGATGGCGCGGCTGGTTGTCGACGGTTGACCATAAAACCATAGGGATGCGTTACCTTGTCACCGCTTTTATTTTTTTGCTGATGGGCGGAGTCGAGGCGCTGATCATGCGTCTGCAACTCGCACGCCCGGACCAAACCCTGCTGACGCCGGAGCAGTACAGCCAACTGTTCACGATGCACGGCGTGACCATGATTTTTCTGTACTCGCTGCCGATACTGTCGGGTTTTTCCAACTATTTATGGCCGCTGATGCTGGGTTCCCGGGATATGGCGTTTCCGCGTCTTAACGCTCTTTCTTATTGGGTTTTCCTGTTTGCCGGAATTTTCCTGTACGCCAGCTTTCCGCTGGGAGAAGCGCCGAACGCAGGCTGGTTCAACTACGTGCCGTTTGCAGGACTGGAGTACAACACCGGTCCCAACATCGACGTTTACGCGCTCGGCATGGTGCTGCTGGGGATTTCCACGACCGTCGGGGCTATCAATTTCATCGTCACGTTATTTCGGATGCGCGCCCCCGGCATGTCGATCGACCGGGTGCCGATCCTGGTTTGGGGTACGCTGACCGCATCGGTCGCGAATGTTTTTGCCGTTCCCTCGGTCAGTCTGGCCTTTTTTCTGCTGTGGCTGGACCGTCAAGTGGGTACGCATTTTTTCGATGTGCTGAATGGCGGCAAACCGCTGCTGTGGCAGCACTTGTTCTGGATGTTCGGGCATCCCTGGGTTTATGCGGTCGTGCTTCCGGCCATGGGTATCGTGTCCGACGCTTTGCCGACCTTTTGCCGACGTCCGCTGGTCGGATATTCGGCGGTTGCGCTGTCAACCATGGCGACCATGCTGCTGGGTTTCGGCGTCTGGATACACCACATGTTCGCCACCGGTTTGCCGACGCTTGCACTGTCGTTTTTCAGCGCCGCGAGCATGGTGATTTCGATCCCGAGCGCCGTCGCGGTGTTCGCATGGCTGGCGACCATTTGGCTGGGACGTCCGGTGTTCAATACGCCGTTCCTGTTTTTCGCCGGTTTTGTCATCCTGTTTGTGATCGGCGGACTTTCGGGCGTGATGACGGCAGCCGTGCCTCTAGATCTTCAGCTCAACGAAACCTACTTTGTTGTTGCGCACTTGCATTACGTGTTGCTGGGCATCAATGTGTTTCCGGTTGTCGGCGGAATCTATTACTGGTTTCCCAAATTCTTCGGCCGGATGATGGATGAAACGCTGGGAAAATGGAGTTTCTGGGTCATGTTCATCGGCTTCAATCTGGGTTTTTTTCCGATGCATGTGGCAGGTCTGCTGGGCATGCCGCGTCGCATCTATACCTATGCGCCGCACATGGGCTGGACGACGGTCAACATGCTCACATCGGTCGGGTCGTTTGTTTTCGCCGCCGGTATTTTGCTATTTCTGGTCAACATCCTGGTCAGTCTGAAGCGCGGCGTTCCGGCGACTTCGAATCCCTGGGATGCGCCGACGCTGGAATGGGCTGTGCCATCGCCGCCCCCGGCTTACAACTTTGCGGTTATTCCGTTTGTCGCCAGCCGCCATCCGTTATGGGAGGATCGGTTGGGTGAAGGCACTGGCCGATCCAGCCTAGAACAAGGCTATTTGCTGATGGAAGGGCGGGAAACGATAGGCACGACGCCGCTTGATGCCACGCCGGACATCATTCTCAAAATGCCGGACGACTCCTATGCGCCTTTCTTTCTCGGGTTGTTTAGCGCCTTGGTTTTCGTCGGCTTACTGCTGCATTGGCGGGATTTTACGCTGCTGATGGCTGCGGCTTGCAGTCTGTCGCTGATTGTCTGGATGTGGCCGAGAAAAGCCCTGGTCCAGCGCGTGCCGGACATTGAATGCGATAAGGAGGCCGCTCATGTCTGAGGCAATACAATCGGCCCAAGCCTTGCCGGTGGGCAGCGAGGGCAAACGCTCCGGCGGCTGGTGGGGCGTGCTGGCATTGATTGTCACCGAAGGTTCCCTGTTCGGCTATCTACTGTTTACCTACTTTTACCTGGCCGCGCAATCGGAGCAGCATTGGCCGCCTGATGGCTTGCCGGTGCTGCTCATGCCGGGCTTAAATACCTTGATCTTACTCGCCAGCAGTGTATTCGTCTGGGCGTGCGAGCGCTGCATCCAGCGCAGGCTGATGCGATGGAGCCTTGCGTCGATGGCGTTGGCGCTCATGCTGGGCATTGGCTTCGTCGTCATTCAGCTTAATGAGTGGAGCAAGCTTACCTACGATATGACCTCGAATCTATACGGCTCGCTGTACTTCACCATCACCGGATTTCACATGCTTCATGTGATCGTGGGGCTGGTTATCCTGATGGTGCTGCTGCTTTGGCTTGCGCTCGGTTATTTTGACCACAGACGTTATGCCGCCGTGACCATTGGCGGATTGTACTGGCACTTTGTCGATGCAGTCTGGCTGTTTGTATTTACGACTTTGTATCTAACGCCTTACCTTTACTAGAACAGACTATGAACCGTTCATTCAATCGCGATCCGTCTCTTGAGCCTTCCGGCAGGATGAGCACGATGCGAATAGGGATAGCTCTGTTCGGCGCGCCGGTCGCGTGGATAGCGCAGATGTTTTTGAGCGAGCCGCTTGCCGCTTATGCCTGCTATCCCTACCGGATGCCGCTGTCTGCGCCGATCTGGGAACGGTTGCCGGTCATGCTGACGACGATCGGCATTGCCTGCTTCACGGTAGCTCTCCTGTCCGGGCTGGTTGCATGGACCTTATGGCGGCAGTCTGACTCTAAGTCAGTTGGCGAGGAAGGGAGTTACATCAACAATACTGTTAACTTGAGCAATACAAAGCCCTCTCCAGCGGGAGAGGGTTGGGTGAGGGGAAATCAAAATAAAGGAAAAAGCTTATTTAAATCCCCTCATCCCAGCCTTCTCCCGGAGGGAGAAGGGGCACAAGCTCTAAAGTCAACAGTATCAAGTGGCACAGAGGCGGGCGAAGGCCGAAACCGGTTTTTAGTGAAATTAGGCGCGATGTCGAGTTTCATCTTTATCGTTGCGACACTGTTCAACTTGTGTGCAATTTTGTTGGTGCAGCCATGCAGCGCGTGGGTTTAATTGTCATGGCCTTCAGGGGCATCCTGAACCGGACGACAGTCAAGCTCGTAATCTGCATGGGCGCGGCATTATTATCCGGTTTTGCGGTGGCGCAGCCAGTCGACCCGGCAGACCTTAGCCGGGGCGCTTATCTTGCCAGGGTAGGGGACTGTATAGCCTGCCATACGTCCGGGCCGCAATCCCCGCCGTTTGCAGGCGGACTGCCGCTCAATTCGCCGTTCGGGATAATTTACTCGACCAATATTACGCCGGACCCGGTTACCGGCATCGGCAACTACAGCTTGCATGATTTTAGTCGCGCCGTCCGAAACGGCGTTGCCAAGGGCGGCAGGCGCTTGTATCCGGCAATGCCTTATCCGTCGTTCACGGCTATTACCGATGACGATATTCATGCCCTTTATGTTTATTTCATGAATGCGGTGGAACCTATCAACCATAAGCCGCCCGAAACGAAACTGCCTTTCCCTTTCAATATACGCTTGAGCCTGTTTTTCTGGGATGCGGCTTTTGTCAAACATAAGCGCTTTAAACCGCATAATGACCGCGACGCGCTGTGGAATCGCGGCGCTTATCTGGTGCAGTCGCTCGGCCATTGCGGGGCTTGTCATACGCCTCGCGGTCTCGCCTTCCAGGAAAAGGCCTATGCGGAATCGTCTCCGGCGTATTTAAGCGGGGCACTGGTGGACAACTGGTTTACGGCGAATCTCAGGGGTGATTCCGCTTCCGGGTTGGGGCGATGGTCTGAGGCGGACATCGCCGCCTTCCTGGAAAGGGGGCACGGCGGACAGGTCGCGGCGTTTGGCAGCATGATCGATGTCATCGAAAACAGCACCCAATATTTTCATAAAGACGATGTGGATGCGATTGCGCACTACCTGAAATCGCTTCCCGCTTACAGCGAAAAGGCTACCTATAAACCGGACGCTCCGGTCGTTGCGATAACCTTGGCGGCAATGGTAACCGGTGAAGTGGAGCGTCCCGGTGCGGGTCTTTACCAGTCATTCTGTGCGAAATGCCATCAGGTAACCGGAACGGGCGAACCGGACAAATTTCCGAAGCTCGCTGGGAATTCTATCGTTCTTTCCGAAAATCCTGGCTCGCTGATCCGTCTGCTGCTGGAAGGCGGCAAGACTGCGCAAACCAGAGGGGAACCGGAATCCCGGAAGATGCCGAGTTTCGCGGAAAAGTTTTCCGATAGTGAGATTGCCGAGGTGCTTAGCTTCATTCGCAATAGCTGGGGCAATTCGGCGTCTCCGGTGACGACGCGCCAGGTCTCATCGTTACGACATGCGCTGCAGAAGAAACCGTAATATAACTGCTCATAAAAACCTTTTATTCACCACGAAGACACGAAGAACACGAAGTTTTAGTTCTTCGTGTTCTTCGTGTCTTCGTGGTGAAAATTATTATATTTAATTGGTTGTCTCAGCTCCTTATAAATCACGATCAATATTCCGATCACGCTCATCATTGCCGCATTCATCCATAGAATCAAACCGCCGATTTGCTGGTCTGTTACAGGACTCATGTCGGTGAATGTGCGTCCGCAGAGGGTGTAAATCGGGTACAGCTCGTGCGGCGTGAAAAAGATTAATGCGCCGATCAGGATTTGCGGCGGAACCACGGCCAACATCATCGCGATGCGGCTACCGGGAGATCGTATCGAATCAGGGTTTAACGCCAGCCCCCAAAACATCAGGCCGTTTAAAGCCATGCTCCAGTTCATCAGGCGATAGATGCGCCAGTCGAGCATTGCGATAAAGTGGACAGACGGCAGCAGCCAAAAAGCAAGCAAGCCCACGAACACAATAACTGCGACGACAGGATGGAATAATAGCTTAATCGAACATTGCACCGGCTTTTGCCCCGAAACCCATCGGATTAATCGCTTGCCCGCCATAGGGAAACCTGCCGACAGCACGTCTTTAGGGCAGGCCAGTACGATGAAAAACGGCCCTAGATGATGGAGCACGAGACTTTGGAGCTGATGAACAAAGAATTCATGTTCAGCGTAATAATCGATTTGAGTTTGAGTGACAACATACAGGGATAGCAGCCCGGCCCCAAAGTATAGTTTTTGCCGAAAGAGAAGCCGACATCTCAGACAGCCCCTAATAAAGATGATGGCTGTAACGGCCGTTACGACGGCAATGGAAAAGGATATTTCCCATGGGGCGAGCCATTGCAGCGGGGTCATTTAGCTACAGCCTCAATGAATCCAGCAGATGCCGCAAATCGTTCGCAACCGTTTCAATCGTATCATCCGGCGTTACCAGCAAGCGCGCATGACCTTGCGTATCAAAAATATAAACCGCCGCACTGTGAACAATGTCGTCGGAATCCGGTTTTTTAGGACGATAAGCGGCCCGATAACGTTTTGCGAGATTTTCTATTTCGCTGTCGGTGCCGGTCAAGCCAATCGCATGTCCGGCATCGAAGGCCGTTACATAACGGTGCAAAGCTTGTTGGGTATCGCGACCGGGGTCCAGCGTGACAAATAGAATACGGGTGCGATTTGCGTTAACGCCCAAACGCTGCACTATTTTTGCCAAACGGAACAGGGCGGTCGGGCATTCTGCCTGACAGTTCGTGAAACCGAAAAACAGTATGACCAGATAGCCGTGATAGGTTTGATCGGTTACGGGTTGACCGGTATCGGACATCAGCGAGAAACGCAGGTCCGGCAGATGACCGGTAATCTCCTGCAATTGCCACTGTTTTTCAGGATTGCAGCCGGTCAACATCAAAACGAGACAAAGAAGTTTCAGGCCTCGTGTCCCGAATAATCCGTTAGGCATGTGAGAGGCTCAATAAAATGACCGATTCAACCAGTCATTAGCTATGACTTAAAGCGCCCGGAATCAAAATCCTCAATGGCTTGCCGGATTTCTTGCTGGGTATTCATCACAAACGGTCCGTAACCGGCTATCGGTTCGTCAATCGGTTCCCCGTTCATGATCAGCAGCGTGGCCTCTTTGAGCGCGGTCAGGGTAATTGTTTTGCCTAAACGCTCAAAAAACGCCAGCTCGGCATCGTTGATCGTTGCAGAATTATTGATCTTTACGCTGCCTTTCAACGCAAACAGCAGCGTTGTGTAATTTTCGGGGAAATCAAGCTCAACAGTTTGCCCGTCCAGTAGGCGCAGCTCCCATAAGTTAATCGGAGTATAGGTGTTCGCAGGCCCTTTAAGACCTTGATAATAGCCTGCAATCACCCGGATGACACTGCCTTCGTCATCCAGCTTTACCACCGGAATCCGGTCGGACGTGATGGACTGATAGTGCGGCTCAATCATTTTATATTGGGCGGGCAGGTTGACCCAAAGCTGTATCGCTTCAAAGGTGCCACCTCGCCGGGTAAAGGCGGGGGAGTGCATCTCTTCATGCAGAAGACCTTTTGCCGCAGTCATCCATTGCACATCGCCGGGGCCGATCAGGCCGCCATGGCCTGCGGTATCATGATGTTCGACTTCACCTTGATAAAGAAGGGTAACGGTTTCAAAACCGCGATGCGGGTGCATGCCGACGCCTCTGGGTGTCGATGCGGCTGGGAAATCGGCGGGTCCTGCATAGTCCAGCATCAGAAACGGGCTCACTTCGGCGTCCGGCGTGTTGTAGGAAAACAGCGTGCGTACCGGAAAGCCGTCTCCTACCCAGTGCGTGTCATCGGTGCGGGTGATTCGATGCAATTGTTTCATGGCTTTATTCCTTATCGTTGTCCAGCAAGATTGACTGTTCCCGGCCTAGAGACATCTGTCGTAGGGTGTGCCGTGCGCGCCTTGGGTTCTGGCGCGCACGGCACGCCCTACCTAGGAAGATAAATCCGCCTGATCCGTGTCTGTTTCTCCATGAACTTGACCGTTACAGCTTAGAAAAAACCAAGCCTTTGTACAATATGCAGAAATACCTAGGGGCGTTGGCAATGGAATCGTCAACTCGCAAGCTAACAGCTGATATAGGTAGCGATACGGATTTTATTGATTTTATTCACATGTTATAAATTTCCAGATGCGGGTATATCGGCATTAGATTATCCGTAGCAGGAAATATTTCAATTGTTCTCGCCGATAGTCACCAGGGTGGTGGGGACTAGCCTTTGATGCCCAATCCACAGTGTGAGACGTGCCGCCTATGACTAACGAACGAAAAAGCACTGGTCAAATCGAGTTGGGCGAAGGCGATGCCTTATTAGTCAGCGATATCCAAAATGATTTTCTGCCCGGCGGCAGTCTGGCTGTGCAGGAGGGGGAACGGATCATACCCGTCTTGAACGACTATATCGATCGATTCAGCCATCGTCAATTGCCTGTATTTGCAACCCGCGACTGGCACCCGGCCAACCATTGCTCGTTTATCCGGCAAGGCGGTCCTTGGCCGGAACACTGCATCGCCGGTTCTAAAGGCGCAGAATTCGTAACCGATTTGCATCTTCCTGTCTCTGTTTACATCATTTCCAAAGGTACGGATCTCGAACGGGAAGGCTATTCAAGTTTCTCAAACCGGACCTTCAAGGCGCAACTGGATAATGCGGGTGTCCGCCGTTTGTTCATCGGCGGACTGGCTACCGATTATTGCGTTTTAAATACGGTGCGCGATGCACTGAACTACCATTTCAAAGTATTTTTATTGATAGATGCGATACGCGCCGTCAATGTTCAGAAGCAAGATGGCGAAAACGCAATCAACGAAATGATTGAAAAGGGTGCGATACCTATTACCTTGAGCATGATCGGATAATGCCCGACAGCGCCTTGCTTACCGACCTCTACCAGCTAACCATGTTGCAGGGCTATTACGAACAGAACATGGAAGAGCTTGCCGTATTCGAATTTTTTGTCAGGAAATTACCTGAAAACCGGGGCTATCTGGTCGCGGCAGGCCTGGCCCAGGTTTTAACGTATCTGGAGCAATTGCGATTTTCATCAGATGAGATTGAATGGCTGGCAAGTACCGGGCGATTCAAACCGGCAGTGCTTGACCGGCTTGCGACATTGAGATTTACCGGCGATGTTCATGCGATGCCTGAAGGCACGGTGTTTTTTCCTAATGAGCCTATTTTACGCGTCACCGCGCCGCTGCCCGAAGCGCAATTGATCGAAAGCAGGATCATCAATCTACTGCATTTTCAGACCCTGATTGCCTCTAAAGCCGCGCGCTCGGTATTGATCGCGCCGGATAAGCTGCTGGTCGATTTCGGCATGCGCCGGGCGCACGGCAGCGAAGCAGCTCTGTTGGCGGCTCGGGCAAGTTATCTGGTGGGGTTCACGGGTTCAGCGACAGTGGCGGCCGGGATGCATTTTGGCATCCCCATTTTCGGCACGATGGCGCATTCTTTTATCCAAGCATACAGTTCCGAGAGCCAAGCCTTTGCCGATTTTGCCAAGGCCAATCCCGATAATGTCGTGTTTTTGATCGACACTTACGATACCGAAGCCGGTGCGCAAAAAGTAGTCGATCTGGCTCCCGCATTGCATGCGCAAGGTATAAAAATCAAGGGTGTTCGCATAGACAGCGGCGATTTGGCCGATCATGCCCGAAAAGTCAGGACAATTCTTGACCGTGGCGGCCTTAACGATGCAACCCTCTTTGCCAGCGGCAATATTGATGAACATAAACTTGCAGAATTGATGGCTGAGCAAGCCCCGATTGACGGTTTCGGCATCGGTACGCGGTTGGATACCTCAGCCGATGCCCCTTATCTCGACTGCGCCTATAAATTGCAGGAATATGCCGGAATTGCCCGGCGCAAGCGCTCGGAAGGCAAAGCGACCTGGCCCGGACGCAAACAGGTTTATCGCAACTATGATGATAACGGCATTATGTCCGGGGATACCGTAACCGTTGACAATGCGCCTTGTGCAGGTCAACCGTTACTGCAATGGGTTATGCAGGGCGGAAAGGCTGTAGCCGGGCAGCCTACGCTTGTCGAGACCAGGGAATATACTCGACGTCAATTAAACGGTTTACCCATGTCATTGCGTCAATTGGGCAATACCCCGGAATACCCGGTAATCATTTCCGCCGAACTGCAAGCGCTGGCGAAAACAGTGGATGAACGAAACACAGCCCCGTAGGTCGGGCAACAGCTTTTCGTTGCCCGACATTTTGATGCGTGGGAATGTAGGGCATAAACAGCTTGCCCGACCTACGTGACTGGGGAGGGCTTTGCGTCTCTTTACCAACTTCGGGTTCTATAACTGTTTCAATTCGCCGTTTCCGTGCGTTCAGCCAATAGCTTATAATTTCGAGCCATGATCATACAGCGTTTTCAAATTTAGTTAATTACTAAAAGAGCTACGATGCTTATTGAAACTATGGGGTGTAGGAGTGCAAGCTTTGCCTACAGGGATGTAGGTAAGGGGCGTGAGCAGGAGCGGAAGCTTTGCTTGCCAGCGCAGGCGAAGCCTGCACTCCAGCAACCATGATAACGACATAGCTTTTTAATTGTTAGCAACTAATTTAAATTGAAAACGCTGTAATTACGAATACTGCCTTTAAGCGAAGGATTTCCATGCAAGCCAGAATGAACGAAAAACGCCTATTTCCTTTTGCCGGTACGATGATTTTTACCCTCGTGGCCATTGTCGGGTTCGCCTATGTTAAATGGATGCCCTATTACGCTAAGGCCTTCATCGCCCAGAGTCATCATTTCATAGGCGATTCGATTCTTTCGGGAAATTCCGTCTCCGCTCCGCCTGTATCATGGAACGCGGCTGTGGACTACGCCATAGCCTATAGCAAGGCAATCTGGAAGGCGCTTCTTCTAGGACTCATTCTGGGTTCCGGCATCAAGGTGCTTCTGCCGACTCAGTGGGTGAGCGCGGCGCTTGGCAGGCTAGGCTTCAAGAGCGTCGCACTAGGTAGCCTTTTTGCTATTCCCTGCATGATGTGCACCTGTTGCGCAGCCCCCGTGGCTGCCGGCATGCGCCAAAGCCGCGCATCGGTTGGCAGTGTGGTGTCTTGGTGGATATCAAACCCGGTGCTGAATCCTGCGACTCTGGTATTCATGGGGTTCGTGCTGGGGTGGGGGTGGGCACTGTTCAGGGTTATTTTAGGCATTGCAATGGTGCTTGGGGTTGCTTATTTAGCAGAGCGTTATGGCGACCAGCGTGAAGCCGTTTCGCTCGAACAGGATTTGCCGCCTGAGGCCGAGGCCTTAAAAGGCAGCCTTCTGACACGCTGGGGCCGGGAATTCATGGCCCTCGCGATCAAACTCTTACCCGAGTATCTTATTCTCGTACTTCTGCTTGGAGCCGCAAGGGCTTGGCTGTTCCCGGTGCTTGGCGCTCATGATGGGATATTCTGGATCGTTGCAATGGCGGTAGCGGGTACGCTGTTCGTCATACCCACTGCTGGAGAGGTACCCATTGTGCAAGCAATGTTCGCTTTGGGTATGGGCGCGGGCCCTGCAGGGGCGCTCATTATGACGCTGCCGGCTATTAGCCTGCCTTCGCTGGCCATGCTCAGCCGCATCTTTAATTTGCGGACCCGTCTCGTGATTGTGGTTGGCGTTGTGCTTTCAGGCATTGCCGGCGGACTTATAGCGATGATCGTATTTTAATGTGAAAGAACCCACAGCCCCGTAGGCCGCAATACGCTACGCTATTGACGCCCTACAGAATGCGCCTTGCCGCGTTGATACTGACGGTCTCAGTTCGGCAAAAGCAGTCTGTCGTGCAAGAGCAAGAAACTGCATGGATGCCGAACAGTGAAAATACACAGTTAGGATTTTCAGGTAATTCCAGATTTTATTGCCTAGAGTGTGGCAATCAGAGATGATATTCGGAACCCGTTTAATCATTTGTTAGGTCGACAGCGTCAGTCAACTTGATCAACTAGGCGCCAGATGAGCGATAATCAACTCTTATACCACTATACAAACATTGCAGGCCTTAATGGCATCATCCAGTCGTGCAAAATTTGGGCTAGCGACTGTCGCTATCTTAATGACCGTCAAGAGCTTGTCAAAGCGCTGGATCTGTTCTTGAGTAAATTTGAAGGGCCTAAGCGAGAAGCGCTTTCGAAGGCATTTCAATGGCACAGCTTTTCAAGATGCCACTGCGTTTTCTCACTTTCTCGGTCACCTCAAGTTCTTAGCCAGTGGAGAACATATGCAGATGATGGGCGTGGCGCAGCCATAGGGTTTAAAGCTGAATTTCTGTCTCTTAAAGGTATTAATAATCCCGCTAGCTTCCTCGTCCACTGTGTCTACGAAGACCATGATGGATTTATTGATGGTTTGACAAAACGGTGTGAGCAAGAGGTAGAAGAACTAACAAAAATGCATCAGGAGGCAGTTGCTATTAATACCTTCTGGGAGCTTATTGACAAGAATCCGAGGCCATTAGAAACCCTCTACAGCGAACTACTCAGAATTAAGAATCCTGCTTTTTTGGAGGAACAAGAGGCACGTCTTGTAATTAATGTTTCCGCAAATCAGGTACAAACTAGAGTTGCCAATGGGTTAATAATTCCCTATATAGCGCATGCATTTTTGGATGAAGATAAAAGCTCGTGGCGGAGCTTCATCGCCCCCGAAATATGGCTTGGCCCGAAGTGTGACGAGAGGAATATGCATGCACTTCAAGTCTATCGGCAGCCTGGATGGTCACCTGATATGGGGCTTCGTAAATACGATTGCGGATACCTCTGAGGTTGACGTTGAGATAGTTCCGCTGGTTCCCAAGCTCCAGCTTGGGAACCCAGTCGTGGAAGCTCCAGCTTCCCGTCTACTCTCACCACAAAGGAGCACAACCATGCCAAGAAGCCGCTACCGCGTCCAATGCGACCCGTGCCCATACTTCCTGACCGCAACGATAAACCACTGGTTGCCGTTGTTTACCCGCCCTGAAACCGTGAACATCATTCTGGATTCTTGGCGTTTTTTACAGCGGGACGCAGACTTTCGACTCTACGGTTACGTCATCCTTGAAAATCATCTGCATCTTATTGCCGCTTCGGAGAATTTGAGCCATGACATGCAGCGTTTTAAATCCTACACGGCGAAGCAAATCATCGCGCATCTGGAACAACGCCGCTCGGTCAAGCTGTTGGAGTTGCTGGCGTTTTTTAAACGCGCCCATAAGCAGGAGACCACTTATCAGGTTTGGGAAGAAGGCAATCATCCGCAAATCATCGAATCTGAGGTGGTTATGCGTCAAAAGCTGGATTACATTCATCACAATCCCGTAAAGCGGGGCTACGTGGATCAGCCGGAACATTGGCGTTATTCCAGTGCGCGTAATTATGCCGGTCAAGACGGTTTGATTGAGGTGATTCGGTCGTGGTGAGTTGCTCGGGAAGCTGCGACTGCATGGATGCAGGAGGTAGAGCAACGCAGGAGCAGTTGCCGAGAGCTTCCGAGACTGGGTTCCCAGGCTGGAGCTTGGGAACCAGCGCAAACGGCGCCGAAAAGTGTTGGGCTTCGTACCTCAGCCCAACCTACGCACTTATCAGGTTTGGGAAGAAGGCAATCATCCGCAAATCATCGAATCTGAGGTGGTTATGCGTCAAAAGCTGGATTACACTCATCACAATCCCGTAAAGCGGGGCTACGTGGATCAGCCGGAACATTGGCGTTATTCCAGTGCGCGTAATTATGCCGGTCAAGACGGTTTGATTGAGGTGATTCGGTCATGGTGAGTTGCTCGGGAAGCTGGAGCTTCCGAGACTGGGTTCCCAAGCTGGAGCTTGGGAACCAGCGCAAGAGAAAACTAATCGGGCACAATAGCCCAGTAGGTCGGGCAACAGCTTTCGTTGCCCGACATTTTGGTGTGTGAATGTGTCGGGCATAAACAGCTTGCCCGACCTACGTGACTACTACTTCCGCGTGTACGTCATCTCCATCATCTTCCATTCCTTTTGGCCGGGATGAGCCCCATACATGTCGAACGTCTGGGTATTGTTATCCACGATCTTCCAGATAGCGCGATGCTTCATGTATCCACCGCCCGGTTCGGCGTGCTGACCCTTCAAGGTGATGGTCTTGCCGTCTGTACTCGCAGTGCCTTCCATCTTGAAGATCCCGGTACCCATAGTAGACATCCAGCTCGTCACATACCGCTTGAGCAAGTTGTCATAGGCTGTGATCTCGATCCCGGAGAATGGCTGCCCCATCATTTGACCGGTCAATTCCTGCTGAAGAAAGCGCCCGTCCAGCAGTATCTTCATTTCCGCGGAGCCGGTCGATTCCACCGGTGGCTTGTTGGGCTCCATCCATTCCTTGGTTTTAGTTGTCCAGCTTCCCGCAAGGCTTGCCAATTGCTTGTGCTGCTCGCCCGGCGCGGCCAGCTTGGTGTAGACCTCCATCATCGCTTGCGGGTCCATTGCTTTCTCCGCCTTTTTGCCCTTCGCCATGGCGACGGATGCCGCCAACATGATACAGAGACTCATGAGAGTGAGTTGTAAGTAACGCATGGTTTCCTCCTTTCAGAGTGTAGTTAGAAAGTCATAGGTAAACTAGGCCCATCGTGTGGGGCGCCGCCCGCCCCTGATAGTGTGGTATACGCACCAAGCCGATGGGTGGCGACGTTAAGGAAGCGCTTGGCGATATACCCAAATGATCGGCCTCTTGCTGCTGGCTGTAACCTTTTTCAAGCACCAACTTGGCAGCATCCTGTTTGAATTCCAGACTATATTTAGGCCGATTGTATTTTTTTAGTTGCTCATGGGTGCTTCTAAGGCAGTATAAATTCTGCCTTTAGAGCTGTCCGGCTTCATTAAACCATTTCAAACTGAATATACAATACGGATGAACACCTACATGCACTAACAGAAAAGTAGGTCGCATTTTTTAATAAATGACGTAAAGATAACCAATCTCTCAATAACCATTTTTGACCGTTTGTCGCTAGGATACCGTTTTGATATACCCATACGAGACACGCCACCATCGAGGCACATTCAGTGTATCAATAGGGTTTTATTTAGGTTTATGAGTCATTCTGGCTTCGCGGTAGCCCCTAATTTACAGGCATTCCAAGTATCAATTAAAGTCATCAGATCAGTGGTCCGCTGAATCAGGCAGACCGTTCAACCCGATGAAAGTCAGCTTTCGTCGCACTACAGACGATCAAGATGCCTACTCAACAGGCAGCTTAGGGTCGAACTGAGACAGCTAATGTCTGAAACAGTTGAGACTAATTTTGGCAATTGTCGGATCAAGTCCGGAGTTTTACAAAGCAGTGTCAGGAAGTACCGTTATCTTTTACATTTCCGGCATGCAGGCCGCATTCTTTTTGAGCTCCCGCTTCCCACCACCAGCGTCCGGCTCTTTCATGTTCATGAGGCAAAATAGCGCGGGTGCAGGGTTCGCAGCCTATGCTGGTAAAGCCTTTTTCATGCAGTTCGTTATAAGGGATCTGATAGGCTTCAATATAATCCCAGACTTGCGTCAGGCTCCAATTGACTAGCGGATTGAATTTAATCAATGGATGTCCGGCGGTGGAAAATTCGCTGTCTATTTGCACTTCAGGAATAGACTGCCGGGTATCCGGGCTTTGATCTTTGCGTTGGCCGGTAATCCAGGCATCTAACTGAGGCAGTTTGCGTTTTAATGACTCAACTTTACGGATGCCGCAACATTCGTGATGGCCGTCCACATAAAAGCTAAACAGGCCTTTCTTTTTTACCAGGTTATCGAGCAAGTCCTTGTCCGGCGATAATATTTCAATGTCTATCCGGTAATGTTTTCTGACTTTTTCTATGAAACGGTAGGTTTCGGGATGTAAGCGGCCGGTATCCAAACAAAAAACCTGGATGTCTTTGCTGAGTTTGACAGCCATATCGATCAGCGCCACATCTTCCGCACCGCTGAAAGCAATGGCAATGTTGTCGAATAGCTCCAGCGCTTTTTTAAGTATGATGCGTGGATTTTTACCGGTCAGGTCAGTTTGTAATTGCTGGATATTGAAGGTTGCCATAATATTCCTGTCCAAAGGGGGGGGCTTATGCAGAACGCCGCTGCTATCGGTCTGACATTGAGGATGCAGTTGTTAGCTGAAATATCTTTTGCTAATCAGGCCTTTTTTTGCTTAACCAGATTGATTAGGTGTAGGCCGGAATAAGGCCATCCAAGTGCGTAGCGCGAGGTGGCGTTTCCGGCGAATTTGGATAGTGTTTGCCGGAAAAGCTTCCGCTCCTGCTCACGCCCCTTACCTACATCCATGTAGGCAACACCAGTTCTCGCTGTCGCTCGAACCGGCTTATTCCGGCCTACATGGCTCTTTGTAACTATTCAGCGCGAAGCACAGCATCCCTCTCCTACTGGAGAGGGAGCAAGCGCGATTTTCGATTTGCTGAGTAGTTACGACGCTTTTTGCTTAACCAGATTGATCAGGCTACCCGCCAGCACCATGTCCACCTGGTAATGCGTCATCCGATGTTCGGTCTCATAGGTCTCGTTCTTGGTCAGGTTGATCACCTTGACGCTGTTTCCCTGGCGAATGGCAGTGCGCACATCAGGAATGCAAAGCCGGTCGCCTTGAGCGATCTTGTTCCAATCGTCCGGATTGGCAAATATCAGGGGCAAAATGCCGAAGTTGCTTAGATTCTGCAAATGTATCCGGGCAAAGCTTTTGGCGATGACAGCCTTGACTCCCAAATAACGGGGGCCTAAGGCTGCGTGCTCGCGGCTCGAACCCTGCCCGTAATTGCTGCCGCCAACAACGAACGATCCCTGTTTCTGATAGCCCATAGCTCTTTCGGAGTAGGTTTCGTCGACCGGGTTGAAAACAAATCGGCTGATTGCCGGGATATTACTGCGAAAAGGCAGCACCTTGGCTCCGGCAGGCAAAATTTCATCCGTGGAAATGTCATCGCCCACTTTCAATAGCACCGGCCCTTCGAGCGTATCGGGCAGTGGCTCTAACACGGGCAGCGGTTTGATATTGGGGCCTTTCTCCAAGTCATACTGTTCGCCTTCCGGTGCGGGCGGGAGCAGCATCTCGGTATTGAGGAGTACGGTCTCGGCCTCCATGAAACGGGGATACGCCATGCCCAGCATACGCGGATCGGTGATCACGCCGGTCAGGGCCGACGCGGCGGCGGTTTCCGGACTGCACAAATACACCAGATCTTCCTTGGTGCCCGAGCGGCCCGGAAAGTTTCGGGGAACGGTGCGCAGGCTAATGCGTCCCGTCGCCGGAGCCTGTCCCATGCCGATACAGCCGCCGCAACCGGCTTGGTGGAGGCGCGCGCCCGCATGGATGAGCTTTCCCAGTATGCCGGTTGCCGTCATGTTCTCCAATATCTGCCGGGACGTGGGATTGACGTCGAATGAAACTCGGTCGTGCGCCTGTTTGCCATCGACGATCATCGCGGCGATGGCAAAGTCCCGCAGTCCGGGATTGGCGGATGAGCCGATATAGGACTGGTAGATTTCCCGGCCGGCCACCTCGCGCACCGGCACCACGTTGCCCGGACTGCTGGGCAGTGCAATCAGAGGCTCCAGCTCCGACAGGTTGATTTCTTCGTATTCGTCGTATTCCGCATCAGGGTCCGCGAGAATTTCTCGAAAGGCTTGCTCACGTCCCTGGCTTTTCAGGAATGCCATGACCGCATCGTCCGCTGGAAAAACCGACGTGGTGGCGCCCAGTTCGGCCCCCATGTTGGCGATCACATGCCGGTCCATGGCGGTCAGGGATTTCAAGCCGGGGCCGTAATATTCGACGATCTTGCCAATCCCGCCGTCCACATCGTGCCTACGCAGCATTTCCAAAATCACATCTTTGGCACTCACCCAGTCGGGCATTGCCCCGACCAGTTTGACGCCCCATGTTTTCGGCATTTTCAGGTAAAACGGTTCGCCCGCCATCGCCATCGCCACCTCCAGGCCGCCCGCACCGATTGCCAGCATTCCCAATGAGCCGGCCGCGCAGGTATGGCTGTCCGAGCCTAGCAAGGTTTTTCCCGGCACGCCGAAGCGCTCCATATGCACGGGATGGCTCACGCCGTTACCGGGGCGGCTGTACCAAAGGCCGAACTTCTTGCATGCACTACGCAAAAACAGATGGTCGTCGGCGTTTTTAAAGTCTTCCTGCAGGAGGTTGTGATCTACATACTGGACGGAAAGTTCGGTTCGTATGTGCGGAATGCCCATCGCCTCAAACTCCAGCATGACCAGCGTGCCCGTTGCATCCTGGGTGAGTGTTTGATCGATTTTTAAGCCGATCTCTTCGCCGCATATCATGCGACCTTCGACCAAGTGACTTTCGATCAGCTTCTGAGTTATGTTTTTACCCATGGCTTTGTACTCCCGCACGGCATCAGGTTTATTAGCACGGCGATGTGTCAACGCTTTTTCCTGACGAAGATTAAGCGGATTTAAACTGCATTTCGTAGTCTACGGGTGACACATCGGCATTGGCAGAATGAAGGTGCTCGCGGTTATAAAATATCGTTTGTCGTCCTCTGTCTTATCCGAAAACCGGGAGGCATCTCAATCGATATAACCTGCTTACTAAGGCACAGCCACTATTGCTTGAACTTCGCAGCTTCTTCGGAGCCGCCGGTGGCATCGCCTTCGCTGTAGGAATGGGCACCGACTCCGGCCAATTTACCGGCGTCGACCACCAGGTACTCGTTGCGGATCGGCCGACCTTCGAACCAGCATTCCAGCACCTCTCTGACGCCGGCGGCATAGCGGGCCTGCGCAGACAGGCTGGTACCGGAAATATGCGGGGTCATGCCGTGATGAGGCATGCTCCGCCACGGGTGATCTTTCGGCGCCGGTTGCGGGAACCAGACATCGCCCGCATAACCCGATAGCTGGCCGCTTTCCAATGCCCGTGCAATGGCGTCGCGGTCGCAGATCTTACCGCGGGCGGTGTTGATGATGTAAGCGCCGCGTTTCATTTTGGCCAGCATAGCCTCATCGAACATGTGTTCGGTTTCCGGGTGTAACGGACAATTGATCGTCACCACATCGCAAACCCGTACCATCGCTTCAACATTGGGGTGCCAAGTCAGATTCAATTCCTGCTCGACGTCAGCCGGTAGGCGGTGGCGATCGGTATAATGCAGTTTGACATCGAACGGTTTCAAGCGGCGCAGCACCCCCAGACCGATGCGGCCTGCGGCGACGGTGCCGACTTCCATCCCTTCCAGGTCGTAGGAGCGCGCCACGCAGTCGGCGATGTTCCAGCCGCCTTTGACAACCCACTGGTAGGATGGAATGTAGTTGCGCACCAGGCTTAGAATCATCATCACCACATGTTCGGCAACGCTGATACTGTTGCAGTAGGTGATTTCGGCGACGGTAATATTGTTTTCCATCGCCGCCTGCAAGTCGACATGGTCTGAGCCGATGCCGGCGGTCAGCGCCAGTTTCAATTTCGGCGCTTTGGCGATGCGTTCCGCGGTCAGATAGGCCGGCCAAAACGGCTGGGAAATGACGATTTCGGCATCGTGCAATTCCTGATCCAAGCGCGAGTTTTCGCCGTCTTTATCGGAAGTCACCACCAGCGTATGGCCCAGACTTTCCAGATAGCGACGCAAACCCAATTCGCCGGAAACACTGCCCAGCATTTGACCGGGGGTGAAGTCGATGGCTTTGGGGGTCGGAGTAGTTTGTCCGTCGGGATAAACTTTGATTTCCGGTATCGCGTCGCGGGCATAGGATTTTGGATAGCCGTCAATCGGATCGTCGTAAAGTACGCAAACAATTTTGGTCATTTTTCTACCTCAATGATGATTTTTCCTGAGGAATCGCTGATTTAATCCTGCGACAAGCTCAGGATGAACGGTGACGTATGAAAATACAGGCTAGATAAAAAAAAGGGTTTATACAATATGTAGGTATACCTATTTGGTTTATTCGCTGGAACGGAATAACAAGGATGTGATTGTCGCTCAGGAGTCTGTCGAGCGTGAGATCGCCGTCCGCATCGTCCATTCGCAAGTTCAGTTAAATAGACTATGTTTTTATCATATCCAAACCGGCCTGATGTTCTCTCAGTCACAATCAAGCAACGGCCATGACTTAGCGATAAAGAAACTGCTGTTTGTATAAGTAGTGATACGAATATTATTGATTTTATTCAGGAGTTATAAACTCCCTGACGAGGTTCTACTTAAGTTTTTATGGGTGAGCCTTTAGCAGTGTCCGTAGCTATCTTTGAACCTGCCGGAAAAACAATGTCTCCGCTAGCGAAGCGTTTGGCGACAAGCTACCTGAGTTATTCTATGAGTCCCATGAGAATCTTTAATCTTGAAAAATACACTGGCTTTAATTTGGAGGGATTTTGACTTTTTCTCTTTCGACGCATGCTTCTGCAAACAGGCTTATTGATTCGAGCAGCCCGTATCTACTCCAACACGCGCATAACCCGGTTGACTGGTATCCGTGGGGCGAGGAAGCGTTTGCCAAGGCGCGAAAGGAAAACAAGCCGATTCTGCTTTCCATCGGGTATTCCACCTGCTACTGGTGCCATGTGATGGAACGCGAGATCTTCGAGAATCCGGAGATCGCCAAGTTGATGAACGAGTCTATCGTCAGCATCAAGATCGACCGGGAGCAGCGCCCGGACGTGGATGATCTTTACATGACGGCCACCCAGCTGATGACGCACAGCGGCGGCTGGCCGAATAACGTATTCGTCACGCCCGATCTCAAGCCGTTTTACGCCAGCACCTATTTTCCGCCGGCGGCCTTCTCGTCGCTCATTCAGCAGATCCACTACGTATGGATGCAGGATCAGGCCCCCCTTAAAGCGCAGGCCGAGCGGCTGGCTAGCGCCATCATCGGGATCAAGCAGCAGGAAAACAATGCCCAAAGCAGCTCGCTTCCCGGCATCCAACGGGTGGAGGCGCTGATCAGCCATTTCAGCGATTATTACGACAACCGGCTGGGCGGGTTTTACCAGGCTCCGAAGTTCCCCAATGAGGACGCACTGCTGTTCCTGCTTGAGGCCTACCGCCTGACCAGCAACAATACGTGCCTGGAGATGGCGCGCGGCACGCTGGAGAAAATGGCAGAAGGAGGTATTCACGACCATGTCGGCGGCGGGTTCCATCGCTACGCCACCGATGCGCAGTGGCGCATCCCGCATTTCGAGAAGATGCTCTACAACCAGGCGCTGCTGGGGCGCGCCTACACGGAGCTTTACGCGCTTTCCAACAAGCCCGACGACCGTGCCGTCGCCGAAGGGATTTTCGACTTCACGTTGCGGCAGATGACGCAGAAGGACGGCGGTTTCTACTCTGCACTTGATGCCGAGACCGACGCAGCAGAAGGCGCTTATTACACCTGGACGGATGCGGAACTGCAAGATGCCTTGGATACGGATTCCTACGCATGGCTCATGCAACATTACGGACTGGCAGAGATACCTAAGATTCCCGGACACAAGCATGTGGACGGCAGGGTGCTGTATCTGGTTCAGCCGCTTTCGGAGAGTGCGACGGCGGAAGGACTGTCATACGAGGATGCGGTCAAGAAACAGCAGGCCGTGATGACCGCGCTACGGGAATCGCGGGACAAGCGCAAATTACCGCATCTCGACAACAAAATCATCACGTCCTGGAACGGGCTGATGATCGATGCGTTCGCCCGCGCTGGTCTGTTCATGGGGAAGCCTGAATATACCGATGCCGCCCGCCGCGCAGCCGATTTCATTCTGGCTAATCTGCGGAAACAGGACGGGGCGCTGTATCGCACATGGCGTGACAGCAAGGCCGAGATTACGGCCTATTTTGAGGATTATGCCTTCATGATTCAGGGGCTGGTGTCCACCTATCGCGCAGCCAATGATGAGCGATACCTGCAAGCAGCCAAGGAACTGGCGGCGAAGGCCAAACAGCTGTTTTGGGACGAGAAACATGGCGGGTATTACTTCACCGATGGCAGCGAGCAGCTGCTGGTGCGGATGAAAAATGGCATGGACTCGGCCATTCCCTCCGGCAATGCGGTGATGGCTCAGGCCTTGCTCGATCTTTATGAAATCACCGGCGATGCAGAATGGAAACAACAGGCCGAAGCGCTGCTTATTGCCTTCGGGCAGGCCATCACCGAGAATCCGAGAGCTTATACGCATATGGTGCATGCCTTGCTGAGGCTGAATCATGTGGCACCGGCAGCGAAGGCCGCACAGCAACCGGATGAAGCGGTTATCACAAAGGGGGCGATGGCAACCAAAGCGTATGTGAAGGTCAGTGCGTCGGAACCGAAGCGCGAGGGCAATAGCCTCACTGTTACGGCGGTGCTGGATATTGCCCGGGGTTGGCACGTCAATGCCAATCCTGCGAGTTTCGATTTTTTGATTTCCACTTCTGTTGATGTGCGCGAGGACTCCGGCAAGGCAGAAGTGGAGCCTGTGTATCCAAAGGCGCACGCTATGGCTACACCGCTCGGTGACATCAAGGTTTATGAAGGAAAAGTGAGTATTCCGGTGAAGGTGACGCTTCCAGGCAACGCAGAAAATATCCGCCTGCTCGTCCGCGCCCAGGCCTGCAAGGATGCTACTTGCCTCGCGCCATCGGATTGGATCGTACCTGTAAAGTTAAAATAAAAAGAGACGGCTTCAGATTTAGTCGCAACTATTTATAAAGCAGTAAAACTGCACTACGACTTAATACCAAGCGAGTGCATCAATAGAGTTAAACTCATTTTTGAAAATGAAGGATGGTAACCATGGCAACACATCATGCGGCTCCCGGAGAAATTGTTGACCTTGCTAGTTGGGCAGATGATTTACCCAACGAAAAAACAAAGGTCATTATAAAAACCAATGACATAGAGTTAGCGCGCCTTGTCATACCAAAAGGCAAAGAATATCCAAATCACAAGGTATCAGGGCCTATCGTCGTTCAATGCCTTCAAGGGAAGGTTGAGCTTACTGCTATGGGGGCAACACAAGAATTACATTCCGGTCAATTACTCTACCTTGTAGCAGGAGAGCCGCACTCGCTTAAAGGCGTGGAGGATTCTGTGATTCTTCTGACCATCCTTCTTGCAAGCTGATTATGGAAAACGTCGACGCCGAACATACTGCAACAGCTTGAATGGTTAAGCAATGTTCTGTTACGGTATTGAAAAATAAGTAGTTATCCGTATTTAACTATGGCCTAGGATGCGAGTACCCTAAATTAGGCCATAGCGTTATTGTTCTGTGTTTCATCACCCAAACAGGTAATTATATGAGTATTACTGTTTCGTACAGTCCTGAGAAGCTGGACTTTAGCGGAGTCTACGCCAATACCTCGGGACCTGATATTGCCTCGGATACGACGGACGGCCTTTATACACACATCAATTTTGCCGGCGGTGTTCATATTACGAATGTGCCGGCGGACACAACAGTGACCGCGCACATCAGTGGCGATACTTCGTACTTCATGGTTAGGGATGTAACCGCTTTGGAGTGGGTAACCGAAGTAGCCGATCCACAGAAGTTGTCCCATGGACACAAAGGCTCCCAAAAACAAATCAAATTTCTTGAACCGCGAGGGCATTCCTCCGACGGAGTCGAGCCACTGGCCGTGAAAGCAGGCCAGGATTTGCTCGTGCGCGTGGCTTACACGGCACCCAGCGAGGGAACATTTACGGGGAAGTTAATCATCCAGGGCGATAACTGGCAGCCCATTGAGGTGGGTTTATCATTTTTCGTAGTGGACGTATTAACGGCCTTCGTAGCCACGCAGTTGAAAATTGCCCAGGGCAACATGGCAACACTGCCTATTCTCGTAAGTTCATTAGCCGGCCCGGATGTCGATGTGACTTACGTGTTATCGGCTTTTCAAGTTGATACGGGACTGTCCCTCCTTCCGCTCCCCGAACCGATCCACCTGAAGGCCGGGGAAAGAAACAAGCTTGCCTCACTCACATTTCAGGCGGACCCATTAGCCCCGTTGGGACCCAACAACGTGTTATTGGAACAATACGACTTTCAACGTAAAGAACTCCTGTTGCCCGTTAATATCGTGCCGCCAGCAGGTGAGCATTAAATCTGCCCAGATCCGCTATATCCGACCGGTTCGTTCGGGTGAGTTTGGGGGCTGGGCTGAAATATGGACTAACAGCGATGGTTACCGATGCATATCGAAGAAAAGATAGCCTTTCTCAGACAACCGGGTAACTATCCTGACAAGCCGAAGCGCATCGAGGTCGTCGAAACCCACATGTCCTGCGTCTTTTTGACCGAAAACTTTGCCTACAAGCTGAAGAAGCCCGTCCGGTATGACTTTCTGGATTTCAGCACCTTAGAAGCCAGGCAAAAAGACTGCGAATGGGAAGTAAGCCTCAACCGGCGATTGGCCGGGCAGGTTTATCTCGGCACCGTGCCGCTCACCCTGCAAGGAGATGGAAGCTTGCAGCTGGACGGCGAAGGCCGGGTGGTGGATTGGCTGGTGCAGATGCGCCGCCTGCCCGCCGACCGCATGCTCGATACTGCGATCCGCGAAGGAACGGTCGATGCCGAGGACGTGCAAAATATCAGTCAGGTACTGGCCGATTTCTATCGATTTTCTCATCCCTTATTTATCAGTCCTGCCGAATACCGGCGTCGCTTCGAAGAGGATATTCAGAGCAATCTGATCGAGTTGCGCGACAGCCGGTACGGTTTGCCTAAGGTTCAGCTGGATCGTCTTGAGGCGGCACAAAAGCGATTTCTGTCGGAACAGGGCGGCCTTCTTGAACAGCGGGCGCGGGACGGGCGCATCATCGATGCGCATGGCGACCTCAGGCCGCAGCACATCTGCCTGACAGCTCCTCCGGTGATCATCGATTGCCTGGAATTCAACCTGGAGTTTCGCATCCTCGATCCTATGGATGAACTGGCTTATCTGTCCATGGAATGCGAGCGTCTCGGTGCGAGCCACATCGGTGATGAGATTCTGGATTACTACCGCGAAGCGGTCGGCGATACTTGTCCTATTGAGTTGATAGGATTTTACAAGGTTTTCCGCGCCTGTCTGCGTGCGAAGATCGCCGTCTGGCACATCGAGGACCACCAGGTGCAGGATCATCAGCGTTGGCTACGCCTGGCCCGAACCTATCTCGATTTGGCGGAGGGGTATTTGCTTCAAGGTTAACTAAAAACCGCAGTTAGTCCACGAAAAGCACGAAAGACACGAAAGGAAATCGGTATGTTGTATTGCACAGCCTTTCACTCTTTGGGTGATGATATACAATTTGGTATCTTTTTGAATATTTTCGTGTTTTTTCGTGGATAAAATGATTTTCTAAGTTCATGAATGCCTTTACTCCCCCAGCAGATCTACAATAGAGCCGCCGTTATGGATACGCCGGATGGCGTCCGCGAACAGCGGCGCGACATCCAGCACCGTCAGCCGGTTACGCACAAGTTCCGGATCGAGCCGGAACGGCGGCAGCGTATTGGTGACCACGAGGCTGTCCAGCGCGGGATCGGCCACGACTTGGTCGGCCTTGCCCACAAAAATGCCGTGGGAAGCGGCGGCATGGACGCTGTGCGCGCCCTGGCTTCGGCAGGCGTTTGCAGTCCGCGAGATCGTGCCGCCCGTGCTGATCATGTCATCGATGATGATGGCGGCTTTGCCTTTGACGTCGCCTACCAACGCTTCACCGCTGACGATCCCGGCACTACGCTGCTTTTCCATGAAGGCACTGCCTGCCGGCCTGTTCAGGCGGAGGCTCAGCGCTTCCCGAAACTGTTCCGCTCGTTTGACTCCGCCAATGTCGGGCGAGACCACAACCAAGTCAAGGTCTTGGACTCGTGCTGCAAAATGCTCGACGAACAGATTCTTGGCTTCCAGGTGATCCGTCGGGCAGCGGAAAGCGTTTTGAAAAGCGGCAAGGTTATGCACGTCGAGAGTCAGTACCCGGTCGGTGCCCACGGCTTCCAGCAGTTGCGCCACGTAGCGGGTAGTGACCGGGTCCCGCGCTTTGGTTTTTCTGTCCTTGCGAGCATAACCCAGATAGGGCAGGACGGCGGTCACTGATCGCGCCGAAGCATCTTTTAGCGCGCCGATGAAAAACAGCAGACGGCAAAGCTTGTCGTTGACGCTTTTCCCCGGCTCGCTGTACAGCGATTGGATCACGAACGCCTCGCAGCCTCGCACGTTTTCCAAAGGGCGGGTTTTATGTTCGCCGTCTTCGAAGTCTCTTTCCTCGTGCGCACTCAGAGGCAAGCCGAGGGCGGCGCCAATGCTTTCCCCGAGAGCACGGCTTTCACTCAGCGCAAACAGTCGAAGCGCGTAGGGATTCATGAGCCGGAAAAATAGTGCAGGAACCAGTTGCAGGCGAGGTTAGCCACCTGTTCCAATTTTCCTGGTTCCTCGAACAGGTGAGTGGCGCCGGGGATGATCTCCAGACGATTTTCAACCTGCAGTTGCTCGGCTGCCTGCTGATTGAGCTCGATCACGACGGTGTCTTCCCCGCCCACGATCAACAGCGTCGGTGCCTTGACCTGAGCAAGATGCGGCAGGGCCAGATCCGGACGTCCGCCGCGCGAGACCACGGCGGCGACCTTGTCGGCGCGCGCAACGGCGGCACCCAGCGCAGCGGCCGCGCCGGTGCTGGCTCCGAATAAACCGATTGGCAGCGCGGCTGTCGCCGTTTCCTTGCTCACCCAGTCGATCACGCCGATCAGCCTGTCGGTCAACAGATCGATATCGAAGCGAAATTCACGGGTGCTCTGATCGATGTCTTCCTCTTCCGGCGTCAACAGATCGAAAAGCAACGTGGCTATCCCAGCCTTGTTCAAAATTTCGGCCACAAAACGATTACGCCGGCTGAACCGACTGCTGCCGCTGCCGTGGGCGAATACGACAAGGCCTTTCGCATGCTCGGGAACAGCAAGGAAGCCGGACAGGGAGAACTCTTCAAACGCTATGCTGACGTCGATGGAAGTCGGGGTGGCGGGATTAGTCATGGTTTTTTGTCGAGTTGGGGGGCATGGCCCAATCGCTTACCAGCAGAGAGTTGACCTCATCGTCGCTGGTTTGCGGAAAATCCAGGTACCATTGGCCGACAGCCGAAAACGGTTCTGGCGTTGCCAAGCAGACCACATCATCGGCTTCCTCTTGCAGCCGCTGCACGGTATCAGACGGGGCCACGGGTACGGCGACTACGATGAAGGCGGGCTTTTGTTGCTTCAAGGCGGCGACGGCGGCCAGCATGCTCGCCCCGGTGGCCAATCCATCGTCCACCAGAATCACGCAGTGATTTTCTATCGGGGGAGGAGGCTGATCCCCCCGATAAGCCCGCTCGCGCCGTTCCAATTCGTGCCGCTCTGTTGCTGCGGCAGCCTCAATGTCTTCATGGCTGATATCGAGCGCCTCTACTATATCGTCATTCAGCACGCACACGCCGCCGCTGGCGATTGCGCCCATCGCCAACTCCTCCTGTCCGGGCGTTCCCAGCTTACGCACCAGCATGATATCCAGCGGCGCGCCGATCATACGGGCGACCTCGAATCCCACCGGAACTCCGCCACGGGGCAGGGCGAGGATGATCACGTCCGGGCGCTTTGCATATCCAGCCAGCGCCTGTCCCAGCAAGCGTCCGGCTTGGACGCGGTTTTCAAATGGCAGTTTCAAGATGATTTTCTTGGGCATACGCATCGCATCGTTGCTATAAAACTTTAATGAATCATATGCCGATCTATTCAGATAATGAATACTTACAAATACGTATCTCATCGGTTTACAAACTGATATTACTGCTCATTTTATAAACTAAGCCCCCCTGAATTACGTAACATGAGTTGCGAAATTCGTGCGTATGGAGCAGTATTAATTTTTATGATTTTCAGGCACCGTCGACGATGAATGATGATCGGCCAAACCCGAAGGCGCGAAGGGATTTTCTGAAATTCGCCGGGATTACGGCAGTTGCCCTGGGGATCGCAAAAACACGCCCAGCAGGAGGCAGGAACGAAATGATCTCAGCCCAAAGCCTCTCATCTCAGGCAACTTCTGGCGATGCCCAAACGATTACACTGTTTCTTTGCGGCGATGTGATGACCGGCCGAGGTATCGATCAGGTATTGCCGTATCCTAGCAATCCGCAGATTTATGAACCTTATATGACCTCCGCCAAGGGCTATGTGAGGATCGCGGAGGAAGTCAACGGTCCTATTTTGAAACCGGTCGACTTTGCCTATATCTGGGGGGATGCGCTTGAAGAACTCCGACGCACTAATCCCGACGCCTGTATCATTAACCTTGAGACGGCAGTGACGTCCAGCCCGGAATTTTGGGTGGGGAAGGGCATCAATTACCGGATGCAGCCGAAGAACATCCCCTGCATTACTGCGGCGAAGATCGATTGCTGCGTTCTGTCCAATAATCATGTCCTGGATTGGGGTTATGCCGGGCTGAAAGAGACTCTAACTACGTTGACAGGTGCTAACCTCAAGACCGCAGGGGCGGGCCGAAACCTTTTAGAAGCCGAAGCGCCGGCGATTATCGAGGTGGCCGGGAAAGGACGCGTGCTGGTGTTCGGTTTCGGCGACGAAAGCAGCGGTATTCCTTGGGCTTGGGGTGCTCGCAGCAATAAGCCGGGCGTGAATTTACTGCCGGATTTATCCGAGGGCACGGTGCGCCGCATTGCTAAACGGATCTCGGGACTTAAGCGCAAAGGGGATTGGGTGGTGGCCTCGATTCACTGGGGCGGAAACTGGGGTTACGAAATCTCAAGCGCACAAAGGGAATTTGCGCACCGGCTGATAGATCAGGCCCTGGTAGACGTGGTGCATGGGCACTCATCGCATCATCCGAAGGGCGTCGAGGTGTACCATGGCAAACCGATTCTGTTCGGTTGCGGCGATTTTCTGAACGACTACGAAGGCATTTCAGGATACGAGGATTTCCGGGGCGATTTGGCCTTGATGTATTTTGTGACCCTGGACTTAGCGACAGGAATGCTGGTCAGCCTGATCATGACACCCCTGCAAATCAGACGCTTCCGCTTGAATTACGCACACCCTGATGATGTTCATTGGCTGCAGCAAATCCTTGACAGGGAAAGCCGGTCGCTGGGCGCGAGAATCGAATGGGTCAATGAATACCATCTGGCTTTATCGGTCGGACGCTAAGGCAGAATGCGGGTGCTGATATAGGTAGTGGTACGAATATGGTTGATTTTATTCACATGTTATAAATTTTCAGACGCGGATATATCGGCATTAAATTAGCCGAAACAGGAAATATTTCATTTGTTCCCGCCTAGCCACCAGAAGTGGGGCGGGGTGCTATGTAGCTTATGGGAGCTTTTCAACGGGTCGGGATGTGCCGAAGTGATTGCCCGGAAAGACGTGCAGCAGCATCCGCTTGTGGCGCATGATTAAAGAGTCAGTCAGGGTAAAGGTATAGGTTACCGGCCATGAGCCCCACAAAATCAAAGGGCTTACTTGAAAACGAAATCCCTTTTTATTGTCTGACGCTTGGGTAGGGTGATTTAGTCTAAGTCAGGGTTGTAGTAACACATCAATGGATGTCAGGGGATGAAAACCGAGGTTCATTGATGCAGATTCAGGAATCTGGAACTTTGCTAATTGACGGATCGGCCAAAACCAGGCGGACAGACCCCATTCCATTTCATCCTACATCAGACGAATGCATACACTGATTGATCTTTTTGATGTTAAAGACCTCATTCCTCATGGCTATTGTCTGTCGTGGAGTCCCCTATTACTTTGGCTACACGTCGCATCGGATCTGCTGATCGCTCTCGCCTATTATGCCATTCCCCTGATTCTCGTTTATTTTATCCGTCAGCGTAAAGATTTGCCCTATCCGTGGCTGGTTGTCATGTTTGCCGGATTTATTGTCGCCTGCGGTACCACGCATTTATTGTCGGCTATCACAGTCTGGATACCCATGTATTGGTTGGACGGCTTGCTTAAAGCCATTACGGCGATTATTTCGATTGCCACCGCGATGCTGATGATATGGGTTGTTCCTCGTGTCTTGTCGGTACCGACCGTTGCACAACTGCAAGCTGAGATACAGCAAAGAAAAACAGCGGAAGGTGCGTTGCGGGAAAGCGAAAATAAACTGGCCACTATCCTCGACAATGTCGAAGCGTTTATTTATATCAAAGATTGCAACTATCAATACCAATACGTCAATCAGCCGGTGCAGCAGTTGTTTGGCAAAGCGGTAAAAGACATCATCGGTAAATCAGACGATGCCTTTTTTGATGAGGCTACGGCGGCAAAAGTGCATGAAGATAACCGCCGTGTCATTGAGCAGGGCGAGCGTATAGCCACCGAGTATGTTTATACCAACAAGGACAACACCATCACCCATGCCTATTTTACCGTTAATCAACCACTACGCCGTGAAGACGGCAGTATTTACGGTTTGTGCGGTATTTCTACCGACATAAGCGAACAAAAACATAGGGAACAACAAGACAAGAAACATCTGGACGAACTCGCCCATGTCACTCGCCTTGGGCTGATGGGGGAAATGGCGTCGGGTATCGCTCATGAAGTTAACCAGCCTCTGACTGCGATTTCCAGTTATACGCAAGTCAGTTTAAACCTTATCAATACTGAAAATCCCGATCTGGTAAGGCTCACCGAGATCTTATCCAAAACACAGCAACAGGCTTTGCGAGCGGGACGAATAATTCATCGGATGAGGGAGTTTGTTAAATCCCATTCAAAACATCGTTCAAGCGCCGACGTTAATACCTTGATTCATGAGGCTGTCGGCTTGTGTATTGCTGAGCTTAAACAAAACGATATAAAGTTGAAATTTGAGCTGGAGAACAATCTGCCGCCTGTCTATGTTGACCATATACAAATTGAGCAGGTCATCATAAACCTGATCCGGAACAGCGTTGAAGCCTTGCAAAACTTATCCGCAAAACAGCAGCGCCAGTTAACCGTTAATAGTCGATTGGCTCCCAATAATGGTATACGGGTCGAGGTGAAGGACAATGGGCCGGGACTTGATCAAGATCAACGGCAAAAAATATTAACGCCTTTTTACACCACCAAGGCCGACGGTATGGGCATGGGGTTATCCATCAGTCGTTCGCTGATCGAAGCCCATAATGGAACGTTGCATTGCAATAGCCAACCTGGAAAAGGCGCTACTTTTTATTTCACCCTGCCAAACTATATACAGAGAAAATCCGGCAAGCGTTAATAACTCAATTCATTTGGCGATGAATTAGCGCTGTGGAGTTTGATATTGCGCTTCACTGTATTCAGGCCCTACATGCTGACTGATGTTACGCAAGCCACATAAAAAACCACGAAGACCATGAACAATAAAGCTTCACGATCTTCGTGGTAAAAACGCCTTAACTATTGGGCGAGGTCAGTTATTTTTCCACTTTAATTGCCAGAAACACCGGGCTGCCTTGACGCTGTATTAAAATGGCGACTGATTTACCGGCAGCGAGTTTTGTGACTATTTTTTCAAAATCAGCCGCATCGCGCACGACATTGTTCTGAATGCGTAAGATCACATCGCCACGCTGAATTCCGGCATCCTTGGCAGTGCCCTTGGCAACGTCCTGAACTAACACGCCGTTTTTGGCAATCTGCAAGGTTTCTCTTTGCGCATCGGTTAAGTCAATGACGTTAACGCCCAGCCGGTTATGGGGGAGTTTTGGCGCGACTTTAGCTTCTGCCAATTTATCCGCTTCATCCGGTAAAAGTCCGACTTTAAAGTCGAGGGATTTAGTCTCGCCTTGTCTGATGATTTTTAAGGTGGCTTTGTCATTGATGGGCGTTATGCCTACCATGGGCGGTAAGTCACCCGAGGTTTCAATCTGCTGGCCGTTAAATTCGGTAATAATGTCGCCGATCTGTAATCCGGCTTTTTCGGCAGGACTGTCGGGCAGCACTTTGGAAACCAACGCTCCCTGAGGTTTTTTCATGCCGAATGATTCGGCCAGTTCCCGCGTGACATCCTGTATTTGGACGCCTAGCCAGCCATGCGCCGCTTTACCGGTAGCTTTGATTTGGTCGACGACATTCATCACTACATCCATGGGGATGGCGAATGAAAGTCCCATAAAACCGCCGGTACGGCTGTAAATCTGGGAGTTTATGCCAACGACTTTGCCTTCCATATTAAACAGCGGTCCGCCTGAATTGCCTGGATTGATTGCTACGTCGGTTTGTATGAACGGCACATAATTTCCGCCGGGCAGGCTGCGGCCTTTGGCGCTGACGATGCCGGCCGTGACGGATTGCTCAAATCCAAAAGGGGAGCCTATCGCCAGTACCCACTCGCCGACCTGGAGCTTGTTCGGATTACCGATGGTAACGGCGGGCAAGTCTTTGGCATCGACTTTTAATAAGGCGACATCAGTACGTGCATCGGTGCCGATCACTTTAGCTAACAGTTCCCGGTGGTCGGATAATTTGACTACGATTTCATCGGCATCTTTTACCACATGACTATTGGTTAACACGTAACCATCCGAGGAAATAACAAAACCCGAGCCTAATGACGTAGTATCTCTTGGCACATAGCCGCCGCCCTGTTCATTGAGAAAGCGTTTAAAAAACTCTTCCATTTCGGGAGGCATTCCCTCCGGTAGCTGCGGTTCTTCAGGGGCGTTTTCAGCCTCTGGTGGCGCTTTTTGCGTGGTGCTGATGTTGACCACGGCAATCCCGTTGGTTTTTACCATTTCGGTAAAATCCGGTAATTGTGCTAACGCGTTTTGATTAAACAAAACGATCAGAAAAAAACACCACTTAATTTTCTGGAACATAAAAACCTCCATTTAATATCATTAATAAAATAACGTATGTTAAAAATAACAGCCAAGGTAATAGATATAGCTTTCCAGAAAAGTTCTGTCCTATTTTTAAGGCTGTAGTACTCGCTAGTCTTGATAGTAACAGAGACAAAATATATCTGGATAGCGATATAAAAAAAATTGCTATCACACTAAAAAGCTTTATTATCCATTAACAGCAACTAAGCGTGTTAGTCCTATAAACTTTCTCTCATTTGTCCAGCTCACTACCTCTAATTTAATGCCTTATTCCCAAAATTACGATGTTCTTATTATCGGCAGCGGCGGCGCGGGCCTAAGCTTGGCGCTTAAGCTGGCGGATCATTCAATGCGAATTGCGGTCCTGTCAAAATTCGCCTTGACGGCGGGTAGCACCTATTATGCGCAAGGCGGCATATCCGCGGTTTTCGGCGCCGATGATTCTATCGAGTCGCATATTGAAGATACGCTGGATGCCGGTGCCGGGCTTTGCGATCCTGAAATTGTCAGGCTGACCGTCACGCACGGTAAAAGTTCGATAGACTGGTTGAGGGAGCAGGGGGTGATTTTTACCGAGGAGCAGACCGCATCCGGGGAAATAAAGCTGCATTTAAACAAGGAAGGCGGACATTCTCACCGCCGCATCGTGCATACCGCCGATGCAACGGGTAAGGCGGTGTCGCTGTCGCTGATTGAGCGCGCTCAGGAACACGCGAATATCGATCTGTTCGAACACCATAATGTGGTGGAGCTAATTACCGATTCCAAAGAAGGCGACAAACGGATTTTGGGGGCCTATGTTTTGGATTCGAAAAAACAGGAGGTTCGGACGATAACGGCTCGTGTCGTGGTTTTGGCCACAGGCGGCGCAAGCAAGGCTTATCTTTACAGTACCAATCCGCAAAGCTCGACCGGCGATGGCATCGCTTTGGCCTGGCGCGCAGGCTGTCGCGTCAGCAATATGGAATTCATGCAATTCCACCCGACTTGTCTTTATCATCCGCACGCACATTCTTTTTTGATCAGTGAAGCGGTAAGAGGCGAGGGCGGTAAGTTAATCTTACCGGACGGTTCGTCTTTTATGCAGCATTTCGATCCGAGAGAGGAATTGGCGCCTCGGGATATTGTGGCCCGAGCCATCGATCATGAAATGAAAAAACGCGGCATAGACTGTGTTTATCTGGATATTAGCCACAAACCGGAACCGTTCATACGTGAGCATTTTCCGACGATTTACCAGCAGTGTCTTGAGTTTGACATCGACATCACCAAGCAGCCTATTCCTGTGGTTCCGGCCGCGCATTATACCTGCGGCGGTGTGTTAACCGACAGTTATGCGCGTACCGACATCGCCAATCTCTATGCGATAGGCGAGGTTGCCTGTACCGGCCTGCACGGCGCCAATCGCATGGCCAGTAACTCGTTACTGGAATGCCTGGTGTTTGCAGAACGGGCCAGCGAGGATATTTTGCAGAAACTGTCCGGCATTTCGCCGCCACCGCCTATTCCCGATTGGGATGAGTCGCAAGTCAGCGATTCCGATGAAGAAGTGGTTGTTTCTCACAACTGGGAGGAGCTGCGCCGCTTTATGTGGGACTATGTCGGTATCGTCAGAACCGATAAACGCTTAAGCCGGGCAATGAATCGCGTGGAATTGCTTAAAAAGGAAATCGCCGAATATTACGGTAACTTCCGTGTTACCAGTGATTTGCTGGAATTGCGCAATCTGGTTATTGTCGCCGAATTAATCATTCGTTGCGCACAGCTGCGTAAGGAAAGCCGTGGTTTGCATTACACGTTGGACTATCCTGAAACCGATAACGGCAAGCCCGCGCAAAATACGGTTTTGACGCCGTAACCGACTGACCGCCGTTGATACGCTAAGGCTTCAGCAGCGGTTTGATCGCCATGGCCGCTTGCTCGCAGTCGATAGCGGATTTCTCAACCCGCCGACGCAAAAAAAGCCCGGTGCTTAAGCCGTCAATGTCACGAGAAACATATTCGTTAAGATCGGCGCAGATTTGTTGCATATGTTGCTCGGCTTGCAGTAAGGCTTCAGGTTTTTTAACCTCGTCGCTTTCCAACATCATCATTACTTCGCTGGTCATTCGATTTTGCAGCTTGAAAACCTCTTCCACGTGATGCTCAAAGTCTTCACGTGACTGGCCGTTTGCGCCATACCCACCAAAAAACGGAACGGCACAGCCGGATATTAACGCGGCAATAGCAAGCGCCGCTAAGCTTCGAAGAACAATCAGACTCTTCACATTCATCATTTTATTTTTAAACACGTTTACAAGGCTCGTTAATCAACGCCCAATATACTATAAACTCACCTGATTTGAGTATGAAAAGAACAATATTTACTCAACATTTTTTCATTTTACAGTCGTAAAACGCCTTATTATCCCTCTTGTTTTTTTGTATTACTGTCCCATTCTAGGTGTATACTTCGTTACCCCTTAATCCATAAAAATATAACAAATAAGGTGTCAAACTGATGACTGAAAAGACAGCAAGCAAATACCTGCTTACCCTTGAAAAACACTTCGCCGCTGACAATCCGGTATTATTGAAAGCATCAAAAGTCTTTCAGGAGCTCGATCAAATTGAATTCGATTTGGGGCTCATCGAAATGGATGAAACGACTGCCAGTAAAAACTCATGGTGGCCAATAATCAGTTTGATTGGCGGTAATTCAACGGCCAAATCCAGGTTTATTAATAATTATCTGGGCTCGGATAATTTGTTTTCGGGCATTCAAACATCCAGTCATAAGTTTACTGTCTTGTTGCATAACAATCAGTCCAACCCGGCAACCTTGCCCGGCACAGCGCTGGACGTAGACCACCGGTTCCCGTTTTATCAAATCAGCAGTAAAATCGAGCAACAGCAAGAAGGCGAAGGGGATCGCATTAATTCCTACCTGGAATTGAAGACACTCAATAGCGACCGCCTGAAAAGCAAGCTTTTCATCGATACGCCGAATATCAGTGCCGCCCCATCCAATCCGGTTACGTCGCTGCTTGCAAAACATACCATTGAGAACTCCGATCTGGTGTTAATTTTTACCGATATCTTTGATTCAACATCGCCGCTGGTTGATGAAGTCATAGAAAGCATCACCCTCCATCAGGATTCCAATAAATTTGTTTATCTGATAGACAGGCCGGCAACCATGCTGAGTTCGACTACAAACAGCGAGATCATCTCTTCATGGCAAAGAAAACTTGCCGGATTGGGATTAAATACCGGTCAGTTTATTGTCCTGTCCAGTCAGGAAGGCAGTGTTACCCCTCAATCCTCGGCTGACTTTGCCTTGATAGACCAGCGCATAGCTAATGTCGGGTATGACCGTACTTATCGCGTGTTGAATTCACTGGAAAAAAACATTCGTGAAATTAATAACGTGGTGATGCCGGAAGTAAAAAAAGCCATCGGACTCTGGAAAGATCGATCAGCCTTTTCCAGTCTGATTGTACTTGGATTTATTGCTACCTTGGCCATTTTTGCTGAAATACAAACAGGCATTCTGGAGCTCTTGCTAGACCCGATTATCGGGCCGGCTGTCATTGTTACGCTGTTGGTCATCATGATTCCGCTGCACATTATTTTCAGCAAGCTCCAGGCGAAATTAATCATAAGCCAACTTAACGCCCGGCAAAAAGAACTTCATTTAATGGAAAACCTAGCCGGTATTTTCGAAAAAAACCTAACCTTCAGCCGCATGATACTGCCAATTTCGGAACCCGTTGGCTGGAATAAAAAAACCAAACTTCGCTTGGCCCAGATATCCAATAAAACCAAAGAACTGGTTCAACTATTGAATGATAATTTCAGCACTTATGATGGACAATCCTTAACCGGTCATTCCGGCTCGCCGGATTTTAAATAGTATTCGCATGCCTACGGGGTACTTGGCCGCTACGGTATAAATAGTTTGTAAAATAAAACCCTGGGTAACTATGGATGTTTTAAAACAATACTTACCACTATGCTGGTTAAAAAATAACCCGCTTGAGCTACCGAGATCAGTCGATTTTTTCAAACAAAATCTGCTGTTCTATTTTGTTGTTGAATATTTCATGCAAGCCAACATGACCGACGACCCGATAGAGGCGTTTACCGAAGTCGGCATAGCGACAGTATTAATGCTTATGTTTATGGGCGCCATGCTGTTCCTCAACAGGACCTTATACGCCTATGTACAAGTGACAACAGCGATTATATTTTGCGCCAATATCATTGCGCTGTTTGTCGTGCCGGTGTTGATCTGGCTGACCGTCAGCGAAGATCCTTTAAGTTATTATTTTTTGGCCCTGCTTTTATTTTGGGATTATGTGGTGGTAGCTCACATAATCAAGCAAGTTTTAGCTATCAATTTTTTCGCCAGCCTGATCTTGTCTTTGTTCTATTTTATAGTCACTTACTTTGGCGCTTTTGCGCTGGGACAAGTGCTGTAACCGGGTTTGTCATGCCGACTCAAAAACAGTCTTGTAAGAGACATACATCAATGTTGAAACCAGCATATACAAAACAGGCGTTAACAAAGGTATTATTCCGGCGCCAATGAAAGTGGCAGCAAATATAAAAGCCAGCAGCTTATACATTGCCGCCTGGTTTTTGACCGATGCCTGATTGCCTTGTTGTTTGGCCTGACTCCAGGAATAGTCTTTAAACAGCATTAACGGATAGCTGAACCAGTTTGCAAAGGTCGTCAGCATTAGCAAGATAAAAAGCAGCGTGATTATTGCCGGTAAATAGAGCCAACCGGCTATTTGGTGCGTGGATTTATTATTCAGATGCTCTGTCGTCAATTCCCAGTCAAAGAAGAAGCGGCCGATTTTATAAAGCTCACCCGAATAAATATTGGCCGTCACCCTGAACACAAACCAGCAAATCACCAGGCTGACGGCCGCTAATATGGCTAACGGCAGGCTTTTAGCTATCGCCCGGTAAAGGCTCAACGAAGTTCCTGCCGACGATTTCATGTCAATATATTTTGCAACCCCTACGCCGACAAACAAACCCGTTACCGCGAGAAAAATACCCAGTGCCAGGGAAACCCGTTCGATACCCAAAAGCAGGCCGATGAACAAGGTGCATCCTGTCCAAAGCAGCGGCGCACGGCTGATCAGCACTAATGACTGCTTGAGCCAGTTACCGAAGGTCACGGGTGTCACAAAGAGATTCGCGAAATCCCGACCGCTTTGCGCAACTCTTTCATAAACGGCACGCTGACTGCACGCGCTTTTTGAGCGCCTTCCTGCAATTGTTCTTCGATATGTTCCGGCGCCTGCAGCAATGCCTCATAACGTTCTCTTGCCGGAATTATGTGTTCATTAATATGCTCAAACAGCACCTGTTTCATTTCCCCCCAGGCGATACCGTCTGCGTAGCGTTGCCGTATTTCAGCCACTTCCGCTTGGGTCGCAAAGGCCTGGTAAATGCTGAACAAAGTGCAGCCTTCGGGGTCTTTGGGCTCGCCCGGTTCCAACGAATTGGTTTTAATCTTGTTAATGAGTTTTCTTAGCTTTTTTTCCGGCTCGAATAACGGGATGGTATTGTTATAACTCTTGCTCATCTTGCGTCCGTCCAGACCCGCCAAGGTTGACGTATGCTCTTCGATGACCGCCTCCGGCAGTACAAAATGTTCGCCGTAAATGTGATTAAAGCGCCCGGCAAGATCCCTGGCCATTTCAATATGTTGAATCTGGTCCTTGCCGACCGGAACTTTATTGGCATTAAATATCAGCATATCGGCTGCCATTAAGATCGGGTAGCTGAACAAGCCCATGGTGATGCCCTTATCGGCATCGTTCTCGCCGCCCTGCTCATTTTCTGCAACCGCCGCCTTATAGGCATGCGCCCTGTTCATCAAGCCTTTTGCCGCAACACAGGTCAACATCCAGGACAGTTCCAAAATTTCCGGCACATCCGATTGCCGATAGAAAACCGCATTCGACGTATCCAGCCCTAAAGCCAGCCAGGTTGCGGCAATCTCAAGGCTGGATTGCCTGACTCTTTCCGGCTCCTGGCATTTAATCAGCGCATGATAATCGGCCAGAAAATAAAAGGGTGTAACATTCGCGTCCTTGCTTGCCGCAATGGCCGGTCTGATGGCGCCGACATAATTACCCAAATGCGGTGTGCCTGTAGTTGTAATTCCGGTTAAAACGATCGCTTTAGTCATTAGATAATACTCAGAGGTCTGTTTATTTAAGATGTGAAAGATAGCGTCATATTACATAAGTTCAGCTTAATTTCCAGTGGAATAGCTCAATTGACGGTGCTGTGGCAAAACATGCCCCCGTTATTAGGGTTTTTATAGTAAACTTTGCTGTTAAGGCCATGCGACTCGATCAGCGGGCACAACAACTGTAAACTTGACCGGAGAAATAGCATGTTGGAATATGATGAAAAGCGCAATTATATTCGAATGGAAATAGACTGTGACGTAACTTACAGACTTGCGGGTTCGGATGAATTACACCATGGACGCTGTTCATCAATTAGCGGCGCCGGCGTTTCATTTATTGCCGACCGGCTTTTTGATCCCGGCAAGGCAATGGAAATAAATGTTATTCCCAAAAATACGGTCACTCCCTCAATGACTGCTTTTATCGAGGTTATCAGAAGTGCCCAGCAAGACGATGGCAGCTATGAGGTTGCCGCCACCATCAAAAGCATAAAAGGGGACTGAAGCTCCCTACAACCCTGTAGGCAAAGCTTCCGCTCCTGCTCGCGCCCCTTGCCTACGTCCATGTAGGTAACGCTCCTTATTTAAATTATCGGAACTGCTTATATTTTTATTATGTATACGATTACCAAAGAGGTGTATTTTTGTTACGGACACCGGTTAATGAATCACCCCGGCAAATGCCGCAATTTACATGGGCATAGCGTTAAGGCCTCGATTTCCATAGAACAGGAACAACTCAACGACCAAGGCATGGTCTGCGATTTTTCCGATATTAGAGACAGTGTTGAAGCATTTATAGATCAGAAGCTTGATCATAATTTTCTATTGCATAAAGATGACCCGATCATTCCCATGCTCATTGCAAACAAGGAGCGTTTCCTGGCCCTTGATGAGCATCCCACCGCAGAAGTCCTGAGTAAGATGATTTATCAGCATCTTAAACAATCTGGCTTTAACGTCGCCCAAGTCGTGTTATGGGAAACCGCCAGCGCCCATGCCTGTTACCGGGAAAACTGACAGCGGCCATGAGTTTTGTAAATCCGGTCAACAAGTCAATCTGTCTCGAACAAGTCTGCGAGTCCAACTATCAAAAGTTGCTGAAATTAATTCCGGACTTAATGGCATTTAAAGAAACGGCTATTGGCCTCGCTCCCCATCACACTACGCTGCATCTCGAAATCATTGAGCGTACGCCGTATACCATGACCGTGGAACTTAGCCATTGCTTCATTAATAAAAACAGGGATGAATTTCTGGCGCCCGCTGTAAAGATAAGAGTCTATCTGGATGCGCAGTTGGCCGAAGTATTAAGCGATCATGCCCGTGCCGGTGTGGCGCAGGTTTTTAAAGATCCCGGATTAAGCCGCGAAATTATGAACTACAAATGGCGGTTAAATTATTTTCTGCAAAAATGGCTGGATCACTGTTTAAAAAATGACTACTTATTCAGCCCTAATGCTGAAGCGGCGGCTTAATCTTGAAAAAAACAGCTTTTTTCGCGAAAGACCAATAGCCGTTTTAACGTTAATCCGTTCGCGGCTAGCCAACGCCACTCTAATAACCATCCATTAATGCGCAAAAAATCACCCACACTAAGCCTGTTTAAATTATTGTTGGGATTATTTTGTCTAAGCCGTAAGCATCCTGTGTTGATGCTGATTGTTCTCGGCCTGGGCTTGGGCAGCTATGGCTACGAAGTTGAAATTGCCCGTCCGGCGTTACTCTATCAAGGCGCACCGCAATCCCGCGATGCTAAAAACATCGATACCTGGTTTCGCATATTACGTAATCGTGGTTTTATTCTGGGTTATTCGGATCTGCGCGGTAACCCGTTGTGGGTAGAGTACGCGTTGATCCCCGCCGCAGAAAATACGCCGCCCCTAAAACGCCCCAATCACTTTGAAACCGACTGGCGCAGCATCAATCGCGTCAGCCACGAGAGTTATCAAAAAAGCGGATACGATCGCGGACACATGGCACCAAATTATGCGATGAGTCATCTTTACGGCAGGGAAGGGCAGGCAGACAGTTTTTTGATGACCAACATCACTCCGCAAAAAACCAAGCTCAACCAACAATTATGGCAACGTTTGGAGGAGGAGGAAATAAAGCATTTTGCCAAGCTATTCGGCAAAGTGTGGGTGATTACCGGGCCGGTTTTTAGCGGCACAGTCGAGCGGTTATCTTCAGACTTGACGGTGGAAATACCGGATGCGTTTTACAAAATATATATGACAGAGGCTGCGCCAAACAAGCCGCCTATTGCGTTGGCCTTTTTAATCCCGCAAACGGTCAACGGCAAAGAGCCGCTGGCGCAGTTCGTGACCAATATTGACAGCATAGAAGCGCAAACCGGTATCGATTTTTTTACTGAGCTGGACGATCGCCTTGAGTCACATGTGGAGGCGGCTATTGAGCCGCTTCCCTGGGATTTGCAGGCCGTCAGTAAGCCTCCCCATCATTAACGGCAGCTACTATACAGGTCGCCCGAAATGGGCAATTGTTCCATACCGTCGTTCGTACCTTGTCTCAACCCGTCTTTAATTCTCGGGCTACATTTTGGGTGAAATCCAATAAATAAACATTTATTGATCTGGCTCAATTTTTTTATCCCGCACTTTGTTTAAATAGCCGCACGTTGATGCAAGTCAACTGTTTTTCCTTAATCAATAGCTGGAGAATTACTATGAGTGATGTACAAGAAAAAGATAAATTCTGGATTTACGTAGCCGGTCTTGTTTTAGCCGTGGTTGCTACGGTGGTTATGATTAAAAGCGGTGAGCATGATAAGTTCGAATCGACAGCAAAAGCAATCGCTGAAGATCCTGCTAATTCAGCCTATAGAAAATAAAAGGCTTTCTCCTCTTAGCCGTAGTTTTCGTTTGACCGCATAGAGCCCAACTTAAAGCCTGGCCGAGTTGGGCTCTATGCGGAAGTTTATTAAATCCTCGCAAGTCTGGGTTGTTTAGCGATTAAGTTGCATAGAAGCTAAACAGCCCTTTTTTATCGGTTATTTTCAATTGCTTGGATTTAACTTCTATCAGTTTTCGTGCTTGAAAGAGATGAATGATTCGACTAACCGTTTCATGCGCGATTCCCAGATAATTTCCTATTTCTTCCCGTGACATGCTCAGGCGAAATTCCAGCTCGGAGTAGCCTCGTATGCTCAGGCGATCTGAAATATGCAGAATGAAGCAAGCCACGCGCTCTTCTGCAGATCGGCGGCTTAGCATCATCTTTTGTACCTGCGCATCAAACTGGTTGCAGGATCTTTGCAGCAACACCTGGCTTAAGCCGGGGGTGTTGATGGCCAATATCTCTATTTTATAGGCCGGCAAATGGCAATAATTCACGGTCTCCAAGGCTATGGCGGTACAGTTATGGATTTGTGACGACATGCCGTCAAATCCGAGTAATTCCCCAGGAAGAATAAAATCAACAACCAGCTCATTGCCGTTTTGGTCAAAACTCAGCAATTTGGCGCTGCCGGAACGCAAGGCAATTATTCCCCTGAATGGGCTGCCGGCATGATAAATGGCCTCGCCCTTTTGACGTATATTGTTTCGATTGACCAATAGCGCGAGCTCACCCACTTCCGACCGAGGCAGTCCTTTAGGAATGCATAAATTATCCAAGTTACAGTTTGCGCAAGTGACTGCCGTTTTGGTTGTCGATGAAGTGGAGGTTGTTGAATCTATCATTATTTTGAAAATGAGAAAGAGAGTGCGGAAATAAATCAATTAAAACTTAACTTGGTTACAAGAAATCCATATGCACTTTCTGATGACCAACTTATCGATAGGATTTATTATCTCACCTGAAAGCATATAAATTAAATGGTATTTGTGCGGCATAGCGGTATGCCGTTGCCGCTATAGGGCAAGCGTCATCCGGTTCTTTTCGCCCAAGACGGCTATTTTGTTGAAATGGTGAGTTCTCTTGTTGATTGCTATCAACGTTTTAGCGATGCCATCGATAGCAAGCAAGCTTCGCGAGGCCGTTAACATGCGACACACATTTTTAAATTGAAGTCAGTGTTTCCTACAGACTATTTTTTCTGTATTGCCGCTTCAATTTGCTTGCATAAGGTTTTCAAAATCTTGATACGCGCAAAGTTCTTGTCATTGGCTTCTATCAGCGTCCAAGGCGCAATTTCGGTGCTGGTGCGATCTACCATGTCGCATACCGCATGCTCGTACTCATCCCATTTATCGCGATTGCGCCAGTCGTCTTCGGTAATCTTGAAGCGTTTGAAACCGATTTTTTCGCGCTCATTGAAGCGCTCAAGTTGTTCCTCTTTACTGATGGCGAGCCAGAATTTGACCACCACAATATTGTGGCGCACCAATTGTGCTTCAAAATCGTTGATCTCGCTGTAAGCGCGCATCCAGTCTACTTTTGAACAGAATCCCTCAACCCGTTCGACCAAGACGCGACCGTACCAGGAACGATCGAAAATCGTCACCCGCCCACGGCGAGGAATGTGTCGCCAAAAGCGCCACAAATAAGGTTGGGCGCGTTCTTCTTCGGTAGGGGCGGCGACCGGAATAATATTGTACCAGCGGGCATCCAGGGCGCCGGTGATGCGGCGAATTGCGCCGCCTTTTCCGGCCGCATCATTGCCTTCGAACATGGCTATTACGGTGATATTTTTAAACTTGGCTTCGCGGGTCAGCAAAGCGAGCTTGCCCTGGTATTTTTCCAAGTCAGTCTTGAATTTTTTCTTATCAATCTTCTGGGTCAGATCCAGCGTCTTCAGAATATTAAGCTGGTCAATCGAAGGCAGCGGTGGCGGCGCAATAATCTCCACTGTTTTCATGTCGGCATCGTCCAGACGTTTGCGTATGGCATCAAGAATCACCTTGCCTACGGTCAAGCTGCGGTAGTGCGGATCGTAGCCCTCGACGATGGTCCACGGCGCTTCTGCCGTGCTGGTGTGCCGAATCACGCTTTCATGTATGACACTGAACTTGTCGTATAGCTTGAAGTGTTTCCAGTCGCGATCGGTCACGCGCCAGCGGGTTTGCGGATTTTCCTCAAGCAGTTGCAGGCGTTTTTCCTGTCTGTTTTTGGATAAGTGCATCCAGAATTTGAGAATCAGCGCGCCTTCGTCGGTCAGCATCTTTTCCAGGCGTTTAGCGCGTTCCATGCTCTGGTCAAGTTCAGCCGCCTTGGTGCGGCCGGTCACGCGATTGAGAATAGGCCAGGTGTACCAGGAGCCGAGAAACATGCCTATCCTGCCTTTGGGAGGAAGCTCGCGCCAGAACCGCCACATCATCGGGCGGTCAAGTTCCTCATCCGACGGCTCGCCCATGCCGTGAGTTTGGATAAACCGCGGGTCCATCCATTCGTTGAGCAAGTTGACGGTTTCGCCGCGTCCCGCACCGTCCAGGCCGCCAATCAAAATAATAACCGGAAATTTGGACGATTTTGCCAAATCCATTTGTGCGTCCAGCAGTGCCTCGCGCAGCTTGGGCACTTCCATATCGTAGGTGACTTTGTCTATCTTGTGTCCAAGCTCTGCCGATTCAAACATGACGATCTTCCTGATGGTTTATCCGAGAATAGAAATATTAAGATTATAAACTGATGTTACGTAAGCCAGATAACAACACCACGAAGACACGAAGAGCACGAAGTTTCATGTTTTTATATTGCTTTCACGTTGAAACATCATTGTTAGTTGTAGAGTTGACTTTAGCCGCTCCCCCTACGCATCAACTTAGGTAAGAAGCCACATATTCAGTCAATTAGGGCGCCAGCAGATTGATTGATAAACCACGCAGAACACAAAGTTTTATATTTTCTTCGTGTCTTCGTGTCTTCGTGGTGAAAATTTCTTAGCTATTGCGTAACATCAATTATAAAGAGTATATGTTAGGTTTGTCGGCGATAAAAGCTACGGTTTTGTGATTGTTTTTTCATGTTTAGGCGGGTTTTTTTGCTCCGGTGGCAAGCGACCAATCGCTCCAGTAAAGGCCTAATCAAAACAGGTTCATATCCTCGATAATATTTCTTCAATCAGTTAAACCCTTTATAATGGTCGGATTATATAAGGACTACAGGGCATGTACCCATTCTATGACTAATTTGAATAACGCGCTTTCAACACGTTTGGATCGACTTACTGCAAGCGGTCATCATCAACTGCTTTGCGGAGGACTTAAAGGGATTGAGAAAGAAAGCCTGCGCATATCCAAAGACGGATTCATTGCTCAAACGCCACATCCCAAAGCATTAGGCTCCGCATTGACGCATCCGTATATCACCACGGATTATTCTGAATCCCTGATCGAATTGATTACCCCGCCGTTTGCCGACGTAAAAGACTCTCTGGACTATTTGCATAACATACATCAGTTTGTTTATGAGCATCTGGATAATGAAATTTTGCTGGGTGCAAGCATGCCCTGCGGCATTGATGGGGATGAAAGCATTCCCATCGCCGAATACGGGTCGTCCAACATAGGCAGGATGAAGCATGTTTACCGGCACGGTTTATGGCATCGTTACGGCAGAACCATGCAGTCCATTGCCGGTATCCATTTTAATTATTCGGTGCCTGAAGCTCTGTGGCCTGTTCTACATAAAGAAAAGAGCAGTCCGCTGAGTCTGGAGCAGTTCATTAACGAAGCCTATTTTGGTCTAATCAGGAATTTCCAGCGTATGGGCTGGTTAATTCTGTATTTATTCGGCGCATCGCCCGCCATCTGCAAAAACTTCTTCAACAGCCGTCCGGCATTGATGACGCAATTTGAAGCGTTTGACAATGGCACGCTTTATCATCCCTATGCGACGTCGTTACGCATGAGCGACATCGGCTACAAGAGTAAAAACCAGGCTAATCTGAACATTGATTACAACTCCATAGACGGCTACGTCAGTAGCTTGAGTGCGGCCATTAACACGCCTTATCCCGAATATGAAAAAATCGGCACGCTGGTTGACGGCGAATACCGTCAGCTGAACAGCAATATTTTGCAGATTGAAAACGAGTTTTACAGCACTATGCGGCCTAAACAAATTGCCCAGTCCGGCGAAAAACCGACCCTGGCGCTTAAGCGTCGCGGGGTTCGTTACATAGAAATGCGTTCGCTGGACCTGGATTTATTTAACCCTATCGGTATCGATGAAGATAAAGCCCGTTTTATTGAGGCGCTATTGCTCACTTGCTTGTTGCAGGACAGTCCGAAAACTTCAGCACAGGAGCAACAGGTGAATAACGCCAATCAATTGGCTGTTGCCAATTTTGGCAGAAAACCGGGGCTGGAACTTAATAAAAACAATCAAAAAATCCTTTTAAAAGATTGGGCGGCTGAAATTCTTGAATCCATGCAGCCGGTGTGTGCCATTCTTGATCAGGATGATGCGGCAAAGCATTACAGTTCCGCTTTGGAAAAACAGCAGTTGTTAGTCGAAAATCCTGATTCAACCGCATCTGCACGCATATTGGAGCAGATGACGCAGCTTAGGCAGCCGTTTTCCCGTTTCGCATTAAATACTTCCATCGAACATGGACAGTATTTTAAGCTCAATGAACTGGATAAGATCAAGACACAACAGTTTAATGACATGGCGGCGTTATCTCATGACAAACAGCTGGAAATCGAAAATAACAAGCAAATGCCGTTTGACTATTTTTTGAAGCAGTATTTTTTACAAGCGTAACTTGGCTATTCGCGGTCGCTATTATTAAGTTGATATGGGTTGTCGGCGAGTGAATTTGCCCCCATATAGATGATTAACTGAGCAGTGACACAAGCGGGCAATAAGGAAAACACATGATGATCACATTTGATATAGAGCAACTACAAACCGAGCTGGATAAAAAAAATCCGCGCGTCATACTGAAAAAAGCGCTGGAGCTGTTCGATAATATTGCCATTTCGTTCAGCGGTGCGGAAGACGTGGTGCTGATCGATATGGCATTGGCTATCAGAAAAGACATACAGGTCTTTTCTTTGGATACCGGACGCTTGCATCCTGAAACTTATCGTTTTATGGAAAAAGTCAGAAAGCATTACCAAATCGATATTGAATTATTGACGCCGGACCGCGATGTACTGGATAGCTTCGTTAAAAAGAAAGGCCTGTTCAGTTTCTATGAGGACGGACACCAGGAATGTTGCGGTATCCGCAAGGTTGAACCGTTAAAGCGCAAACTGGCTCATTTAGACGCCTGGATTACCGGTCAACGCAAAGATCAAAGTCTGGATACTCGGCAAGATATTCCTGAAGTGCAGATAGACACGGCATTTTCTACCGCCGAGCATCAACTGGTTAAATTTAATCCCTTGCTCAACTGGAGTTCGGCGCAAGTCTGGGATTATATTGAAGCCTATCAGGTGCCTTACAACGAGTTACACGAAAAAGGCTTTATCAGTATCGGTTGCGAACCCTGCACCCGAGCGGTGCTGCCCAATCAGCATGAAAGGTCGGGGCGTTGGTGGTGGGAGGCGGGGGCGAAAAAAGAATGCGGGTTACATGCGGGTAATTTGAAAAAGTAATTGCGGGCGACCGAATGGTCGTCCTTAGTCTTTTCAGCATGGGCTAAAATTTGTTAACTGGAAAAAGGGGGTAGCGTCTCATGGCTGAATTGGATGTTGTCAAAACCCCCCTCTATTATTTTGCCGAAACGGTAGGTACTTTGATTTATAAGGTCAGGGGGAAACTCGTGATTCCCGGTCCGGATAACTCAGCTAGTCCAGATCGTTCAGATACAAATCTTCAATCAGCTTTCTTTCTTCTTGCGTAAGTAAAATCGGGGAATATTTTTTTTCGGAGCGGCGTTGTTCGGAAAGCAGTTGTTGCCGTCGCTCAATTGCGCGTCTTTCATCGCTGCGTCTGCTCATATCGCGACGATTCGATTTTGGCCAGGCCAGATAATGATTTTTTATATTTTCCACCCACTCCGGCGATCCGAATGGATAGGGAATCTTGCGCCTGTCAGTCATGCGCCGGGTCATGGATGACCTGCGCGGGTTGCGTCGAAAATCATAGAGGTTCATGTTTCGATTCCTCCCCGACAATTTATGGGGGTGTGTTCAAGGCAATGAGCATAAAACGAAAAGCTATTATCTGGTCTTTGATGGATTCAGTCTATAAGCTTTTATGCTTAGCATGGGCTTGATGGTACTTCTGTCCAAACGCTCAAGTGAGTTTGATATTGTTAATATATGAAATCCGTTCGACCGCCAACAGCGCCTCATCATTAAAGCAATAAACGATGATAAAACGCCATAGGCGGTAAAGCCTGGTTATTGTCCGTCGTCGAATTCTGTTGGCGAGGGGCTTGGTATTGGCTCTGCTTCGGTAATTACTTCCTGTGCGGTGCCGTTTTCAGCATCTTCCACCCATGCAGTTGTCTCCGGTTTATCCATATCGGCAACCCAGTCGCGCCAGATCGAGATCAGTACCGCCATTAGCGTAGGCCCTAAAAACAAGCCCAGTAGACCGAAGTTTTCCAGTCCGCCGAAAATGCCGAGCAGTGTCCAGATGAACGGCAGTTTAACTGCGCCGCCGATTAGTCTGGGACGTACGTAATTGTCAGCCAGCAGGATAACCACTACGCCGAACACAAACAGCGAGCTTCCCGCCGCCATGTGTCCTTCTGCGATCAGCACCAACGAACAGGCGCCGAAAATCAGTTTGGCCGCGAACGGAATCATCGCAAAAACACCGGTCAACGCACCCAGCATGGCCGGATGACTTAATCCGGCCAACGCATAGCCCACGCCCAGCAGCAAGCCTTCGCCCAGACCGACCAGCACCAAGCCGTTGACCGTGGCGCGCACCGCCGCTGTGGCGTGAATGGCGTAACGGACGCCGGTCTCGCCAAACAGTTTTCGGTTAGTCGCCAGCACATATTGGCTCAGCCCCGTGCCGTGTTGATAAACAAAGAACAACACCACCAGTGTCAGTAAAAAACCGAAGAAACGGTGCAAAAGTTGGCTGGCGAAGTCCTTGGTATAAGTGATGGCGCTTCCGGTTCCCAGCCAGTGCAAGGATTCGTTGGCGACGACCGGATTGCCCAAGGCATTCATCCAGGTGTCTTTTGCCCAGTTACCTATCATGGGTATGGTTTCCAGCCAGACAGGCGGCGGGATGCCGACATTTTGAGCTTCAGTCAGAATTTGTCCGAGCGATTGCGCCTCATTCAGCAACCGGCTCAAACCATAACCCAAGGGTACAAGAATCAGTGCGCCGATCAGCAGAGTCAGCAGCAAAGCCCCCCAAGTGACTTTGCCATGTATTTCATTGGAGGCTAGCAGCCGTTGATAAATCGGCCAAGTGGTGATGGCAAGCACCACAGCCCAAACCAGCAAAGCCAGAAAGCTGTGTAAAACCCAACTACCCAGCAACAGTAAAATAAAACCGCCGATAAGACGCGCTTTGACTTCCATAGTATTTGTCATAATTTATAGTTCGGTCGACTGCATGGATGCAGGGGGTAGGGCAATACAGGAGCAATTGCCGACGACTGCACGGATGCAGGAGGTAGAGCAATGCAGGAGCAATTGCCGAGGCTTAAAAAAGAACTCACGGTAAACGAAATCCTCGTAGAGTGTAGGTTGAGTTACGGCTGCCGCCTAAGCTAACCTACGTTGCTGACGCCCTTCGCATAGCAGGGTAATCAGGATATAAATCAACATTAATGCACTGGCCAATAGCCACGGCTGCCAGGCGCTAGTCATTAACAATTGTCCGTGAGCAAAATACAAGCCGATGCCAAGTCCGATATAACCGAGCACGCGTTTGACATCGTAATCCACCGGATAATATTTTCGCCCCAACAGATACGAAAGGATAGCCATGCTGCCGTAACAGGCCAGCGTCGCCCAAGCCGAACCGACATAACCGAATAGCGGTATCCACCAGATATTGAGCACGATAGTCAATGCCGCTCCGGCTAAAGATACCGAAGCGCCCATCAAGGTACGATCGGTTAATTTATACCAGATGGACAGGTTAATATAAATACCCAGACATAGATTAGCCAGCAGCAGAATCGGCACGACTTCAAGGCCGGCGCGGAATTCGTCGCCGACAAAGTACTTAAAGAAATCGATAAATAAGGTTACCAGCAGGAAGATGAACACGCAGAAAATGACAAAAAACTTGAGCACCACCGCGTAAACCTGGCGGGCATCGCTTTTGCCAGCGTAAGCAAAGAAAAACGGCTCGGCCGCATAACGGAAAGCCTGAATGAACAGCGACATCAGAATCGATAATTTATAACAGGCGCTGTAAATGCCCAGCATCTTCATGTTGGTCAGGGCATCGTAAGGCAGCAGGTACTTTAGCAGGACGCGGTCGAGCATTTCGTTGATGATTCCGGCGAAACCGATGACCACCATCGGCAACGAATAGCGAACCATGCGGCCGAATAATGCCCGGTCAAATCCCCAGGCAAGGCCAGCTAATTGAGGCGCAAGCAGCAAAAATTTAAAGCCGCTGGCCAATAGATTGGCGATAAAAATATAGCCTATGCCTATGGCGGGGTTGTAGATCGGCGCTATCCATGACTCGGGGTTGGCCGCGTAGAGCTTGGGGCAATAGATGATGAAAAACAGGCTTAGCAGCACGGTTATCCCTATTTCGAATATCTTGATACCGGCGAAGCGGAAGGCCCTGTTTTCCGCCCTCAGCCGGGCAAACGGAATGGCGGCAATCGCATCCAGGATTAAAATCAGGCTAAAGCACAGTACATATTCAGGGTGATTGGCGTAGCTCAGCGCCGCCGAAAGCTGTGTGTTGATCAGCAGTATCAATGCAAAAAAGCCCAGATTGACCAGCACTACGAATATCAGTGCTGTGGAATAGGCGAGATCGGGGCCGGTGCGCTCCTTATCGCGAAACCGGAAATAGCCGGTTTCAAAGCCGAACAGCAGCAATACGGAAAAAAATCCGGCGTAGGCATAAAATTCCGACACCACCCCGTATTCCGCTGCGGTGAAGTAATAGGTGTACAGCGGCACCAACAGATAGGTGAGGAATCGGCCGAAAATACTGCTGAGGCCGTAGACCGCAGTCTGAGATGCAAGTTTTCTTATAATGCTCATGGCGCGGAATTATACATGAACTCGGCAGTTGCTCCTGCATAACCCACATGGATGTGGGGAATACAGATATTGAAGGAACAAATATTTGCTCATGTGGTCGTCGGCGCACCGTTACGCTGCTCTTGCATAATCGACAGGGATGCGAGGAACTCTAGCAATACCGTTCATCCTAAAAACTTGCAGTAAGCCCATGAAAATAAAGAAATCAGTATATTGTTATTTACCCTTTGGGTGATTGATGGCTTACAGTTTTGGTATCTATTGGAAAACTTTTGTGCTTTTTGTGCCGCCTACTTTTGGTTTTCGTTTTTCCAGGTTCATGGAGAAATTCGGGCTCGTCATCATGATTCAGTCTTTATTCCTGGTATAAAACCACATCTGATAAATACTGATCAAAATTTGCAGGCCCATCGAAATTCCCATTAACGCACCGCTGGCAACCACCACGTAGGCGAATGAAGGAATGGATTTGGTAATAAACCACGACAGGACATCCAATAACATCGCGGCAAAAGGGATGACGACCGCAACTCTTTTTACGATCACATTAATATCGCAAAGCAGGAAAATCTTGCCGATAAAAAACAAAATAAACGCAATGCCGAATAAATGGATATGAGAAACCCTGATTAAACGCGGGTATGATGCGCCTCCGCTATGGGCCACTTCGGATACGCCTGCGTAATGGGTTAAATCGGGCAGGGAAGGATTGATAGCGGGCGTATGGCACTTAATGCAGTCGCGATTTAATATCGGGGCGATTTTTTGGTCGTAATCAGGTTCGTCGGCACCGTCTTGTATCCATTTTAAAATGACTTCCTTATCGTTTTTATATTTCAGGTTAGGTTCCATGATGCCGTTAATGGCCGAGCCCAAGCGCGTTTGGTCATTTGAACCGTGATAATTAATGGTTACATCGGCAATGGACAGCCCGGCCACGCCGTCATGACCCTGATGGGAGTAATACAGATTGCCCAAGGCAACCAGATAGCCGAGCCCTATGGTAAGCAAAAAGACGGTATTTAAAATGCGTTCGCTGACGGAAATATCGCGAAAGCGGGTATAAGATTCGGACATAGCGGTTCTTGAAGAGTGATTATGAGCAGTGTGGGAAGGGTTGATTTCAGGATAAATAACGTCCGATAATTACACTAATTGTAGCGTTGCAATTATTTGATGTAAAAGTTTAATGACCAGTAAACGGGAGTGTTGCCAAATTGACAAACTTCCTTTCCATTACCATTGTTGCTCGCGAGTGGTTATAATTAAATATATATAACGATGATCAGAGAGGCGCGGTTAATCCCTAATCTTTCCTTGGCACACTGCTCCCATATTGCTCCGATTCCTGCATAATTCACATGTATGCGACTGGATCGACAGATTTGGGACTCGTCTTTTGCCCCTTGGGCTACAATTCCAACCGAAAAAGAGATGCAATTATTTTGATATTAATACTGAAGGCAGAATGCTTGAATAATCCCGAAATGAAAGAGCCGGGAGTTCGTTTTGAGGCTAATGTCCGGCAAAGCTTCCGCTCCTGCTCACGCCCCTTACCTACATCCTTGTAGGCAATGAGAATACATAAACGAGCGCTTTCACGATTACTGCTGCTTTATGTTTTGGGCGGATGTGTCGTAATCGGAATAGCGGTTACCACGCTGGTAAAAAAAGAGGTGCAGAGCTCTAAATATCAGGCGCGTTACCTGTCGGCAATAAGCAAGCAATTGAGTTCTGAGCTCAAGCCGGGGCATAGTTCGGCGATACGTTATCCTGATCACGGCCCTTACGACCAGCGCCTGGGCTACACGCTGTTGTCGGACGAGATAGCGCGCCTGGAAAAGTCAGGTTATAGCGTGACCACGCAGGCCTCTATTTCGCCGATGATGAGCCGGTTGGTCGATGATTACGGCTTGTTTCCCATTTATCAAGAGAAAACCCGGGCCGGGCTTCGCATTGTCGATCAAGCCAACCGAACTATATTCAGCGCTGTTTATCCCACTCATGGTTATCCCGATTTTAATGCCATCCCGCCGCTGGTATTGAACACCTTGCTGTTTATAGAAAACCGGGAGTTGCTTGACGAAAATCACAGAAATATTAATCCGGCGGTGGAATGGGATCGCTTGGGTTTTGCCGCATTACAAATGATGGCGCGAAAACTGGGCGCGGACATCAACGTGCCGGGCGGCAGCACCTTGGCGACGCAGTTGGAAAAGTACCGGCATTCGCCGGACGGCTATACCGAATCAATGGTAGAAAAGCTTCGCCAAATGGGCAGCGCATCGGTACGCGCCTATTTACTGGGGCCGGATACGCGTGAAATGAGACGACAAATCGCGCTCGCCTATTTAAATTCCATGCCGCTTGCCGCGACTGCAAAATTAGGCGAGGTGCATGGTTTGGGGGACGGCTTGTCGGCTTGGTTCGGCGCCGATTTTAACGCGGTTAACCGACTGCTCAGCCCGACTGCCATGGATGGCGGAAGTGTCGCAGTCGGTACGACTGCATGGATGCAGGAGGTAGAGCAACGCAAGGAGCAGTTGCCGAGGGAGTCGACGCGACAGAAAGCGCTCAATTCAACCGAACGGGTAACTCCGCAACAGGCGCTAGCCTACCGGCAGGTGCTGAGTATCCTGTTGTCGCAAAGACGGCCTTCCTATCTATTGGGGCCCGGTTACGACGCACTGCAAAATCTTACCGACAGTTATTTGCGCGTGTTGGCGGAACAGGGCGTTATTTCAGCGTCGCTACGGGATGCGGCCTTGCAGGTGTCTACAGTGCGTTTGCCTAAGTCGGATCAAATGCCGGTCAAATTTATGGCCGAACAAAAGACCCAGAATGTGTTGCGCACCCGTCTTGCCAAGACGCTGGGTGTAAAGTCCAACTATGAGCTGGACCGTCTGGATTTAACCGTTAAAACCACACTCGATTACGGCACCCAACAGGCGGTCACTCAAGCGCTACGCCAGTTGAGCGACCCTGACAAAGCCCGCGCCGCAGGCATAGTGGGCTTTAGGATGCTGAATGAAAATATCGATCTGGCCCCGATAGTCTATAGCCTGATGTTGTTCGAGCGTGGCGAAAAAGGTAATCTGCTGCGCATCCAGACCGATAATTACGATCAGCCGCTCGATATTAACGAAGGCATTCGGCTGGATTTGGGTTCAACCGCCAAGCTGCGGACGATGGTGCATTACCTGGAGCTGGTTACCGAGATTTACCAGCAATATAAAGACCTGCCGCCGCAGGAACTGGGCCGGGTTGAATTGCACCCGCGCGATTATTTGTCGGCCTGGGTTATTGCTCAGTTACGTGCGAATCGGCAAATAAATCTGGAGGATTTGCTTAACCAGGCCTTGGATCGACGCTACTCGGCCAGTCCTTACGAGAATTTTTATACCGGCGGCGGCGTGCATAGTTTTAATAATTTCACCCCGGATGAAAATTTTAAAATCATGTCGGTGCGTGATGCGTTACGTGATTCGGTCAATCTGGTGTTCGTTCGGTTAATGCGCGACCTGGTCTATCATCATCTTTATAAGCCGGAAGGCATAGCGCGATGGCTGGAAATCCCTGATGATCCTCGGCGCATGGAATATCTGGAACGTTTTGCGGATAAGGAAGGCCTGGTTTATTTAAGACGTTTTTACGACAAGTATCACGGCAAGCCGACCGACGAAATCATGGAGTTGCTGACCCAGAGAGTCTTTGCCAAGCCGTCGCGCCTGACCATGCTTTACCAGGCGGTTTATCCGGACGCAGATACTCATGCGCTTAGCGGTTATTTGAATGCCCATTTATCTGCCACGGCCTTGGATGCGGAAGATATTGAGCAACTTCACCAGAAGTATTCGCCCGCGAATTTCGATTTGCAAGATCAAGGCTATATCACCAAAGTTCATCCCCTGGAATTGTGGCTGGTCGGTTATCTGGTTCAACATCCCGATGCCACGCGCGCTGAAGTTATCGCCGCCAGTACCGAGCAGCGGCAGAATGTCTACCGGTGGCTGTTTAAAAGCAGCCGGAAAAACGCCCAGCAGCGGCGTATCATGACCTTGCTGGAGGATGAGGCTTTTAAACAGATTCATACCGCATGGGATCGTTTGGGGTATCCGTTCGGATCGTTAACGCCTTCTTACGCAACCTCCATCGGCGCATCGGGCGATCGCCCTGCGGCATTGGCGGAACTGATGGGCATTTTACGCAATGACGGCATGAGATTACCGACAGTCCGGTTCGACAGCTTGCATTACGCCCAGGCGACACCCTATGAAACAGTGCTGGACAAATTGCCAGAGCAAGGCCAGCAAGTGCTTGCACCCGAAGTGGCGAAAGCGGCGCGCGGCGCGCTGATCGGCGTGGTCGAGGCAGGCACGGCAGGGCGACTTCGCGGCATATACAAAAGCGCTGACGGCAAACCGCTGTCGGTCGGAGGTAAAACCGGAACCGGGGATCATCGTCGGGAAATATGGGGAGCAGGGGGGCGCTTGATCGACTCGATATTCATCAGCCGTGCCGCCACTTTTACCTTTTTCCTCGGGGATCGGTTTTTTGGTGTAATTACCGCCTATGTGGCGGGGCCGGATGCCGAAAAGTATCACTTTACCAGCTCATTGCCGGTACAAATAATCAAGTTTCTGGAGCCCACGCTGGCGCCTTTGGTGAATAAAACAGCGGGTGGCGATGCTTCCGGATTGCTGGTGAATTTAAAAACGGCCGAGACAGGGAAGGATAATGGTCCGGCTTTCGTATCCCCGCCTTAATGGGTATTGCAATCCTTGATCGGCAGAGTTAACGGTATTGCACTCGCTACATCTCTCACACCATTGGCTATGTAACCGATGGTGATTCAAGGCCTACAAGGCTTTAACAAGTCGGCCGGGCCTAATGAATGCCCACTTTGTAATATGCTGAAACACGACAACCCCCGTTTTATGTAGTCCCGACATCTGCCCGGTAATCAAAAAAATCAACCAAATAAGCTTTATCTTGAACAGGGTTTCTGCCGCCCCGGAAAGTTATTTCCCCCAGCACTCAGTCACTTTTGCGGCAGTTGTTTGAACGCTAGCCGACGTCGTTTTTCCGTCTTTATTAACAGCAAAAGTGCCGCATGTAGCGTCTGCAAATGGACTTAGCGGGGCTGCAGTAACTGTGTAAGTTGTGGCACTCGGGGTGCCTGATATGGCAATGGTGTAATAACCATCAGGCGAGGTGGCGGTAGTGCCGGTGCTAAGGCCTATTTGTGCAAGTGTGCCATAGGTAGTGTTGTTAGCCCTGTATTTTTCCTGCGCTAATTGCGCATTCAAAAGCGCCGCCTTGGCATCAGAACGTTTTCCTCGGGTTACATAGTCCGAATAAGCAGGGACAGCAATAGCGGCAAGAATCCCGATTATAGCCACTACAATCATCAATTCCATTAACGTAAAACCGGAAGACCGTTTGAATGTGTTCATTGTTTCGCCTTTTTAAAGTTATGTTATTGAGCAAATATAGCATAGCCAACATATTGCGAAGGTAAATTGAATAACGCTTGGATTTTGCAGACAAAATGTAGATTAGCTAACGGATTAAAAACAATAGTAATCTATAATCAAGCAACATAAAAAGGTGGATAGACATGAACAGACAAAAAAACGTCGGATTTACCCTGCTTGAGACAATGATAGTCGTTGCCATAATTGGCATAGTCGCAGCTATAGCCGTGCCTTCATTTCAAAGTATTCTTGAGATTAATCGTTTAAAACAAGCGGTTGAATCGTTTCAGTCGGATATGCAATTTGCACGAACTGAAGCGATCAAACAAAGCACAAGTATCATAGCTTCACGAACAACAGGAAATGCGGGTGCATGGTGTTATGGTTTGGCAAGAGATATTCCCACAACCAGAACAAGTTGCGATTGCACGGTAACCGATACAACATCTGCCAGCTATTGCGATATAAAAAACGTTTCAGGTACCGGTTTTAGTTTTATCAATATGGATTCCGCCAGCGGTAACAGCACTTTTGATTTTAGACGCGGAACCATAGGCAATAATGGTGTGACGTTTAGCTCCGCCAATTATGCGGCCAGGGTTGTTTTTAGTGCTGTAGGGCGGGTAAGGGTTTGCTCACCCGCCACAGCAGCCAACCCCATGCCGACAGGCAAGGTAGGCTTGCCTGGTAAACCAAATTGCACCTAATAGCCTCGTACAGGGAATCGACAATGAAAAAACAAACCGGCTTCACGCTCATAGAAATCATGATTGCTTTGGTGCTTGGCTTGATTGTTCTTTCAGCCACTATTGGCATTTATATCTCCACTGTTAAAGGAAGTACGGATACCATTAATTCTGCACGATTGAATCATGATCTTGAATCAGTTATGTCTCTGATGGTCAATGATATTAGACGGGCGGGCTATTGGGGTGGTGCGAAAGAGGGCGTTGACAGCTCGACAAACCCATTCACAATAGGTACTGCTAATATACAAAGTCCATCGGTTTCGTGCATCTTATACACTTATGACGGAGGTGGCGGAGTAACTAGCGGCGTCAATCATGACTCCAACGGACTTGTTGATGCCGATGAATATTATGGTTTTCAGCTTACTGGGGGCGCTGTCACAATGCGGACTACGGGGACGACAACAGCAAATTGCGCTGATGGCAATTGGGAAACCATGACAATAGACTCGGGTGGTCAAAGCATTAACATCACCGCATTAACATTTACCATAGCCTATAAATGCCTGAATGTTTCAACTGCTCTTTCTTATGACTCGACATGTGCGCAGGTAGCTACGGCAGGAAATCTGGTTACGGGAGAAAAAGCCAGTGAATCCCGGCAGTTTAATATTGTTTTGACAGGGCAGTTGGCTAATGACGCAACCGTTACAAAAACATTAACAGGCACCGTAAAAGTAAGAAACGATCGTATTTTTACACAGTAGCTGTTCAAGGGACTCGATGATGAAAACAATAATACAGCCTGATTTAAACAACCAGCGAGGCGCAGCCACTTTGCTCGTCGTATTGGTACTATTGATTGGTATAACGCTGGTAACGCTAACAACCTCAAAAACGGTTCTGCTTGAAACCCAAATCGCCGCTGATAACTACCGGACGGCTCAGGCCGTTGCAGCGGCTAATTATGCAATGGATTATGGGATCAATTATTTTAATAACGGCGGGTTTGATCAAGTTACCGCCGCTGGAGTCGCAGGTAGTGATGGTATTGTTGATATTGTTACGGTGCCTACCCTGACGTCCGCTGATGGCAGTCAAACAACATACGCAACTCTGACATTTGACAATTCACTGGCTACTCGTTGTGCGCCAGCAACGATTGGCATGAAAAGCGGCCTTATCACAGCCATTGGCTTTAGTGATGACCGCCTTGCAAGCAGAACCATCAGTCAGTGCGTTGTTCCCTTGGCTATACTGCGAAACGGCGGCCCGAAACAGCCTTTGGTTGCCCAAGCCAGTGTTGCGTTAACAGGAAATGCCCGGATTATTAACCGTTACACCAATACCACTATCTGGTCAGGTGATGCTGTTTCCATTGGTAGCTCATCTGCGATGGAAACTTATATTAAAGATACGGCTTCAGGTGTATTAACTCAAGCCCAATTACTCGATACAAACGACAGCAATAACACCCAATTGGTTTCGAACAGAAATCTGGGCAATGGCCTGGATATTATCGATAAAGATCCCTCTTTAGGCACATTGATTGGTTTGGATTTTTTTAAGAATTTCTTCAATGCCGACTCGCGTGCGCAAGTGAAAGCAATGGCTGATGCTATAGGTCAATCTTATACCTCGATGGGCAGCGCGGTCACCTCCCCAGTCCAGTCAGGTCTTATCTGGGTTGAAGGGAATCAGTCTATGAATGGCGGCACTATTGGGAGCGTGACTGCTCCGGCCATCGTGGTGATTAACGGCGATTTTACCCTGGGCGGCGGCGCTACTATATACGGCGTGCTGTATGTTGCAGGCAAATACACGATAAACGGTACACCTCAGGTTATTGGTTCCAATGTTGTAGAAGGTACTGATCTGGCTACCGGGTTGCAGGCAACCGCGCCCATCGTCGGTGGCACCGGCACTATAAGCCTGGTTTTCTGGCAGAATATTGAGGGGGGGGCTGCCAATCCATTGAAGGGCTTGACTTCTGTAGTCGGCGGATCGTGGCGTGACTGGTAACATCCATTTGTTGTTCATTAAAAGGCTCTGGCTATGAAACATTCAATAATAAAAACGCAAAAAGGTATCGGCCTGATTGAGGTATTAATCGCGACCGTTGTGGTTGCCGTAGGCTTGCTTGCCGTTGCTTCCTTACAGGGCAAGTTTATGTCCAGCAGTGGTGGCAGCAAGACGCGTGCAGAGGCTCAAGTGCTTGCAGAGCAAAAGCTGGAAGCGTTGAGAAATAATGTTACGAAAGACAGTTATGATACTGCGCTTGTTGCAAATACCAATCCTGCTGTCCCTGTCGCCGACTCGCTCAATCCGATCGCAGGTACGAATGCCAGTTTTATTCGAAGCTGGACAATTACGGACGTTGCGCCGCCTGTTCCGCCGTTTACAGCAGCCGATCCTAAGTTAAGAAAAATATCCGTGCAAGTAGGGTGGGACGCCAACGGTGATGGCACTATCACCCCTCCAGACGAAACAGTTAATGTCGTAACCGAAATGGCCTGGATTGATCCTGCAAAAGCTGCCGAGTATGCGGCAGCAAATGCAGGTGGAAGTACGTCGGTTGCAAGTCCCAGACAAAATGCATCGGAGGATGTGGCAGCTGAGAAGGTAATAGGCGGTACGGCTTTAACCATACCCAGCGGTGTAACAGCAGGGACTGCTACTTCAATTAACGTTACAGTTCCCGCAACAACGACCTCCAGTGGCGGCAGCGTCACAATATACCAAGTGGGGCCTGGATCGCATTACTATACATTGACCGATAGTACATTCGTATCGCCGGGGGTTATTGCGGTTTTTTTATGTACAACAACTTGCACGCACATTCAGAATCATTTTGGCGGCGTGGTTCATCGCATTGCCGGCACCGTCCATTCGACGAGTTCAAATGGTTTTACCAACATTAAGGTTGCCTGGACGTCCAGTTCGGTCAATGATTGCTATAACGGGAATATAACCGTGGTGAGTGGATCAGGCTCTGATCAATACCGGTACAGGCCTTATGAATGTATTTATGCGGGAAATTGTAATGCAACGGCCGACGGCGTAAACGGATGCTTTCCGGATAGCGTTGTTTCGGATGATCAAATAAATGCCAGGAAGGTTGGCCCAGGCGGCGAATACGGCGATGTGGGCTTATTAGGCGTGGACGATCAGGGGGGGGATAGGGAGCAGGTTTGTTTGCTTGAAGACACGGTAGATCCTGCAACCAGTCCTTTGTTAGCTGTCAGCGGTAGTGCAGTATTAAATGAAAATTACCTGTATTCGGTCACTAAACGTTTTTATGCTGCACGAAGAATAAAACGCAATACTGCGACTTCAATTAATGATCAAAAAACAGAAGGCATTAACCACTCCTATACCAATCATAATTTTTTGGTTATTTCACGGGGTACAGGTGCTACGGCAAATCAGCTATGTAATCTTAAGGCTACGGCCAAATTTATTCGACTAGCGCCCAGAGAGATATTTAAAACTCTGGATCAAAGCGCATCTAATACGGTTTTAGCTATAACTGATTTCGTGGGCGCTGCCGGTACGGCTAAAACGCTTACAGGAACAGTTACCAGTGACGCAACCAAATTAAAACTGATTATTCCCGATGTGGGAAACTGTTATCTTAACAATAATACTAACGCTATCTCTGCTGCAACTGCTTATGCGTGCGCCGTGCCGAACGGAATGGCAAGCGTCGATATTAAAGGCGGGAGCAATGAATATCCCACTATTACTCCTAATGCGGTTTTCGCAACCTGTACAAAAACGGATGCGGCGACCTGCAATTGGCGGGGGAATTTTACACAGGCAGCCACACAGTCTAATGACTGTACTGCTCCGTGGGGAGCGGCTGTTATCAGTGGCAGTGGTGTAACCGCCTATCAAAACGAAATCGAGCCTTTTGGCGGCACGTGCATGCCTCAGACTCGCACGTGTAGCGGTACGCCGGGTGTTTTGTCCGGCACTTATACCAATCAAGCTTGCACTGTTGCAGCATCAGCTGACTGTGCGTCCCCGTTTGCAGGGGGAGCGGCTATTACCAATGGAGGCAGCGTAAATGCTTATAGCATTGCAAGTGTGCCTTTTGGATTTACATGCCCAGCTTTTGTCGTGCGTACTTGTACGAACGGCATCTTGAGTGGTAGCGGTACCTTTGCCACTTGTACCGTTCAATCTACGCGTGACATTACAGTAACCGCTGCACAAACCGGCACCGGAACCGTTTCAGGCATTACTGTCACTGGAACAGGAGCGACATGTGCGGGGCTAGTTTGTACAGTAGACAACGCCTGGACGGGTACGCTGACCGCAACAGGCACTTGTAGCGGCTCACCCGCATCAGTCAGTGGTACCAGCTCGTCTATTATAGCCTCAGCAACATCGGCGACTATCACCTTGGGAAGTTGTACCGGGCCTGTTTGTACTACGCCTTGGAACGCAACTGTTGCCAGCGGAGGTTCAACGGCTGCATATCTGGCGTCCAGCGTGCTGTCGCCAAGTACGTGTACCAGTGAGCTGCGTTTTTGTAATGACGGCGTCTTGGCGGGCACCTATACCAATCAGTCCTGTTCTGTTATCCCTACCTATGCAATTACCGTAGTTGCGGCTAATAGTAGTGGCTCTGTTTCGTCCAGTACTTGCAACGGAGACTCTTGTTCGGGGTTGGTTGCTGGAACCTATGCCGTTGCGGCAACGCTTAGTGGAGGTGATACCTGTTCAAAATCCTATGCGATTACCGGAAACACAACTGTGACTGTTACAAAAGGCACAGGACAGGGAGCAGTTTGTTCAATGGCACCTTAGTCATGTGGGATTGGGTTGCCAGGTTTTGGCAACCCAATATTTGTTGATTAGCATAGAACACGAAGCCGCTTTGGTGTGTAAATTCAGGGCGGTTTTTTTATATCAGGAATCTAGTCCAGACAGGATGTGATGATATACTCCATGGGGCAGTATGTGGGGCATCATAAACAGGTCGTTGGCTTGTACAGAGGTTAAGCTATTTATCGCTGGCAATTACCGCAGAATACCGTTGATCGGTTAGCTATTCTGATTTCTGTTAGCGGCTGATTACAGCCGACACACGGCAATCCCGCACGACCATAAACCTTAAGTTGCTGCTGAAAATAACCGGGTTTTCCGGCTTCATTGACAAAATCCCTCAGTGTTGTACCGCCTTGCTGAATGGCTTGCTGTAAAACCACACGAATACATTCAGCCAGTTTTTGATAACGGGCTAAAGAAACTTTGCCCGCTTGTCGCGTAGGTTGTATGCCGGCCATAAACAAGGCTTCATTGGCATAAATGTTTCCAACTCCTACAACGATATGACTGTCCATAATGAACGACTTTACCGCTATTTTGCGGTTTCTGGATAATGAGTAAAGCAGCTCGCCGCTGAAATCGGGTAGCAGTGGTTCAGGGCCTAAATTTTTGAGCAATTGATGTTCAGCCGCGGGTTCCGTGGTCCATAACACCGCGCCAAATCGGCGGGGATCATTAAAACGCAGTATAGTCCCATCATTAAAAATAAAATCAATATGATCGTGTTTACCGACTGTCTGGTCTGTAGACATAATCCGTAAACTGCCGGACATGCCTAGATGCAAAAGCACCGTGCCGGAAGTGGTGGAAAAAAGCAGATATTTTGCTCTTCTGGACACTGATTGAATGCTGAGTCCTGTTAAAGTTTGACTGAGCGTTTCAGGCACAGGCCAGCGCAGTTTTGGCTGGCGGATGATTACCTGTTTAATGATTTGCCCTTCAATATGAGGCGCGATGCCTCGGCAGGTGGTTTCAACTTCGGGTAATTCAGGCATGAGGTAGGTTTTAATCAGGGCTGCGTTTTAGTTGGTGTTATAAAGTTTAACATGGATATGATTGTAAGTTTCAGGGCGTTCCGTCCCATGTTGAGGGCTAACATAAGTGTAATTTGTCATTAAACCGCACTCACTATCAATGATGCACCGGTTGATATTCTATTTTTCATAAAATGGGTTAAGTAAATTGTGTAACTAATTAGTTTTAAAGTAAGAGTGTCTTGCAACTTAGCCTTTTCAGTCATTAAAAATAGATTATAATCAGTCTGCACTTAGTTGATAGTTTTACTATAAAGTTATTCCGTACTTTATTTTTGAAGAATCGCCATTTGGATCGCTATTAACCGAGGGTGGCGCTAAGTTTATTTTTCACAATTATTCATTTACTAAAAGAAGAAAACGGTATGAGCAGTGTTTGGGTGATAGGCAATCATGTGAAGGTTCAGGGTATGTCCAATGATTTTAAAATACTTTCTTATAACTTTATTTTTGGTGGCAGTGTTGAAATGATTTTGGAATCACCTGAAGGCAGTAGGATTTTCTTAAGGCGTAGAAAATCGCAAGTCTCCGATATTGAGGATGAGTATAATTTTGACGCCGGTTCTAACGATGAGAATTACAGCTATTAGTGTGGGTTGTGGCGGATTTTTAGTCAGTAAACAACGGGCAACAAGTAAGTTGGGATGACGAAGGAATCCTACAAAACCGTCTCCACAGGAATGGGATTCGTGTTCTACGGGGCCTGACTCATTTTTGACGATACGGTAGCGGACAAGTTTGTCGTGTAAGGCGCAAAAAAATGCGCCTTACTGAGGTTTAATGCGGCAGAAGCCCTTAATCCACCGACTGTTTTAGACTTGCCAAATCAATAACGAAGCGGTACTTCACATCACTTTTCAACACACGCTCGTAGGCTTCGTTAATCTGTTGGATAGGGATGATTTCGATGTCTGAAGTGATGGCGTTTTCAGCGCAAAAATCGAGCATTTCCTGAGTTTCCTTCAAACCGCCAATCAAAGAACCGACAATACGGCGACGCTTGAAAATCAAGTTTCCGACAGCGGGTGACGGATGCGGGTGATCAGGCAAGCCCACCAGGCATAAAGTACCATCACGCTTCAATAATGCCGTGTAAACATCCAGATTATGCGGTGCAGCCACGGTGTTAAGGATAAAGTCAAAACTGGCAAGATGCTTTTGCATTTCATCCTGATTTTTGGATACCACCACTTCATCGGCTCCGAGCCGTTTGGCATCTTCTGCCTTGTCTGGCGAAGTGGTAAAAAGTACGACGTGTGCGCCAAACGCATGGGCGAATTTTATCCCCATATGGCCAAGTCCGCCTAAACCAACGATGCCGACTTTGTCCCCTTTGCCTACCTTCCAGTGCCTTAACGGGGAATAAGTGGTAATGCCTGCACATAACAAGGGGGCTACGGCCGCCGGATCCAGTTTATCCGAAACATGTAGCACAAAATCCTGGTTGATGACGATCTGTCTGGAATAGCCACCGTAGTTTGTACCGCCGGTATGCTTATCGGGACTGTTATAAGTAAACACTGCATTGTTACAAAATTGCTCCAGATTATCGCGGCAATCCGGGCATGTCCGGCAGGAATCGACCAGACAACCCACACCAACGGTATCTCCGAGTTTAAAACCGGTTACCTCATTACCCACTTTTGTCACTTTGCCGACAATTTCATGACCGGGCACCATGGGAAACACCGAGCTACCCCACTCGTTGCGCACTTGATGAATGTCAGAGTGACATACCCCGCAGAAGAGAATCTCAATCTGGACATCGGTTGGCGTAAGATCACGTCGTTCAAAACTAAACGGTACCAGTGGAGAGTTGTGATTATGGGCAGCATAACCAATAGTCTTTTGCATAATAGGCTCCTGGAATGTGAAACAGCGACCAATAGTTACTATTCAGCAGCTATTAGCAGTTTAAATGCAATTGTCTTTTTATGGAGTGTCCTGTTCCATGCCGATGGGCAGCTAAAACAATAGTTGATCTCTATATTTAGATACCTTTAAGAAACCATTAATGAAATGCTTTTAAGATGGAATCTGCTCGCTTGAAGCTGTCGAGAATAAACGGACTAATAAAAGTTCAACTCGAAACAATTTAAGTCATCATATTACCGGATTAATATCATGAAGCGTCACCACATTTTCAATCGGACTCATCAAGAAGTATATAGGAAAGTTGCTATTCATGAAGCTGGACATGCAGCGGCTATTTACCTAGGTTCTGTTGACGTTTCATCTCAGCCATAAAAGTACCGAGGAAAATGACAGCATCCCCATGTAATTAACAGCTTTTTTCTCATATCGAGTGGCAATTCTGCGGTAGTGTTTAAGCTTGCCAAACA